>Ga0316194_10003395_pt1 | contig 11121 bp, 12 predicted proteins | sample CroRivsedime1_MG_FD_204936 | JGI IMG/M metagenome (GOLD analysis project Ga0316194, IMG submission 204936) | Coastal sediment microbial communities from Maine, United States - Cross River sediment 1 | ecosystem: Environmental > Aquatic > Marine > Coastal > Sediment | place: USA: Maine... | reverse complement strand
TCCGCCAAAAGGTCATTGACGCCATTCTGAGCGTACTGGCTACCAGCGAAACGGCCCGTATTATTATTCTCCCCGTTGAAGCCGCATTACCACGCGTGGATGACGATGCTGAGCCGGACAAAAAAAAGCCTGCGAACGGGACCCAGACACGTGAGGAACTCTACGACCGTATTGAACGGGATGCACGACTGGACAGCAATTATGTATTGATGGTGATATTGTCGACGATTGTTGCCTCTATCGGCCTGATCGAAAACAATGTTGCAGTCATCGTCGGGGCCATGGTGATCGCACCCCTGCTGGGCCCCAATATATCGCTGGCATTTGCCACCTCGCTTGGCGATGGCGAGCTGATGTGGCAATCATTGAAAACCAACCTGGCGGGTCTGGCGCTGGCACTGCTGATGGCGATAGCGATCGGTTTTATCTGGCCCGACCATCTGCATAGCAGTGAGATCATGCTGCGTACCGATGTTGGTCTGGACGGTGTGCTGCTGGCGCTGGCCTCGGGCGCAGCCGCGGTACTTTCGTTGACCACCGGCCTGTCCAGTGCGCTGGTCGGTGTCATGGTCGCAGTGGCATTACTGCCGCCGACTGCGACCATGGGCATGATGCTTGGCAGTGGTCAGCCACACCTGGCGCTGGGTGCCGGCTTGTTGCTGGCCGTCAATGTGGTATGTATTAACCTGTCGGCCAAGTTGATGTTCCAGCTCAAGGGCGTTAAACCACGTACCTGGCTGGAAAAACGCAAGGCCCGCCAGTCAGTCACCATCTACATCCTTATCTGGATCGCGACCCTGGGAATCTTGCTGACGGCCATTATGGTTCGTCACCGGCTGAGTGGCTGAGCACCGCGCTTGCAGCAGGAGCCGAGTTATTCGCTGTTTTCCGGCCAGTTGAGAAGCAGCAGGGATATCCCCAGAGCTCCGCATATCCAGCTAAGCAGGGGAGCCCCCATGACCATATGCGGCGCATGGCCATCAAGGCCATAGATGATGGCTGCTGCCACAATAAGTCCGGTGCCAATGATGGCGTTGAAGCTGCGGCGACTGGCGCGGCGCACTTCAACTCGCAGGCGCTTGAGATCACCCGAAGTCCATTCCACCTGCAGTTTACCGCTGGTGGCCTGCTCCAGGAAACGGTGAGCCAGTAACGGCATGTCCGGCAAGGTGTCGCTCAAGGCAGGTATGCTTGCTTTCAGATTGCGCAAAAATGAGCGCGGGCCCAGTTGTTCACTCATGGTGCGTTCCAGAAACGGTTTGGCGGTTTTCCAGAGATCCAGCTGGGGATACAACTGTCTGCCCAGTCCCTCTATATTCAGCAGGGTTTTTTGTAACAGCACCAGTTGTGGTTGCACTTCCATGTCAAAGCGGCGTGCTGTCTGGAATAGCCGCAGCAACACATTGCCGAATGAAATTTCATTCAGCGGCTTTTCAAAAATCGGTTCGCAAACAGTACGAATCGCGGCCTCGAATTCATCCACCCGGGTTCCTTCGGGCACCCATTCCGATTCGACATGCAACTCGGCCACGCGCCGGTAGTCACGGTTGAAAAAGGCCAGAAAATTCTCGGCAAGATAGCGCTGATCGACGGGGTTGAGGGTGCCCATGATGCCGAAGTCCACGGCCATGTAGCGGCCCTCGGTACCGACAAAGATATTGCCGGGGTGCATGTCGGCATGGAAAAAGTTGTGGCAGAAAACCTGTGTAAAGAAGATTTCAACGCCGCGTTCCGAGAGTGCTTTGAGGTCTATATTGTGCCTGTGCAACTCGGCTAAATCGCTGACTTGTATCCCGTATATACGTTCCATTACCATGACTTCGGGACGGCACCAGGGCCAGTACACTTCCGGCACATAAAGCAGATCGGTGCCACTGAAATTGCGCCGCAGTTGCGAGGCATTGGCGGCCTCGCGCAACAGGTCGAGTTCGTCGTAAAGGACTTTTTCAAATTCGGCAATGACTTCACGTGGTCGCAAGCGGCGACCGTGTTGCCAGTAACGCTCTGCCAGTCCTGCAAACGTGTACAGCAGGTTCAAGTCACGCGTAATTTGCTGGCGGACATTGGGGCGTAGCACCTTGATGACGACATCAGTGCCATCCTTGAGTTGTGCAGCGTGTACCTGCGCGATGGAGGCGGATGCCAGAGGGGTTTCGTCGAATTGACGAAAGATTTCATCAATCGGGGCACCCAGCGAGGCCTCGATTGCAGCGCGTGCCCGGGGGCCGGGAAAAGGCGGTACGTGATCCTGCAGGCGTGCCAGTTCCTCAGCAATATCATCCGGCAACAGATCCCGGCGTGTTGACAGGATTTGTCCAAACTTTACATAGATGGGTCCCAGGTCTTCCAGCGCACGCCTGATACGCTCACCCCGTGGTCCGCGTGTCCGTGGTACCCAGTTCCACGGCGCCAGGTAGTAGAGAAACCGGAACGGTCGGAACAGGTGTGTCGCAAGGATAATTTCATCCAGTCCATGGCGCGCCAGTACAAAATTTATATGCACCAGTCGTGTTATTTGTGCGGGCCCGATCATGTCAGCTGTCGATTCTCTTGTCAGCCGCTGGTTGCAGGCGTTGCAGACGGGCTGTGAGGCGGTCAACATCCATGCTGATGCGGGTAACGTCAGCGCTGAAATTTTCAATTTCAATACGGCTTGGCAGTACCCGCAGTTCTTCCCGCAGGTACTCACCGATGTCTTTTTCAAGCGTGGCAAGACTGTGTCGGAAGGCGCGGCGGCCATGGCGTGCAGTATTACCGAGCTGGTGGGCAATGACATCGCCGGTCAGTCTGGACAGCTGTTCTTCCCAGTCAATATCCAGTCCATCCAGGATGGCCTTGAAGGCCTGTCCGGTTTCAACGTCACCCTCGATGACCACATCACCTGAAAACAGGGTTTTTTCTGTATTGCCGCCGAGACCAAGGCGCATCATGCCCAGCGGTGTGCCGCGCAATACCGTATCCGGTTCGCCCTCTATATGGTCCTTGAGCCGGATGCCGTGCTCATCGGGGAATATGAACAGGGTCATATCAAGTCCGCGGAGGTCAATACCAATACAGCGTCCGGACAACTCTGCCAGGCGTGATCCGCTATCCGGGTCGAGTCGCAGGTAACGGTTAATAACCGCTTCAAGTCCCGTGATGGCAGTGGCGGGCAGTTGCATCAGCTGCCTCCTGCAGTCACAGATAACATCAGGGCCTGATGCGTGGCACCCATCAAAATTTGTAGCCGCGGTGAAGCGCCACGATGCCACCCGCGAGGTTGTTGTAGTCACAGCGTTCAAAGCCGGCTTTTTCCAGCATGCCTTGCAATGTCGGCTGGTCCGGATGCATGCGAATGGACTCGGCCAGATAGCGATAGCTGGATTCATCCTTCGCAATGAGTTGTCCCAGTTTTGGCAGGATGGTAAATGAATAAAAATCATAGGCCGGCTTTAATGCCGCCACCGGCTTTGAAAATTCCAGCACCAGCAATCGGCCACCGGGCTTGAGCACGCGGAAGATGGACTCCAGTGCGCGTTGCTTATCTGTGACATTGCGCAGGCCAAATGCCATGGTCACCAGGTCAAAGCGGTTATCCGCGAACGGTAACTGTTCGGCGTTGACCTGGGCAAAGGTAACATTCCCGGCGACACCCTTGTCCAGCAGCTGACGGCGCCCGTTTTCCAGCATGGCGGCATTGATATCCGCCAGTACGACATGTCCGGAGGAACCCACACCGGGTGCCATCAGTCGCGTCAGGTCACCGGTACCACCGGCCAGGTCCAGCACCTGCTGTCCCGGCTTCGGAGCGGCCATATTGATGGCAAACCGTTTCCACAAGCGGTGGATGCCGAACGACATCAGGTCGTTCATTAAATCATAGTTGTCCGCAACGGAATCAAATACCTGCCGAACATGTCCGCTCTTTTCGGAGACGGGCACATTGCGAAAGCCGAAATGTGTGGTTTTGTCTGGCATGGGTGGTTTTATTATGAGCTTATTTTGAAAGTGATCGCAAAGAGGCCGGCTTTAGCTTCTTTCCTTATGCTTGTGACCGGCTTTTTCCAGTTTTCCCAGATAGCGCTTCCAGTAACTGTCCCTGTTCTTGCCCAGATCATAGAGCGTTTCCCAGGAGTAGATGCCGGTATCATGGCCATCATCAAATGTTGGCTGGATGGCATAACTGCCAACGGGCTCGATGTGGGAAATCATGGCGTCTTCCTTGCCGATCTGCAGTACCCCCTGGCCCGGGCCGTGGCCCTGTACCTCCGCGGAGGGTGAATGCACACGCAGAAACTCGTAGCTGAGTTCGAAACGTTCGCCATCTGAATAGGTGATTTCCAGTATCCGTGATTTTTGATGCAGGCTGATCTCAACCGGCTTGGGTGCGTCTGTCATGGTGTCATTACTCTGTGTGTTTACAGTATATACCGGCTCAGGTCTTCATCCTCGACCAGTGCCTCGAGGTGTTCGTCGACGTAGGCAGCATCGATGACCAGCTTGCTGTCGGCACAGTCAGTGGCCTCAAACGAGATCTTTTCCAGCAAGCGTTCCATGACGGTGTGCAGGCGGCGTGCACCGATATTTTCAGTACGTTCATTGACCTGGCTGGCGATCTCGGCAATGCGCATGATACCGTTCTCCGAGAACTCCAGTGTGACCTGCTCGGTGGCCATGAGTGCACTGTACTGTTCCGTCAGGGAGGCATCCGGTTCGGTCAGAATACGGGTAAATTCACTGGCACCGAGGGCCTCGAGCTCAACCCGGATGGGCAGTCGCCCCTGCAGCTCCGGTATCAGGTCCGAGGGTTTGGACAGGTGAAAGGCTCCGGAGGCGATAAACAGGATATGGTCGGTTTTTATCATGCCGTGTTTGGTCGAGACGGTGCTGCCTTCGACCAGCGGTAACAGGTCACGTTGCACACCTTCACGTGAGACGTCCGGTCCACTGGATTCACCACGCCGGGTGACCTTGTCGATTTCATCGATAAACACGATGCCGTTTTGCTCGACATTTTCCAGGGCGTTCTGCTTGAGGTCATCCTCATTAATCATCCTGGCGGCCTCTTCGTCACCCAGCAGTTTGCGTGCGTCCTTGATGCGCAGTTTGCGGGACTTGGTACGGTTGCCGCTCATATTCTGGAACATGCCCTGCAGTTGACTGGTCATCTCTTCCATGCCGGGGGGCGCCATGATTTCCACACCCACGGGAGTAACTGAGACCTCGATCTCGATTTCCTTGTCATCCAGGGTGCCTTCACGGAGACGCTTGCGAAATTTCTGACGGGTTTCGGAGGTGCTACTGTCGACATCATCCGGTGCAATGCTTTTGGGTGGTGGCAGCAGGGCGTCAAGGATGCGGTCTTCCGCAGCATCTTCCGCACGGTGGCGCACCTTGTCCATGGCGGTCTCGCGTGCCAGCTTGATGGCGGCATCGGCCAGATCCCGCACAATGGACTCGACGTCACGCCCGACATAACCCACCTCGGTAAACTTGGTGGCCTCGACCTTGATGAAAGGGGCATTGGCGAGCCGTGCCAGGCGGCGTGCGATCTCTGTTTTTCCAACGCCCGTGGGGCCGATCATCAAAATGTTCTTCGGGGTAATCTCGGCACGCAGCTGTTCATCGACCTGCATGCGCCGCCAGCGGTTACGCAAGGCAATGGCCACAGACCGTTTCGCAGCATCCTGTCCGATAATATGTTTGTCCAGTTCCTGGACGATTTCTCTGGGGGTCATTTCTGACATGTTTGAGCCAATGTTTGAGTATTTAGAGGATATTCATTATCACATTGATTGAGCACTAGACGCTTAATTCCTCAATCGTCAGTTGTCGGTTCGTATAGATACAGATATCAGCGGCGATGCCCAGGGCCGTTTCCGTGATGGCAGGGGCATCCATGTCCGTATTGTCCAGCAGTGCGCGTGCGGCTGCTTGTGCATAGGGTCCGCCGGAGCCAATTGCCATCAGCGAGTTTTCCGGTTCGATCACATCACCATTGCCGCTGATAATCAACGAGGTTTCCTCGTCAGCCACGGCCAGCAGGGCCTCGAGATGGCGCAGCATCTTGTTGCTGCGCCAGTCCTTTGCCAGCTCCACTGCCGCACGTGTCAGCTGACCGCTGTGTGTCTCCAGTTTGCCTTCAAACAGTTCGAACAGGGTAAAGGCATCGGCAGTGCCACCGGCGAAACCGGCAATCACCTTGTCGCTATACAGGCGGCGTACCTTACGGGCATTGCCCTTCATCACGGTGTCACCCATTGTTACCTGTCCATCCCCCCCAATGGCCACGGTATTGCCGCGCCGGACTGACAGGATGGTTGTGCCACGAAATTGATCCACGTTGGAGCTCCGTAAAAAGGGCGTTCGATTGTACACCAATCAATGGGTGCGATCAGGCTGAATATAAAGGGGTTTTTGAGCGGCTTGCGCTTATTTTGATTTGCGCGCGCGCGGGTGTGCGCTATCGTAGACCTGTGCAAGGTGTTGAAAATCAAGGTGAGTATAGACCTGCGTGGTGCTGATGTCTGCATGACCGAGCAATTCCTGCACGGCACGCAGGTCGCCACTGGACTCCAGCAGATGACTGGCGAAGGAGTGCCGCAAGGTGTGCGGGTGCAGGTCACCCGGAACATCTTGTCGACGCGCCCAGTTCTTTACGCGTTGTTGCACCGTGCGTACCCCAATCCGCTTGCCACTGCGAGTGGTAAAAATAGCGGATTCGTTACCATCCTGACGTTGCGGACACACCTGCTGCCAGGCGCGCAAGGCAGTAATAGCCTTGTCACCCACCGGTAACACACGCGTCTTCGCGCCCTTGCCGGTGACCCGCACGGTGCGGTCATTAAAATCCACATCGCCGTGATCCAGGCCGACCAGTTCAGACACTCGCAGCCCGGATGAGTACATCATCTCCAGCATGGCGAGATCACGCAGTGCCAGCGTGTCCTTGCTGCGGACATTTAGCAGTCTCGCGATGTCATCCACGCTCAGGGTGTCGGGCAGATGTTGCTCTGATTTGGGGGCCGGTACGTCGAGACCGGGGTTCAGGGCAACGGTCTGTTCTCGCAGCAGGTAGTTGTAGAAGCTACGCAGGGCTGACAGCCGCCGCTGGATACTGCGCCCGCTCAAGCCGCGCCTGTGACAGTGGGCAGCATAGTTCCTTACCTGCGGGGTATCGAGATCACGCCAGTGTTTGAGTCCGGCCTTTTCACACCAGCCCTGTAACTCCAGCAGATCACGCTGATAGTGCTTGCAAGTATTGTCTGACAGTCGCCGTTCGGTCTGCAGGTAGTGCAGGAATCTGTCGATCCAGTGACGGCCGGGGTTTGCCACAGTCTGCAAATAATACCGGGTGTTGTCAGGTTCCGGTTCAGTCCGTGAGCGGGGTGTCGGTGTTGAGGTGTTCCACCAGCAACAGGCCCATCAGTTCCCCCAGATGGGTGAGGAACAGTGTGCCCATGCCGGGATGGAAGCGACTGGCTTCCCGGCTGCCGATGGCCAGCAGACCGTTCTTGCTGGTATGGCCCAGCGGTACCAGTGCCACGGATTCAATCGCCTGGGCCTGGTCACCAAACAGGTATTGCAGTTGCTCCAGCTTGAAACGCCCGCACTGCGGCCGTGAGGTTTTCAGGAAGGTTTCAAAATGCTGCAGCTCGGGTGCGTCCGGATCGTAGGAATCGACACCGCATTCACGCGTCCGTGTTTCAGTCATACCGGCCAGACGCAGGATGACGGTGTCGGCCTTGAACTCACCGAGCAGGTTTTCACGCAGGGTATCCAGTAGCGCTTCCAGCGATTCTGACTTGATAAGGCCAAGAGTCAGCTGATGCATGCGTTCATTGAGGCGATTGTTGTCGCGGGCGACATGCACCAGGTCCATGAGCTTGCGTTTTAATTGACTGTTTTGATCACGCAGTACCTTGACCTGGTATTCAACCAGGGAAACGGCGGAGCCAACGGCATGCGGGATTTGCAGGGCGGCCAGCAGACTGGCGTTGTTTTGAAAGAATTCAGGATTGTCCCGCAGATAATCGGCAACTGTTTTTTCTTCCAGAGGCAGTGCCGGTGATTGAGTCTGCTGAGATGTCGTCATAGTTTAATGTACCCTTGGTAGACTGTTGTGGCAGGTCCGGTCATCAGTACCGGTCGTCCTTCGCCGGCCCAGCTTACCACAAGTTCACCGCCGTTCAGGATAACTTTGACGCTTTCTGTCAATCGCTCCCGCAAGCGTCCGGCAACAACGGCGGCGCAGGCACCACTGCCACAGGCCAGTGTTTCCCCGGCGCCACGTTCAAACACCCGCAAGCGGATGCAGTCATTATTCACAATCTGCATGAAGCCGACATTGACGCGTTCGGGAAAGCGGGGATGGTTTTCAATAGCCGGGCCGATGCTGGCCACGGGGGCAGTCTCGATGTCATCGACCAGCAGCACGGCATGCGGGTTGCCCATGGAGATGGCCGTGATTTCGAGGTGCAGGTCAAGGACATCCAGTGCATAGGCAATATCACGGTTGGGTGCTACAAAGGGAATGTCAGCAGGTTCCAGCCGGGGCACTCCCATGTCGACAGTTATTTGACCATTTTCATGTTGTATGAGTTGCAGTGGCCCACCGGCGGTTTCTACCTGTAAATGCGATTTATCCGTCAGTCCCTGTTCTCGTGCAAACTGCATGAAGCAGCGCGCACCATTGCCGCATTGCTCCACTTCACCCCCATCGGCATTGTAGATTCGGTAACGGAAGTCAGCGGTTGCGGTGGTGGCGGGCTCTACCAGCAACAGCTGGTCACAACCGATACCGAAGTGGCGGTCAGCCAGACACTGTACCTGCTGCTGTGTCAGTGATACCGACTGGTTGATGGCGTCGATGACGATAAAGTCATTGCCGAGGCCGTGCATTTTGGTGAAGGTCAAAGTCATGAGGGAGGCAAAAGTTGTTCGTGACGATAAAGATCATCCAGTGTTTCGCGTTCACGGATGACAAAGACCTGGTCACCATCCACCATGACCTCGGCTGCACGCGGGCGTGAGTTGTAGTTTGAGCTCATAGTGAAGCCGTAGGCGCCGGCAGAGCGTACTGCCAGCAGGTCGCCTGCGGCCAGCACCAGTTCTCGTTCCTTGCCAAGGAAGTCACCGGTTTCGCAAATTGGACCGACGACATCATAACGTGTCGGTGTCCCGTCGCGCGGCCGTACCGGCACGATGTCGTGCCAGGCACCGTACAGCGCCGGACGCTGCAGGTCGTTCATGGCCGCATCGACAATGGCAAAATTCTTGTGCGCAGTATGTTTCAGGTATTCCACGCTCGTCAGCAGAATGCCGGCATTACCGGCAATGGCACGGCCCGGTTCCAGCAGCAGTTCCTGCGGACGGTCACCCATACGGGTCAGCAGCGCTCGTGCATAGACATCCGGCAGCGGCGGCTTGTCCTGTGTTTCATAGGGTATGCCCAGGCCGCCACCGAGGTCGATATGCGCCAGTTCTATACCGGCTGACTGCAGTCGGTCTAGCAGCTGTAACACGCGATCCAGCGCATCCACAAACGGTGCGATATCGGTCAGCTGTGAACCGATATGGCAGTCGATCCCGGTTACGTTCAGATGCGGCAGTGCGGCCGCGCGCTGATACACTTCCAGCGCCCTGTCGACATCAATACCGAACTTGTTGTCACGCAGACCCGTGGAAATGTAGGGGTGCGTCTGTGCGTCGACATCGGGGTTTACGCGTATCGATACCGGTGCCGTGTGCCCGGTTTCAGCAGCAACGGCCTCCAGACGGACAAGTTCAGCCTCCGATTCCACGTTAAAACAGCGAATGCCGGCCTTGAGAGCGCGGCGCATCTCGCTGGCACGTTTGCCAACACCGGAAAATACAATGCGCGACGGTTCGCCGCCGGCTCGCAGCACGCGCTCCAGTTCCCCTTCCGAAACGATGTCGAAACCGGAGCCCAAACGTGCCAGTACCTGCAGCACGGCCAGACTGGAATTGGCCTTCACGGCATAACAAATCAGGTGCGGATGGCTGCCGAGTGCAGCGTCAAAGACCTGCCAGTGGCGTTCCAGGGTTGCACGTGAATAGACGTAGCAGGGCGTGCCAAAACGTTCGGCAATATCGCCAAGATCTACGTCTTCGGCCTGCAAGCGGCCATTGTGATAGCTGAAGTAATCCATACAAGGTGGTGGCTCAACGGTCGGGAGATTCGCTGTTGTCGGTCTTTGGTGATTGCTCTGGTTTCTCGGGCAGGTACAACGGTCCTTTCTGGCCACAGCCCGTCATGACAAGGGTGCAGATCAGCAACAGCAATCGGGTTGTAATACGAGTTCTCATGGGGGTGCATCCTGATTTCGTGAGACCAGTATACGGTTAGAATGCAGCAAACCCAATGCCAAGCCGGCATACTACACAGTATGAGCAAGCCAATCCTTGAAACTGTCGAAATTAATCCGACCGGCACCCCGCGTGCCTGCATTATCTGGTTGCATGGCCTGGGTGCTGACGGCCATGATTTTGAGCCGTTAATCCCACAGCTGGGGATTGTTGAAAGCCTGGGTGTGCGTGTGGTCCTGCCGCATGCGCCGCACCGACCCGTGACGATTAACGGCGGCATGGAGATGCCCGCGTGGTACGACATCAAGGCCGCTGATTTCAATCGGGGCCAGGACAGTGAGGGTATTTATGAATCCGAACAACAGCTACGGGCCCTGATCCAGCGGGAAGTGGACAGCGGTATCCCGGCTGAGCACATCATTCTCGCGGGATTTTCACAAGGGGGGGCAATCGTATTGCATACCGGGCTGCGTTATCCGCAGCCACTGGCCGGTATCCTGGCCTTGTCCACCTATGTGCCCCTGGCAGATACTCTGGCGACGGAAGCCGTAGCTGCAAACGACAGGGTGCCGATTTTTATGGCGCATGGCATGCAGGACCCGGTGGTGCCCGTGCAGCTCGCGCTGCAGTCACGCGACCTGCTGGGACAGCTTGGCTGTAACGTGAACTGGCACAGTTACCCGATGCAGCATGCGCTGTGCCCGGAAGAAATCAGTGATGTACGTGTCTGGTTGTTGCAGCGGCTGGGAGCCTGTCCGGGAACAGGCTAATCTACTGCGGCCAAGCCTGATTGGCCAGATTTCCCGATCATTT
>Ga0316194_10003394_pt1 | contig 11122 bp, 14 predicted proteins | sample CroRivsedime1_MG_FD_204936 | JGI IMG/M metagenome (GOLD analysis project Ga0316194, IMG submission 204936) | Coastal sediment microbial communities from Maine, United States - Cross River sediment 1 | ecosystem: Environmental > Aquatic > Marine > Coastal > Sediment | place: USA: Maine... | reverse complement strand
CCTGAGATTGATAGTATTGGAGTTTTTTGAGCAGGGAATGGTCTGCCTCGGCAGCGATCAGATGATTGATCATATCCATAGCGGTGGTAAACAAAACTCTATAGCGCTCAGGTAATCTGAGACGCACATGCTCAGATAAATTTATACAGCACTTAACCATCAGAAATAGCTTGATTTTTTGGTATGTTTGATATAGTGTGTATTCTCTCAAAAGTTTTTTTGTCTTAAGAATGAACCGTTCATACGTATGAACGGTTTTTATATCTGATGTATTTTCAGTAAGTTAAGGATTTCCATCAACTCTTCTTTCCGAAATTCTTCCTGAATACCGTTTCTTTACCTACAGGCTGCTGGGTATGATTTTCTTTAAAAATGGCGGGGTATGCCATTCCTCATGTAAACCAATGTCTCGATTTATCTGAGCAAAGCTGTATCAGTTTATCGAATCGTCATAGCTTTCTAAGTCAGCTGTTGCAACATCTTTCATTGCCGCTTTATTGACAGGCAGAACATCCCTCTCTTTATCCATGATCACCTCTTGTGCGAATTTGCCTATCGAGTCATACTCTTGAAGCTCTTAACATGTATCGATTTTTTACATCGAATATTTTGGTCTCGGAAACAACTTTGAACCCGAATTTATCATAAAAGCGTACATTTTTATCCAAATCTGTTTCTAAGTATGCTTTTGCCAGACAAGCATCCACTTCCTTACAGAAGCGCTCCATCAATATGGAACCAATACCTGATCCTTGATGAGTCGGCAGCACACCAATCGGACCCAGATGCCAATGTTGCTTCAATGGATCGTGACGGCCCCACTCCGCACGCCATACAGACTTGCGCCAGCCAATATTGTTTTCATCTTTTACGTCTTTGGGGACATCAGCAGCTTTACGCCCCTCACATGACTTCATCCTCATAACCCCGATAATATTTTGTTTTTCTTTCGCCAGAAAAACGATGCCCGGTAATTCAATAAAGAGTTCACAGAACATTTTTTCAATTTCTATGCGTTCTTTTTCACCTTTACCCTGAAAAACAGCAACGTGGAGAGGATTGTTCAGCATCGCAACACTTAGAACTCTTGCTGATTCTTGGATGTCATTTTTTTCCATAAATGAAAGCCTTAGGCTATCCATACTATTCCTCCAAACCGCCATGTTGTGGCTGTATGAATCTTTATGAATTCAAGACTATGCTAATATACTTCGGTAAATCCCGGTGCCAGAAAACTAAACCATGCTTGCCACAATATACAGTTTGCTGAGATCACACCAAAATGTGGAATGTTTTTGATATTCTATAGAATTCAGCGTTTGGAATATCGTTAAAGAATAGACAAAGCCTTCAGTTCCAGATATCTTAAACTGATCCCAACTGCTTTAACAAAGCACCAAAAGCAGTCTTTGCATCCGGTGAGAATTCATGAAATTTGTTCAGCTTTTCGCAAGGTTGTTCATTACACGCCGCACAATGGCTCAAGGCCTTATCACGGCAGCACTTTCGGATAGGGTGAAGCAAAATTGCCCACACGATATAAACCCAAGAATTTAAGAATAAGGCGGTACCAAAAGAAATGAATGTAATCCAGGCGGCGTACATCGGATGGCGGAAATATTTAAAAGGGCCTACAATACAAAGCTGGCCTTTAATCCACCAGGTTCTTAGGGTCCAGGCGGTCCATAAATGCACTGCTATCCCAATGATAACAAACACCACTCCAGCGAGCTTTAAAATTATTGAGTGGTTTATTATCGACGATCCATCCAATTTTTGATTTATAAAAATGGCCAATAAAAGGAGCACAATACTGATTCCTGCGCCTTTCAAACCAACACCGAATATTTTATTGAGCCTGTTCAGTTTGGGGTCATCACAATTATTATTGCGTTTCATGATTCGCCGTCTGATGCGAAAGCTTGACCATTTTGGGTGCTCTTTTGTCAGTCAAACACTGTTCACTCAATAATCGGCTTGTTAATGTAACCAGCGTCTCTCAGTGTTATGTAGTTTGATTGCCTTTCAGACCACCAGGTCTCGCCATTAGGATCTATGCCAGCCTGCCATAACAAAAATGCAGTTGTCATTCCCAGAATCGTTTGCTGGATAATTTCACGGCTGAGTCGTTTCTCGCCCCTCCCGCATACCAATGAACATTTTCCGTCCACTGGAAATTCAAAATGACAGTGGGTGGAGTCCATAACTTCAATCACATTTGAATGTGGGGCTAGTGCATATGATTCTGTCCCATTATTATAAGCGTTACATGCGGATGGTGCGGCAATTAGACCATAAATAGGAACCATCAGGTTTGGTGCTTTTTCTTTTCCTAATCCTTTATTATCCACCATATCGAGGCCAAAAAATGCCAGTGTTTTGTTATCTAAATTCGTTGCCAAAATTGCAGCTAAACCACCAGCAGAGAATCCGACATAAATTACCTTACCTGTGTCTATTTTTTGGGCTACCGCAACCATATCGGCAGCATTAAGGTCATGATTACCAGCCCAAAATTTTGAATTGCAAAATTCGAGATTAACAACCGGTAATCCCCAACTGGCAAGATGCCGTGCCAGAGGTGCCATCCTTTTTTTGCTCCGCATGAAGCCATGACCAAGTATGACAACCACGTCATTCGATAGTTCTCTTGGCTTGAAGTAAGTATAGGTGACTTCACACCCTGACGACGATACGAGCATTTCTTCGAGGCGTTCATACTCTGCATTTCCTCGACTTCGGAAATCAGGCCCAATTATCGTGGTTGCGCCCGATGGCTCCTTTACACCCGGATGTGACAAATTGCCACTGCAAGATACCCAAACCGGCTCAATCACAATAATTATAATGGCTACGATTCTAATCAATTTGATTTCGTAAATATGATGCTAAGATACCATCACATGATTTCATTTTATTCGCGGCCGCATACTCATACAACGATTCTAAATAAATATCCTTCTCATTGCTCACTACTTTTTTGAAAATATCACAGTCCTAATTTACCCTAACGTTGCAAAAGCCGGAGGGCTTCAGCGCCAAGGCGTCAAGGGTGAAGCTGTAGTCGGTTACCGCAAATCCTTGACAACACAGGATCTGGAGTCCTCCGGCTTTCCCGAAGGGTAGACAACTTGGCAAAATCGATCAGATCCTTTGAATTCACAAAAGGGGATATCCAGAAAATGGTGCTTTCACTATAATATCGGTTTTAGTAACAAACCATTAGCGGACTTTTGCCATGTTGTTTATGCAACATTGGGGTTTATGGTCGGTTATACCGATTTGGAGACATCTAAAATTTCACGTCCTTCAGCCCAACTAAAATTTCTTGTGGCAGCTAAAATGAAAAAGCGCGGTTTCGATCCTTTATTTTATTCGAAAACAACTTCGACTATAGTGAAATCATCCTCGAAATACTCTAAGTTTCCTAAGTTTTTTGCATAATTATATAAACTATCTAAAATTGACTGGCGGTTCGTCTTGACACTGCTCATAAAATCTGCAAATTCCTGAAATCGCCACATCGATCCATCGGATTTCTCAACTTCATACACCCCATCTGAAAAAATGTATAACGTGTTTCGTTCACCAACCAGGCATTCTTTCTTCAGATATTTTCCCTCTGATATGCCACCAATAACATAATTTGGTGTCCGAAGTTGTGTAGCTTGGTAATCACCTTTATGGGTCTGGTCTAATAAAATGGCTGGAGGATGACCACCACTTGCGTAAGTTAGCTCACGGGTGCTCTTTTTATAGACACCATACCATATGGTAAAGAACATATCGTTATTCTCTTCTCCTGGAAAGGCAATGTTCAATGCCTCTAATACTTGTCCAGGGTCTTTGAAATCCGTATTAGGCAATGACTGAGAACGCAGCACATTCATAACCGAGACCGAAAGTAAGGCGGCCCCGACACCGTGACCACTAACATCAATCAAGTATATTGCAAAATGATTCTCATCCACCATGTGGTAACCAAATGCATCCCCCCCCAAGGATGTTGACGGAATAAATCGCCAGTCTGTTCGAATAGGGCCCTCTGTAATAGGCTCAGGTAAAATTGTTCTCACATAGTCGGCTGGATCGGCGAGCTCCTGGTTAAGAAGCTTTAATGTCTGGTTACGTTCGCTTAGCTTCGTACTGTTTTCTCAGCTGTGTCGGGTCTGCATTATTGATATGGAGGCCCGACACTTTAAGATTATTCTATGTTTGCGCCGACAATAGCAGCCATTTGCATCATGTTGATCGTCTGGCCAACTTTCAGGTTTGTAAGGTCCGTGACCTTGCCTGATTTGCTTTTTGATTTTGTGTTTTTGAAGATCGGGAGCAAACTATCATCAGCCACAACGAACTTGCCTGCGTTCTCAGGCTTTCCATTTTCAGTCTTTGTCTGAAGTTTATTCGCTTTTATATAGTCCCATAGTTTTTTGGTTATCTCTGTCCTGGGAAGTTCTGTTGCTCCCAGAAGCTCTGCCAGCTCAGTTTTCAGCTTTACCGGTTTCATCAATCCTTTTGCTTCTGCCATTTTTAACTCCTTCATGTTTAGATTTAATGGATTATTTATTGCATTTTTCAGGTCACATACGCTTTGGCTACCAGGTGATAGTCAAAAAGTGGTTCGAATCCCTGTGCAGCCTGTTGTTATGAATTTTTACACTTTTTATAGGATCAGCACTTATGGCTCAAAGAAGATCTATTGAGGATGACATCGGTGTGATAAGCCCTCTATCAATAGAGGCACTTGGGCCCTGTGACAGATTGAGAATACCTAAAAAATAGGCCCGCCAAAACCTTTGATCATTTGAAGGACTAAATGGCAACTCCCTTCCTCACCGCTAATCGCAAGTTCATTGATCGTCTGAGGTTTCCTTGCTTTTGTTCGGTGAAGGCTCGTCACTGCCGTACACCTCAACATAGGCGTTATGCGACATACAACCTTTTTCCCAGTGATTCCTCACTTTCTTGCCGATAAAGGAATCTGGATATTTGCGCCCAATGTTGCAGCCAGGGCAGATATTGCTCCATCCGGCCAGCACTTTTTTCATTTCCATCTTAGCCTCCTTTCATCAGACGCACTCGCCTGCAGTATTAAAAAAAGTTCAAAAGGGTTGATCTCCTGCTGTCAACTGTTGCCTACGCAATACCTAAATAAAAGGCAGCGCCATTTCTGACCCTGCCTAAGTTACTGCTTCAAAAGGTGCCGTTGTTCAAAGACCGAAGAGAAGATGCACGCACACCCGAGAAGCCGCTAAATGCCGCCCAAACATTCCTTTTTAGAATATAACCTTTGGCGGCCTTAAGCCAGCGCATGGTTTATTAGTTTTTATCGAAGTTGGGTGACAATTATATAATATAAGCTATGCACGAATTATATAGAGTCAATAGAGCACAGTGGATTTCATAATAACGGCTAAATGTTAAAACCCCGATTTAGCGGAATAGATATGATAGTCTTCAAAATTTCATCGTCACGAATACTATAGGAAAATAGCCGTAGTGTTCAGTCTATCAGTTTCCGATAACCAGCTTTTTTAAAAATATCACAGGTCCAATTTATCGTCGGTCATACCGATTTGTTGGAGAGATATCTACAAAAAAACACTTGAAATAGTTAGTTTTTTTACCAGTTATTTGAATTCTCCGGGCAAGACCAAGGGAAAAAAATCCCATCCCACAACCCACGCCCAAAACCGTCATGCCTTTCGATAAATATGAGCATAACATTTTTTCGGGATTGTGGAAAAAGTGCCGTAAACGATTGTCAAATGTGTATGCAAACCACCACGGGAAAATATGGCCGCCCATACAAAGAGCCTTTCATAAGAGTTCTCGGGATATTGCAAATATCATATATAATCAGTGCCTAAATTTTAGGATAGCAATTCTGAGCTATCAGAGGGGATAGCTTGTCAGAAACAAAATATCATGAAAGTACCGATACATTGAGTTGTAAAAAATTACGCCTAAAAAAATTGCGAAATTATAAAATATCCCAAATTGCCCCAAAATACAGATAAGTAGATGCTATTCTCATAATTTAATTATTTCATGAAGGCATAAATCTTTTTGTGGCCAAAAATTCAGGTACGTTTAAGTATCTGGAATTTTTAAGGGTCGAATATTTTGCATATACGTTGGAGATCTGTATATCTAACAGGTGAATTAATCCGCATGGGTGATAATATGGATGAAGGCGGATGGCCTTTTCGCTCATCTTAATTGAATCCTCGAATCTTCCAGCAAACCTATATAGCATACTTAATTCCGCATGAGTTTCAGCGCTGTTGGAGCCGAGGGCAATGGCCTTCTCTGCCGCAGCAATAGCCTCATCATGTTCTTTTTTCCAAACGTGGGTGTTCGCCAGTAAAGCATGAACATCCGGATCGGACTCGTCAAGTTTCACAGCTTTTTGCCCATATTCAATTAATTTTTTAAAAGACTCCTCACGTGACCTGTGCCAACCGTACCGGGTATCAATAAAATATGTGAATCCTAACATGGTCCAAGCCCAAGCATACTCCGGATCTAACTCTATGGCTTTCTCAAATAGTTTCTGTGCCTTGGCATTATCATCCTTTGTAATGCGCTCATTACGGAATCGAAATCATCGCTTTGAATTAATTGTAGGCTGTTTGATATCTGAATTCAGAAAGGGGAGTGGAAAGATATTTTTAAAGGCCCTCGGGTGTGTATACCTTTATACCAAGTTCGACAATTTCACGAAGACGTGCTAGACGCTCTTTTTGATCTGCCTTTGAAGGACCTGTTTTCGTATTAATCCATCTGTCCACTGTACTGGGACTCACGTGCAGGATGCTTGCCAGCTGTTCCTGTGATATGGGCAATATGTCCCGAATAATCTTCAAGCTTTCAGATGAATTCATTTTTACATTGTATTCACAATGGCAGATCCTTATAGTTAAATTAATATCGATTTAATCTCTCAAACACCTCAGTTTAGCAAGATCTTCAGCATACGAATATAGATGTAACCCTTTCGATGAAATTGTCCATGATCTCAGCATATTATTACTAATACCAATCTCTCCTGCCATGTATTTTGCAAGTTCGACAATACCTGCCAGGTTTGCTGGCATTCCACCCCAAAGATCCCAAGATCGAAAATAAATGTTAAACCTTAATTCAGGCCCATCACCGTCATCTTGAATTCGGGTATCAATATGCCTCAAACAGGGAGGATCTACAAGCAACATATCTGTAGGATGACCAACCTGCAAAATGATCTGGTTATTTCTGTATCCATGCTTTTTGTAAATTTCTATGGCCAATTCAATTTGGTTTAAATATAGCTGCCCATCTTCTTCAAAAAGAATATTTCCATCCGGTTCCAAAACACTCACGATTTCGGCGTTTTTTTCCTTCAACCAACTTAATTTATCACCCGTCACAGGATAACGAGTCAAACGCTCTCCATAAGTATAGGATTCACCCGGTTGCTTTGCGCCGGTCATCAGATATTCGACATAAGATCGTTCGTACCCCTCTCCGCCGAATATATAGCCTTCTTCGACGGGATTGGGGATTCCGCAGGACGGCGGAATGTCGGGCAAAAGGGGTTCGGTTGCAGGATATTTAATTGTTCCTATAAAATAATCATATTCAAGCCTGGTTTGACCAGCATAAGATCCTTTATCTATGACAAATCGTCTTCCGTTATCCAAAATGTCATGCACTGCCTGAAACCACATGTCCGGAAGATCTCTTGCTTCGATTTGGTGAAGTTTTAACATTGATATTTTTCCCCCTCTGCTTGTAACTGATTTATTGTTTCGGCAATCCACGATTTAAGGTCAGAAATAATCGGCTTAAAATTTTGCACCGTTTTTTCTTCTAATTCGAAAACTCCAAGCGGAGCAACAATGCTGTGCTAACTATCTTTCACCGAGTTTCAAAAACCTGAAAACTATCTTCTCATCAACCTCTGTGCCTGTGTCAATGAAATAACTGTATAATAATGAAATTGCTTCGGCCTTTTTTTCTACTGATATATTTTCAATGTGGTCTGCTATAGTTATTTCAACTGTTTTCACAATATTAATTAACAAATCCAGATCTATGCTACTGATATTTTTGCCCTTTGGGGATTTTTTGCTTTTAGATACACCGGATTCTTCAACTATTTCCCTTTCATTGACAATTTTTTCCATTGGTACTAGTGGATTTCCCCTGCCAGTGATTAACCAATTTGGCTTGAAGCCGTATATTTCATGTAGGCCAACAACTACCGAGAACTTAACATCTGCCTTCCCCTTTTTATATGATGCCACAGTGTTTTTGTTGATCCCCAACTTTTCAGCCATTTCCTCAATGGTTTCAGGAAGCTGGTTCAACGCCCAGGCAATTCTGGATGAAACATCGCTATATTTCATAATAATCTGACCAAATAGAAGTAAATATACTAATAATTAGTATAATTAACAATAATTAGTCATAAACAGGCAAGGCTGAATTTGATAATCATAAATTTTAGGGAATATACTATATATTAATTCAGATATATTAACAAAAAAGTTAAAGTGGTGCAAGATTTAACCACTTAACGACCCTCGTTTTAAAGATGGTGGGTTCGTTGATTGGTTGAATCCTACTAAAGATTTAAGGAATTTTGTCTGTTTTATATTGGCTCATGGCCTTCGGCAATATCGCCATCTTTATCTTCATCTCGAAGAGAGGGATTTCAACCCTCTCCGATGGGAACACTAATAAAAAGGGGGGATATGGTGATATGGATGAACGTATCGCTGAGCTTCTTCCAGAGCACATAGAGTTAAAAAGGGAAAACGCTATGTGTAAAGGCGATGGCTGGTGCGATTTCCTGTACTACCGAAAATAGCCGAATCATGTAGGCTGTTGGTCTGAATAGATCAGAATTTCGGCCTAAGTGATATTTGTTTTTGCTGCTATGATCCCCAACATATCACAGGGCTGCAAACCTGGTGATATTCTCGACATATTGTTGATACATTCATTGCACTGCGCACTTCGACCATCATTCTACAGCGAAAGACTTCATCTGAAAATAGCAGAATACGGCTATGCTCCGGCAATATTCCAACCGCTGATTTCAACGGAATACCAGCTATATTTTTAAAATTTGCTGTATATTGAGAATGTTGAAGTTGATGGCAAGTATTCTTGAGTCACATTTTCCCAGAACTGACCTTTTAATTGGCCCACGTTTTTCATAATCTCATCAAAATTGACATAATAACCTTGCCGTAATATAACCTCTTTATTCCCATCACAATTTTTCTCAAAAAAATAAACTGTTTCTGAATCGATATTGTGTCTCTGAAAGGAGGTATTGATGCCCGAACTCGATAACGTCACTATTGCCAAAACCTTTCATGAAGCATGGGCTGAATGTGATCCAGATAAAGGGGCTGCTGTCATTGCAGATGACTGTATCTATGTTGATGTGCCAAGAAATGAAATTCAGAAAGGCCCCGATGGTTACCGTAAGGATTACGAAAGATGGCGGGCAGCATTTCCTGATGGAACGGTTGAAATAACCAAGGTTATCGCCGATGGTGATTGGGTCGTTATCGAATTCACCAATAGTGGTACGAATACCGGACCTCTGAAATCCGCTATCGGTGAATTTCCACCGACCAACCGAAAGATTGAAGTCAAATACTGCAGCGTTATGGAAATAAAGGACGGAAAGGTTATCAGTGGTCGGGATTATTATGATGTAAGTACAATTTTAACCCAACTCGGACTCGCAACATAATCATGCCGATAGGCTATGCATTTAAATCACATTTTGCCATCCAACAAGATAAAAGCTTTCTATGCATAAATTAGTACGATATTTTTTGATCTTGCGTTGATTGGAGGTGAGTGACTCATGGCTTCAGGAACAATTGAAAAAAATGAGGAAAACCCGATTGAAAAGATAGCCAAATCAGTTTATCAACCGTTTGCAATGCTCGCAGGAATGAAGCTTGATCTATTTTCGGCGCTTAAAGATGGGCCTATGAACGTTGAGCAAATAGCAGAAACAATAGGAGTCGGTCCAGCCAAACTAAAAGCACTTTTATACGCTTTGGTAGTTGCGGATTTTTTAAATGTAAAAGACGAGTTTTTCAGCAATACCGATGCAGCCAATCGATTTCTTGTGAAGGGCAATCCATCAAGCGTAGTGGATATACATGAACTTCTTTCAACCATGTGGAATGCCGCACTAAATACTGCTGAGTCTATCCGGACGGGACTTCCACAGGCAAAGCTTGATTACTCAGAAATGACGCAAGACGAATTGCGTCAATTCTTTTATGGTGAGCACCCTTACGCCGTCGAATACGGACGCGATTTGGTGGAAAGATATGATTTTTCTTCATACAGCACACTATTAGATGTTGGCGGCGGATCTGGGGGACTGGCTATTGCTGTGACTGAGAATTGTCCTCATATTCAAGCGACGGTCGTTGATCTGCCTAAAATCACCCCCGTCACACAATATTATATTGATGAAGTCGGCGCTGGAAACAGAGTTAAGGTGGTAACAGCCGACGCAATTCGTGGTTCGATACCAGGCTCATATGATGTTGCGGTGATGTCGGCATTTATCCAGTTACTTTCACCTGAAGAGGCCCGCTGTGCAATCAAAAATGTAAGCAAGGTAATGAATCCAGGAGGTGAAATTTTTATAAGGGGCTATGGTATCATCGATAATTCACGAATTTCACCCAAGAAATTAGTGGGATTTAATCTGGTTTATATTAATGTCTATGACGAAGGTCAGGCGTACACAGAACAAGAGCATAAGGAATGGCTGGAAGAAGCTGGCTTTGGAAATTTTAAGCGTGATATTCTGGCGGATGGAAGCAGTATTATCACAGCTCGGAAAATCGATTGAGCTGAGAAAATTAATCGTTTGTCAATATCTCGGCTCAATATCTTGGAGAATTATCATTCCTATTCTTTTAATTTGAAACACAGGGCACTTGTGACCTTTCTGGCAGTATGGTTCAGTTTGATGTATAAATGTGATTGGTACGAATTGAGCTAAGCTGATAGAGGGATTTATCTCCAATAATTACACTTCGGAAATTCAAAGGGATAATCAAGCAGAATCACGAAAAGAACTAAC
>Ga0316194_10003386_pt1 | contig 11131 bp, 11 predicted proteins | sample CroRivsedime1_MG_FD_204936 | JGI IMG/M metagenome (GOLD analysis project Ga0316194, IMG submission 204936) | Coastal sediment microbial communities from Maine, United States - Cross River sediment 1 | ecosystem: Environmental > Aquatic > Marine > Coastal > Sediment | place: USA: Maine... | reverse complement strand
GGAGAAACTGAAAATAAAAAGGAACTCCTTGTAGATCTTCATGATGTATGGGTCGCATACGGCGGGAAATGGGTATTAAAGTCGGTGTACCTTAATTGTTATGCCGGCGAGATATTCGGGATCGTCGGTCCCAATGGTGGCGGGAAGACCACGTTGCTGAATGTAATCCTCGGCCTTGTGCACCCCCAAAAAGGCTCTGTTCAGTTATTTGGAACCCAACCCAACAAACAAAGCAGGCTGGAGGTCGGGTATCTTCCCCAGATTTCCCATGCGGATCGATCCTTTCCGGTTACCGTCCTCGATGTGGTTCTCATGGGCCTTTACAGTCGTATCGGCCTTTTCCACAGACCGGATCATAATAGCAAAAAGATTGCCATGGACCTGCTTTCACAGATAAACATGGCTGACCATGCAAAAAGACCCTTTGCCGTGCTTTCAGGCGGACAACAGCAACGGGTCAACATCGCACGGGCAATGGCTTCAAAACCGAAACTTTTAGTCCTTGATGAGCCTTCAACCGGTATCGATAGCGTGGCTCAGGAAGATTTCTATGAACTATTGGCAAAATTTAGAAATGAGCAAGGCATATCCGTTGTAATGGTGTCACACGATATCGGGGTTATCACTTCCCATGCGGATCGGGTTGCGTGCCTGAATGTTGAGCTTCACTATCATGACGAACCGGATTCCTGTTTTTCGCCGGATATAACAAAAAAGGTTTTTGGAAAAGACCTTAAAGTTATTGTCCATGATGATAAATGTGCAACCTGTTATCACAGGCATCAAGACCATGATTGACATGTTCAGCCTTCAATTTATGCAAAATGCCTTTTTGGCGGGAATGATGCTCAGCTTCGTTCTGGCGGTGGTTTCATTTTTCGTCGTGTTGCGTCGTTTGTCCTTTGTCGGCGTGGGGGTGGCACACTCGGCCTTCGGCGGCGTGGCTCTGGGCGCGCTTTTGGGGATATCTCCAACGCTGACAGCCATCGGTTTTGCCGTGGTTGTATCCAACGCCATCGGATATATCGGAAAGGAAGACCATCTGAGCACAGATACCGCCATCGGCATCTTTTTTCCTTTAGCAATGGCCCTTGGCGTTATTTTTATCGGGATGTCGGATCAATACAATGTGGATCTTTTCGGATATCTTTTTGGAAATATTCTGGCAATCACCAGACAGGATTTGATTATCATTGCAGTATTCGGCGGGTTGGTACTTCTTTCAACCGTGCTGTTTTTCAAGGAATTACTGTTTGTTGCCTATGATCGGGAGGTTGCTTTAGTCAGTGGAATGCCCGTGGCCTTTCTCGATCATTTTTTCCTGACCATCCTGGCGCTTTCAGTGGTCATCAGCATGAAAATCATCGGGATTATCCTTGTTTCCGCACTGTTGGTTATTCCAGGGGCGGCGGCTTCACAAATAACACATCGCTATAATTCAATGATCGCCTTTTCCATCATCATCGCCTTGATATCCACCATCGGCGGTCTTATCATCTCATATTATGCCGACCTGCCATCCGGTGCCACCATTGTTACATTGGCATCGTTTATTTTTTTTACAGCATTTGCAGTGGGGCAAATCCGCAAATAGCCGGAACCCGGAATAACATCCGGGATGATTTCACAGCCATCTCGAATTTGGTTATGAAGGGTTTTCAGCCAACAGGAAGGAAATAGCGTTTCGGCCTTTTGCTTTTGAATTATACATCGCCCGATCCGCTCTCTGGATAAATGTGGTGAGCGGTTCTTTTCTAAAATATTCAGTGACGCCGATACTGATGGTTAGGCTTACAATATCCCCGCCTTCCGGGAAAAAATTTTCAATTTGTACAGAGGTTTTTATCCTGTGGGCGACATTTTTGGCTTCTTCGCCGGTGGTCTCCGGGAGAATAATCGTAAATTCTTCGCCGCCATATCTGTAAGCGCAATCCATTGTTCTAAGGCATGATTTGATAATTTGGCCGAGTCTCACCAGCACCTTGTCTCCTTCGAGATGACCATATGTATCGTTGTACGACTTGAAGTTATCGATATCCAAAAGCAAAAGTGCAAGTGGATGTCCGTAACGGTTGGAGCGGTCAATCTCTATCTCCAACTGATTATAAAAGTGCCTTAAATTGTATAATTTTGTGAGTCCGTCTGTGATCGCAAGGTTTTCAAGCTTGCTCAGGATCCGATTTCGATCTTTGGTAAGTCGTCTCTCTTTGAGTACTCTTTTTAACCTGAGTATCAATTCTTCGAAGCGTAAGGGTTTAAATACAAGGTCGCTGGCGCCTTTATTGATAGCCTCTTCGTAAGAATAATTTTCACTGTAACCGGTCATTACAATAATATCTATATCATAATTTTGTTTTATTAAATCGGTTAGCTGGAGACCGTTTTTCCCAGGCAGTATTATGTCGGTTATCACGAGATCCACACGGGTGGATTTTATAAGTTCAATGGCCTCTTCTGCACTGGAAGCGGTTTGGGCATTGTATCCAGACCTTGTAATAAATTCGAGCATCGAGTCTCTGATGCCAGCATCGTCGTCGACGATTAAAATGTGTTCTCCCATTTTTTCCTTATCCAGCCAGTTGTTTTTGTTCCATAGATATCGGTACCCATGGTACCGGACTTGACATGTTTAATGAAAATTTGATAGAAAAATTCCTTTTCCTTCAGTGTACTTAATATCGGATGAGACCCATTGGCATAAATCATCGAGACTTACTAATATAACTTGAAAGCCTGACGGTGTCAACAGACTTTTACCGTTTTATGTTTAAACCGAATCAATGGATAAAATGAAAAAAATTAGAAATTTCAGCATTATAGCCCATATTGATCATGGCAAATCGACGCTTTCCGACCGTCTGATTCAGATGACCCATGTTGTCCTTGATCGGGATTTTAAAGATCAGATTCTCGACAACATGGACATTGAAAGGGAGCGTGGAATCACCATAAAAAGTCAGACCATCTGCCTCCCGTATAAAACCGAAAATAATCAGACCTATTTCTTGAATCTTATAGATACGCCCGGTCACGTAGATTTTTCTTATGAAGTCTCCAGGGCACTTGCATCATGTGAAGGGGCGCTGCTTCTGGTCGATGCGAGCCAGGGCGTAGAGGCCCAGACCCTTGCGAATCTGTACCTGGCCCTTGAGCATGACCTTGAAATTATCCCGGTGATCAATAAAATAGATCTGCCCTCGGCCGATGTTGACCGGGTAAAAGCTCAGATAAAAGAGGATCTTGGTCTTGACCCTCAAACAGCGATGCTGACATCCGCCAAAGAAGGTATCGGCATTGATGATGTACTTGAAGCGATTGTGAATTATCTCCCACCGCCGTCAGGAGATCCCGAAGCACCGCTCAAGGCATTGATTTTTGATTCCCACTACGATTCTTTTCGGGGCACCATTGTTCATGTTCGCGTTTTTCAGGGTCGCGTAAAGCCGAAAAATATCATTAAGTTTATGTCGAATAATACGGCCTATAAGGTTGAGGAGGTGGGAATATTTCAGATTGGCCGTATACCCCGACAAGAGCTTTCAGCGGGTCAGGTCGGCTATATCATTGCCGGCATAAAAACGGTTGGCGATACCCGTTGCGGAGATACCATTACATTAAAAGACCGTCCTTGCAAAACGGCCATGCCTGGATTCAAGGAAGCAAAACCGGTTGTTTTTTCTTCGGTCTACCCGGTTGCTTCAGACGGTTATGAGGAACTTGCTGTTGGCCTTGAAAAACTCAAACTCAATGATGCTTCCCTGGTATATGAGAAAGATACCTCTGTGGCCTTGGGTTTCGGATTCCGTTGCGGCTTTCTGGGACTCCTTCATCTTGAAGTTGTTCAGGAACGGCTTGAACGGGAATATAACCTTTCACTGATACTGACTGCGCCTTCGGTCCAGTACCAACTGATCATGAATGACGGATCTACGATGATCATCGACAACCCTGCTTTATATCCGGATCCCACAACGATTGAGCGCACCAAAGAGCCGTTTATACGTGCCTCTATCATAGTCCCGGACCGTTATATGGGCGCCGTTATGAAGCTTTGCCTGGATCACCGGGGTGTTAACAAGAATTATCAGTATTTGACCAATAGGCGCCTGGAGATGATATTTGAGCTTCCTCTTGCTGAAGTGATTTACGATTTTTACGATAAACTCAAGTCCGTGACCCAGGGTTACGGGTCTTTCGACTACGATGTCATAGATTTTAGAGAGACGGATCTTGTCAAGATGGATATTCTGATCAATGGTGAACGTGTCGATGCGCTGTCCCAGCTTGTTCATCGAAACAGGGCGGTTGAGCGGGCAAGGAGTGCCTGCGAAAGACTCCGGGACGAAATCCCGAGACAGATGTTCAAAATAGCCATTCAAGGGGCTATCGGCGGGAATATTATCGCCCGGAAGACAATTTCACCGTTCAGAAAGGATGTGACGGCAAAATGTTATGGTGGTGATATAACAAGGAAACGCAAACTCCTGGAAAAACAAAAAAAAGGAAAAAAACGGATGAAAATGGTGGGTCAGGTCATGATCCCCCAGTCGGCTTTTTTATCGGTGTTAAAGACGGATACCGATTGAACCGGTGTATCCTAATTAGTTTCCATCCATAAATGGCCCTTTTTGTCCGGATCCGCGTTCTCCGCGGGTTTCCGGCTGCGGCATACAGGGAGTATGCCTCACCGAAAACCCTTGTCCGGCCTTGATCCGAACAAAAATTGCTCCTTTATGAATAGGAAACGCACCGTGTCTATTTTATAATTGTGGATGGACACTAATTAACCATTTTGAACCAACACGGCCATAGAAATAATAATTGATACCCTAATTGATCGTTAAAAAAAACTGAAATCATACAAAAGGGGAAAACATGGGAAAAACCATTGCTGAAAAAATATTCGATGCCCACAGGGTTGATAATCCTTCCGATGATATTCATGTGATCCGCCTGGATGCCGTATTTTGTCATGAAATAACAACTCCGCTGGCAATCCATGACCTGGTCAACCGAGGTAAAGACCGGGTGTTCGATCCTGATAAAATCAAGGTTGTCATCGATCACGTATCGCCTGCAAAAGACTCAAAAACCGCCATGCAGGGCAAAATCCTCAGGGAGTGGTCCCGACGGCACAATATACGGGATTTTTTCGATATCGGCAGGAATGGAATCTGCCATGCTGTCTTCCCTGAAAAGGGATTTGTTCGTCCTGGGTTTACGGTTATTATGGGGGATTCTCATACGTGTACCCACGGTGCGTTCGGCGCGTTTGCCGCCGGCGTCGGGACAACGGATCTGGAAGTTGGTATTCTTAAAGGTGTTTGCGCCTTTCGCTATCCGTCGACCATCAAAATTAACATCAGCGGCCGCTTGCCTGAAGGTGTTTACGCCAAGGACGTGATACTTTCGGTCGTCAGTCGTTTGGGAGTTAATGGCGCCACCAACAAAGTTGTTGAATTTGCCGGTCCGGCTATCGATGCCATGAGCATGGAATCGAGGATGACCCTCTGTAATATGGCCATTGAAGCAGGGGGAACCTCTGGGATTTGCAGCCCGGATATGGTCACCATCGAATATTTATGGGATTTTATCAAAGATGAATATGCCACTAAAAAAGAAGCCCTTGAGGACGCCAGCAGGTTTTTTTCAGATACTGACGCCCAGTACGACCGGGTGATTGAACATGATGTCAGCAGTCTTGAGCCCCTGGTAACCTATGGATACAAGCCCGATCAGGTCAAGCCCGTCAAGGAGATGGAATCCATAAAGGTCGATCAGGTCTACATTGGATCATGTACCAATGGCCGAATCGAAGACCTCCGAGTTGCAGCACAGGTGCTAAGTGAAAAGAGAATCAGCGATTCCGTGCGGGGTATCGTATCGCCGGCCACAACTCAGGTCTTCCGACAGGCCATGGCGGAAGGGCTTTTGAAAATATTTCTGGATGCCGGATTCTGTGTCACAAATCCCACCTGGGGCGCATGTCTGGGCATGAGCAACGGCGTCCTGGCTGAAGGCGAGGTATGCGCATCCACAACAAACAGAAATTTCAACGGCCGTATGGGCAAAGGCGGCATGGTGCACCTGGTAAGCCCTGCAACAGCAGCTGCGACAGCTATTTCAGGTTTTATAACAAATTCCAAGCTTTATAAGGGGTAAAGATGAAAAACTTTAGCGGGAACGTGCTCTTTCTAGACCGATCCGATATCAATACCGACGAGATCATTCCGGCAAAATACCTAACAGAAAATTCCAAGCAGGCATTAAGGCCGTATCTTTTGGAGGATATCAAGCTGGAAGGATTCAACGCCACACGCGATGTAGAAGGAAAAAATGTAATTATCACCCGGGCGAATTTTGGATGCGGCTCTTCAAGAGAGCATGCGCCATGGGCCATTGAAGTCAACAACATCCATCTGGTCATTGCTGAAAGCTTTGCCAGGATTTTCAGGCAGAATATGTTTAATTGCGGAATGATGGCGGTAGAACTTCCGGTGCGGACCATCGACGGTATTTTCAAAGATTTCGCCCACAGGGAAACCTATCTCGAGACCGATCTGGAAAAGAGTGTATTTATCATAACCGCTGACGGTCAGCACGCAAAGATACCGTTTTTAATTTCGAACTTTGATCGTGCCCTGATAATGACCGGCGGCTGGGTCGATTACGCGGATTCCAAATACTGATTTAAAGCTTTGGGTTAAACTATAATCTGTTAGGCGTACGTGTTCAGGCGGTGACCACAGTATTGATGATGGTGCCGATTTTTTCGATGGTGCACTCAACCACGTTTCCCGGTCTTAAAACCACCGGCGGGTCTCTGAATATTCCAACGCCGGCAGGTGTTCCGGTTGAGATGATATCGCCGGGAATAAGGGTGATGTCTTCACTGATATTTTCTATGATGGTGGGTATGTCGAAGATCATATCCCGGGTGTTTCCATCCTGCATAATTTTTCCGTCAACTTTAGCGGTAAGTCTCAGATTGTTCACATCATTGATCTCGTCGGGTGTGACCAACACAGGGCCCGCAGGTGCAAAACCGTCAAAAGATTTACCTCTGAACCACTGGGAATCGGAGAACTGGGCTTCCCTTCCCGAGACGTCATTCATTACGGTAAATCCTGCGACATAATCAAGGGCGTTTGCTTTAGGGATTCTTTTTCCTTCTTTTCCGATGACCACCGCCAGTTCCACCTCCCAGTCAATCTGTCCACTGCTTTTAGGGAAAATAATGGCGTCAAAAGGACCATTCAAGGTATTCGGTGTTTTGCAGAATAACAGCGGTGTTTCCGGTTGATCGAACCCCCCTTCTTTGGCATGTTCCACATAGTTTTTTCCAAGGCAGATGATTTTAGAAGGCGCATGGATCGGACACGCGATTCGCTCATGGAATTTTTGGCCGGGGTCATTAACATTGGCAACTGTTTGAAGCCAGTTCTCCCTGAAAAATGCTTCGCTGATATCCGGAATATCGGGGAAAATTTTTCTAAGGTCGACGATGTTACCGTCTCTCCAGAGCCCCGGTTTTTCATTTCCCTTTTGACCAAATCTGACAAGTTTCATAAATTAAGATTCCTTATTCTATAGAGTCAAGAGATATTCGAGTTGTTTTTCTTTCCGTCTTCATAGCACTTTTTCCCATACCAATCGACTTGTCGGCACAGGCCACGGATGATGTTGACCTCTTTCGCCTGCAATCGCAGACGGGTAAAAAAACGGCGGAAATTGTTCATCCAGTAATCCGGATTTTCAGCATTAATATAACTGATCCTGACCAGTATGTCTTTGAGTTGATCAAACATCCCATCAAGCTCATGCCGGCTGGCAAGCCTCGGCGTAAATTGTTCGTTTGCCTCGATACCGGCGATAAAGATCTCATAACACATAAGCATTACCGCTTGTGCCAGATTCAGAGAAGAAAATTCGGTAGTGGGGATATTTACCAGCGCATGGCAATACCGAAGGTCCTCGTTGGAAAGCCCTTTGTCTTCCGGGCCAAAGAGTATGGCGATGCGATTCTCGATGGAAATGGGAATTAGCTTTTGCGCCAGTTTCGAAGGCGTTTGGATCAGCGACCGCTGCTTTCCCAGCCTTGCCGTAGCTCCGACAACGTAGTTAAAAGGAGTGAGGGCAGCCCTCAAATCTTCACAGACGCTACTTTTTTCAACAATGTCTGAAGCAAAATGGGTGGCCAGTTTCAGAGCGTCGTACAATTCAAAGTTCTGGGGATCTACAATCACAAGTTGATGGATACCCATATTGCGCATGGCACGAGCGGCGGCCCCGATGTTTTCAGAATATCGGGGTTGCATCAGCACGATGCTGATATTATCTAAATTGACTCTGTCGGCCATCAGACGATGAGTTCAAACCTGTTGAAAAAATAGCCAATTTCAAATGCAGCGGTTTCGGGTGAATCTGAACCGTGCACCACATTTTTCTCAATATCTGTTGCAAAATCTTTTCGAATGGTGCCTTCAGCGGCTTCCCTGAAATCGGTGGCGCCCATAATTTCGCGGTATTTCGCGACGGCGTTTTCACCTTCAAGGATCATGACCACCACCGGTCCGGAAGTCATGAAATCTGTCAGGCTGTCAAAAAATGGCCGTTCTTTGTGGACTGCATAAAAACCTTGGGCCTGTGCTGTATCCATTTTCAACATTTTCATGGCAACGATTTTTAGATTATTGATTTCCATTCGTTTAATAACCTCACCAATGATTCCTCGGGCAACGCCATCGGGTTTGATGATAGATAATGTTCTTTCCATAAATATAATTCCTTTAAGTGGATTTTTGATCCCCGTTGCGATACCAAAAGGGCGTCTTCAAGTCAACACCGGGACGAATATTTTATAGGAAATCATCGGTAGATGATCGGGAAGTGAAATGTCGGCGGCAAAAATTGGATTACTATTTTTCGCCGGAGATTTTTTTCATGAGGTATATGGCCTCGGTTGTCTCCTTGAGGCGTGTGGCCAGGCTGATGAGAACCGCCTGAAAATCGGGGGATAGTCGATTGAATTCCTGTTCAAAGGAAATCGGGTCAATTATTCCGACGGTTGTATCACCGACTGCTGTGGCTGTAGCGGTACGTGGCATTTTGGTAATAAAGCCGAGTTCTCCAATGATCTCTCCAGGTCCCAGCTCCAACAGCACCTCCTTCTCTCCGTGCATTATTTTTGAAATTTCCACCGCACCCGATTCAACCACGTAGATCCAGTCCCCGGAACTCCCTTCTTCAAAGATGATGTCGCCATCTTTATATTTTTCTTCTATGGCCGTCTGAAACATGGTTCAAACCTCCATTCGTTTGCGGCAAAAAGAATATAGATAAAAGTGGGTTGTTTGTCAAGCAGGGGTGTTGCGTCTATCATATCGCGTCAGGACCTACTGATCTCCTATACGCATAAGCGCGTCAAGCAGGGGTTTTATTTTAATCCGGTGTTCCGGGGGTATCATTAAAACCGTTATCTGAAGATTGGAGATACACCCGGGCCCCGGAGGTTTCAGCGTGTTCATCTCGTAATGATTACGATTCTCTTCGGAGGCCAATAACAGTAGAACGTCAGCAAAGTTACCGGAAAAACCCATGGCGTCGACATGTTCCAGAAATTGCATAAAAAGCGTGTTCACGGTTATCAAAAACGGGGCGACTTCGGAATAACCTTCTTTTCTGCAATCGTGTTTTGAAACAAAACATCTGCATCCAAACGGTCTGACCGGATAAATCGGGCACAGGTTGTCTGTTAACAGGGGGCAACTTCCGTTAAAATAATTGTGCGCCTCTTCCGGAGGATCATCCCCCTTGCGACAAAGATCCGCAAGCCGGTTGGTGGTGGTTTGGGGCTTGAAACGTTTTTCGGAGAGTGTGGCTCGAACATTCTCAAAAAAATCAGACTGGCTGTTTGAAATCATGTGGTTGGCAATCAGACAGGCTTCTAGGGTTGTCATGGTGACATTGGGGGTGCAGCATTCGGCACAATATTTTTTGCAGGCCATGTCCAAATCGCCGGAAAAATCGTCATAAATCCTGTAAATCTGGTTCAGAACAGCCAACTTTATATTAATATCCATCTGTCTTTCCTTGTGAAATTCTTTGCCTAAATACCTTGACTTTGTTGAGGACAGCCAGTAATTTTTCTCAAAACAAATTGGGCAGTCTCGTAAAAGCATTCTACGCATTCTTGAGAAAAGATTCTACAGGGAGGATTCCATGAAAAGCAACGTCTATTTTATCGATTTGAGGGCATCGGCCAAGGAAAGCCTCGTTGAAAAGCTTGCACGGCTTCTGGACACCGCCGGCCTTTCTGAAGCCATCAAGGAAAGAGATCTGGTTGCGGTGAAGCTTCATTTTGGGGAAAAGGGAAACACCGCTTTTATCCGGCCCGTATTTATCCGCAAAATTGTGGAATCGATCAAGGGGGTCGGGGGCTTTCCGTTCCTGACCGATGCCAATACGGTTTATTCGGGGACGCGAAGCGACTCGCCGCATCATCTTAGCACAGCGATACAAAACGGTTTTGCCTATTCGGTTGTGGATGCTCCCATTGTTATTGCCGATGGTTTAAGAGGCAGAACCGAAACGACGGTTGCCGTCAACCAGAAGAATTTTAAAAAGGTGTACATCGGATCCGATATCGTCGAAGCCGATGCACTGGTATCAGTGGCCCATTTCAAAGGGCATGAACTCTCGGGTTTTGGCGGAACCATAAAAAATTTGGGAATGGGGTGCGCCTCACGTCGAGGCAAACTGGCACAACACTCAACCGTTGCACCCAAAGTGGTGAAGAAAAAATGTATCGGCTGTGGGGACTGTATCAGTCACTGCTCTCAGAAGGCCCTTTCACTGAAAAAAGAAAAGGCAGTCCTGAATGCCAAAAAGTGTATCGGGTGCGGGGAATGTCTTCTTATCTGTCCCAACAGCGCAATCGAGATTCAGTGGAATCAAGCCATCCCCGTGTTTCTGGAGAATATGGTGGAATACACCATGGGTGTCTTAAAGAATAAAACGGATAAGACGTTGTTTGTAAATTTCATTACCCAGGTATCGCCGGCGTGTGACTGCTACGGCCACAATGATGCGCCCATCGTCAGGGACATCGGTATCGTCGCTTCAAAAGATG
>Ga0316194_10003384_pt1 | contig 11133 bp, 13 predicted proteins | sample CroRivsedime1_MG_FD_204936 | JGI IMG/M metagenome (GOLD analysis project Ga0316194, IMG submission 204936) | Coastal sediment microbial communities from Maine, United States - Cross River sediment 1 | ecosystem: Environmental > Aquatic > Marine > Coastal > Sediment | place: USA: Maine... | reverse complement strand
ATACCCTGTTCTGCGCGGCACCTTCCAGCAACTCGACCGCTTTTTGTATTCGTCACCTGAAAGAACCCACTCGGCGCCGCATATTCGCGATTCCAATAGTGTTCAGCGGCTGATGAATAATTTTGTCGTCGCCAGCATACCCTGCTGGCTGATCGGCATGTGGAACCTCGGCGAGCAGACCAGCTTTGCTATGAACGCGATTGGCATGCAATCGCTTGAAGGCTGGCGAGGCACACTCGCCGATATGCTGAGCATTGCGTATGACCCGACATCAGTCGGCACATGTTTCCTGATCGGCTTGCTGTATTTCCTCCCAACCCTGCTGGTCGCGCTGCTAACCGGAGCGTTCTGGGAAGCCCTGTTTGCGCAATGGCGAAAGCGGCCGGTCGACGAGGGTCTGCTATCAATTGCCTGGCTGTTTGCGCTGATCCTGCCCGCCACTGTGCCCCTGCTCCAGGTCGCATTCGGCATGACCTTTGCTATCGTTTTTGGCAAAGCCATTTTTGGCGGCGCCGGCCGTTACCTCGTATCACCGCCGTTGCTGGGCCTGGCCTTTCTCGTGTTCTCCTATTCAGCAATTATCTATGCGCCCGGCGCATGGATACCGGTGCCCGGTTACGACGAACCCACCACCATTGAACTGGCGGTCGAAGAAGGTGGCCTGCCCGCCCTGTTGTCGGTGGGCTATAGCTGGGAACTGCTGTTTATAGGCAACCAGCCAGGACCTGTCGGCATTACGTCTGCGCTGGGGTGCCTACTCGGCGCCATTTACCTGATCGTCACCGGCACCGCCTCGTGGCGAATAATGGCGGGCTCCGCAATCGGGATGGTCGGCACCGTGCTGTTTATGAATGCGGTCGGCCCGGCCGACAACCCGATGTTCGCCGTCCCGTGGACCTGGCACCTGGTCATCGGTGGCTGGGCATTCGGCACTGTGTTCCTTGCGACCGACCCGGTTGCGGCAGCAACCACCCATCCCGGTCGCTGGGGCTTCGGCATACTGGTGGGGTCACTTACAGTGGTCGTGCGTATCACTAACCCCTCCTATTACCAGGGCGTGATGTTCGCCATTCTGCTCGCGAGCATCTTTTCTCCATTGTTCGATTACGTGGTAGTCGAGCTGAATATAGCCCGCCGGAAAGCTCGCTCACATGCACAAACACCTTCCCCAAAAAATATTGCCGGGACGGCTGGCGTAGCAGGTAGCGGGCCTCAACCGACAGCGGACAGCACATGAATAACGACGGCCCGCAAAAAGCGCTGCTAGTCGTTTTTCTCGTTGCATTGGTTTGCTCGGTGCTCGTTAGCGTCGCATCGATCACACTCAAGCCGATCCAGCAACGCAATCAACTGGTCGAGCGCAGCAAAAACGTTGTTGCGTTAACCGGCCTGGCAGAAGATGGCATCGAGATGACCAATGACGCAATCCTGGATGCCGTCAACCAGCTGGATATAAGGGTGCTCAATATCGACAGCGGTGAGTTTGTCACCGATCTCAATGCGGCCGATTTTGATTCACGCTTAGCGGTGAATGATCCTGAGCGCAGTATCGCCATCCCGGTTGAACTGGATCTCGCCAACCTGAGTCGGCGCTCAAGTTATGAAGTTATCTACCTGGTCTGGGACGACGACAAGCTTGACCGGATTATTCTGCCCATCGTGGGCCAGGGTATGTGGTCAACCATTCGTGGATATATTGCGCTTGAGCGCGACCTGAGCACTATTGCTGCGGTTAGTTTTTATGAGCAGACAGAAACAGCGGGCCTCGGCGATCAGATTAAAAGCCCGGACTGGCAGGCGCGGTGGCAGGGCCGCGAACTGTTCGACAGCCAGGGTCGATTCCGCTTTCGCATCGGGCCCGGGACTATCCCACCTGATTCCCCCGCAAACAGACATCAGGTGGACTCACTGTCCGGCGCCACCGTCACCAGTGATGCGGTTACAAAAATAATCACTTACTGGTTTGGGCCACACGGCTATAAACCATTTCTCGACAAGTTGATTTCGCAACCACCTGCCAAAGCGGCTCCCACTAAGGCTAACGGAGGTGCCGCAACATGAGTGCGCGTGAAACTATCCTCGATCCGCTATTCAACAAGAACCCGGTCCTGTTACAGATACTCGGCATCTGTTCCGCGCTGGCAATCACCAACTCGGTTTTAACCTCACTCATTATGAGTCTGGCGGTAACCGCCGTGCTGGCGTTCACGAACGTATGCATCAGCCTGATCCGCAATCACCTGCCAAACAGCGTTCGCATTATTGTGCAAATGACCATCATCGCTTCCGGCGTTATCGTGGTGGACGAACTGCTGCAGGCTTTCGCGCCCGATATCGCGCGAACGCTTTCTGTATTTGTCAGCCTGATCGTAACCAACTGCATAGTGCTGGGCCGCGCGGAAGCTTTCGCGGCACAAAATAACGTACGCATGAGCTTTCTCGACGGCATCGGCAATGGCCTGGGCTATAGCCTGGTGCTGGTCGTGGTGGGCACCATCCGCGAGTTGCTTGGCTCAGGAACCTGGCTGGGCTTTCCGTTATTGGCATTGGCCCAGGACGGCGGCTGGTACACCCCTAATCAAATGATGCTGCTGGCCCCCAGTGCATTTTTTATCATTGGTCTCATCATCTGGCTGCTGCGCAGTTGGAAAACCAGGCAAGTTGAGGAACGCGAATTTAATGAGATCAAACTGGAAAAGGCCGGGCAGCAGCTATGACGAACTATCTCGACATTTTTCTGCGCGCGGCACTCATTGAAAACCTGGCGCTGGCCTTTTTCCTTGGCATGTGCACATTTCTTGCCGTTTCCAAGCAGATCAAAACAACAATCGGCCTGGGTGCGGCGGTCATTGTAGTCGAAACGATTAGCGTGCCGCTTAACAACCTCATTTACACCTATTTTTTGCGCGATGGCGCACTCGCATGGGCTGGACTGGGCCATCTGGATTTCAGCTTTCTCGGCCTGATTGTCTATATCGGTGTTATAGCAGCGATGGTGCAGATACTGGAGATGATCCTAAGCAGGTATTCGTCATCGCTGTATAACGCGCTGGGAATATTTCTGCCACTGATGACCGTCAACTGCGCCATCCTCGGTGCATCACTGTTCATGGTGCAACGCGATTACAACTTCACGGAAAGCATCACCTACGGATTCGGGGTTGGCGTCGGCTGGGCACTGGCCATTGTCGCCCTGGCCGGGTTACGGGAAAAAATGCGCTACAGCGACATACCCGACGGGCTGCGGGGGCTGGGGATTACGTTCATCACTGCCGGAATTATGTCCCTGGCATTTTTAGGTATCTCGGGAATAGATCTGTAATGAGCTACCGCCATGGTTGAGATAGCGTTAGGCGTCGCATTGTTCACAGCCATCATCGTTGCTTTGGCGATGCTGATCCTGTTCGCACGCTCGAAGCTGGTTGCCACCGGCAACATCACGATACTGGTTAATAATGAGAAAACACTCTCGGCTCCGGCGGGAGATAAGCTGCTCAACCTGCTCAGCGCGCAAAGAATATTTCTGCCTTCCGCTTGCGGCGGCGGCGGCACCTGCGGCCAGTGCAAAGTCAAAGTATTGAAAGGTGGCGGCGACCTGCTTCCCACCGAAAAATCTCACGTCAATAAACGCGAGGCTGCAGAAGGAATGCGGCTAGCCTGCCAGGTATCAGCTACCGGGGACATGCGCATCGAAGTTTCCGAAGATGTCTTCGGCGTTAACAAGTGGACCTGTACGGTGCGCTCGAACAATAATGTCGCTACCTTCATCAAAGAGTTGATCGTCGAACTACCGCAAGGTGAAACCATCAACTTTCGTGCCGGTGGTTATATACAAATCGAATGTCCTCCCCATGTACTCGACTACAGGGACATAGACATTCCCGCTCAATTTCGGGGCGACTGGGAAAAATTCCACCTCTTCCACCTTAAGTCGGTTGTTAAAAAACCTGCCGTGCGCGCCTATTCGATGGCCAACTATCCCGAGGAAAATACCATCATCATGCTCAATGTCCGGGTTGCCACGCCTCCACCGAATGCACCGATGGCCCCACCGGGAATCATGTCGTCCTATCTATTCGGCCTGAAGCCAGGCGACCAGGTAATGGTTTCTGGCCCGTACGGCGAATTTTTCGCGAAAGATACGAATGCAGAAATGGTCTTTATCGGCGGCGGTGCGGGCATGGCACCGATGCGCTCGCATATTCTGGATCAACTACTCCGGATCGGCACAAAACGAAAAATCAGCTTCTGGTATGGCGCTCGAAGTCTGCGTGAAGCCTTTTATGTGGACGAGTTCGATAATCTGGCCGCCGAAAATCACAATTTCAGCTGGCATCTCGCCTTGTCCGAGCCACAGCCCAATGACAACTGGGCGGGCCACACGGGCTTCATCCATAACGTCTTGTGGGAAAACTATCTTAAAGACCACCCCGCACCGGAAGACTGCGAGTATTATATGTGCGGCCCTCCCGTCATGAATTCGGCGGTAATGGCGCTGCTGGATGCGCAGGGTGTCGATAAGGAAAACATCATGCTGGATGACTTCGGAGGCTAATTAGCAATGGAATTGTTTGTGGTCAGCTTTGCCATTGTATTGCTCAGTTGCGGGGCACTCGCGATAGGCCAGTTATTCGGTCGTAAACCAATTAACGGCGGATGCACACCGAATTCGTCCGGTCATTGCGCACATACTGAAAGCTGCAGCCTGCGCTGCTTGAAACGCAAGCTAAAAATAGAGCCGGAAAGCTAAGTTATGCCGCAAAAAACAATTCTAGTGCAGGAATACATGACCCGCAGACTGACGACCCTGTCACCTGATACTGAAATTATGCGGGCCGTTCAAACCCTACTGGATAGCGATATATCCGGCGCGCCGGTTGTAGATGGCGAAGGCCTGCTGGTGGGAATTCTGACCCAAAAAGACTGCATGAAAGTGGTGTTAAATGCGGCCTACCACTCGGAGTTTTGCGGAACTGTCGCCGACTACATGACCAGTACGCCCATAGTAATGGCTCCAAACATCAGCGTTGTGGAAGCGGCTCAACAGTTTCTGGAGAAGAAATTCCATAGCTACCCGGTCGTGGAAGACGGAGTGCTGGTGGGCCAGATCAGTCGATGCGATATCCTGCATGCACTTGAGGATGCATGGCAATGGCAGAACCGCTGAACATGAACCCACAGCCGAATCAATGAACCAGGGCGCCCCAAGGATTTGCCGAGCACGAAGACGGGTGCATTATGCACACAGCTTTTCGGTGGTTGGCATGGCTCTGATTTGGTGCGCGGCCTTGATACTGACGACCTCGTGCCAGTCGCCCGCAGACCCGCCAATAGGAAGGCCTGCGATGGGGGATGCCCAGTACACCGCAGATGGCACGGAAGGTTGCTTGCGCTGTCACGGTGGCGATCGCATGACGCTAATAGCAGCGACCCCGCATGGTGACAAAGACAATCCGCACACACCCTTTGCCTTGCAAGGCTGCGAATCCTGTCATGGGCCAGGCAGCCTGCATGTGTCACGTGCACGGGGTGGCACCGGGCTTCCGGCGCTGCTGAGCTTCGGCGACAGAAACACCCGGCCGCTGCAAACCAAGGCCTGCCTTGATTGCCACGCGCAGGACATGGGCGATAAGGAGGGCATGCAGTGGACGGGCAGCTTACATGACACGCGACGCACGACCTGCGTAAGTTGCCATGTCGTGCATATAGAAGTAAATCCAATGACCGACAAAACCCAGCAAACGGCTAACTGCATGCGCTGCCACGAAGAAGAAATAGCAAATCATCGGCGCTTTAGAAACACGGATATCGTGCTTAACAAACGAAGCTGTTACGACTGTCATGATGTCCATCAGCTGACGAAAAAGCCCGAACCTGAATAAGGGCGAGACTATTAGGCGCCGGACAACTCGGCCGCAATAGCCTGAACCTGCGCGTCGCTAAGTTCGGCAAACTGCTTGTGTGGCGGTATGCCGGTATCACGCAGGTCCGCTTCAATAGAGGCGGCGTTCATATCCGCAAATTCATCCGCGTCATGGCACTTAGCGCAGGCACTGTGGCCGTCCGCTAAAGCCGCCGCGGTCATGAACAAGCCCACCACCAACCAACTACCTAGATACCTGCACGACATACGTCGAACTCCTGAATAAATCGAATCAGCCCCTCAAACCTAGCAGCCTACTTGGCTTTTGGCTAGCTACCGTCGACCAGGCTGGCAGACATAAAAAAACCAAATTGCCGATTCCCTTTCGCCGCGGCGCGAAACTTGCCAGAATGGCGCTGGGGACAGACCCACTCTATAGCCATCATGAATTCAGCAAAGAAAAAAACAGCCGCCGGCAGCAGCACGATTGCGGAGAACCGCAAAGCCCGGCACAACTACCATATCGAAGATGACTTCGAGGCTGGGTTGTGCCTGGAAGGCTGGGAAGTCAAAAGCCTGCGGGCTGGCAACGCCAACCTGGCTGAGAGCTACGCCTTTGTTAAAAATGGCGAGGCATGGCTGACCGGTTGCCATATATCTCCCCTCCTGACGGCTTCCACGCATATTACCCCCGAACCACGACGCGCCCGAAAACTGCTGCTGAACCGCAAGGAACTGGACCGACTGACCGGCGCGGTTGAGCGCAAAGGCTATACGCTGGTGCCCCTCAGGCTATATTGGGCGCGCGGCAAGGCCAAGCTGAAACTGGGGCTCGCCAAAGGCAAGCAACAGCATGACAAACGATCGGACGCTAAAGACGCTGACTGGAAACGCCAGCAGGCCCGGATTTTGAAATCCAACAGATAAATCCGGAATAATAGCTTTGTTAACAATTGATTAATCAGTTTTTACCAAGATTTCCCGAATAAATTTCCTGCCCGACAGCGCAAGATCAGGTTTAGTAACTGAGCGGCCGGGCGCAGCGATAGCCGCTGCGGCGCCAGGGGCGCGGCGTGTGCCGTCTGAGAAGTCACAACACGTAAAATTGAATGCGTTGGCCCCCGCCTGCCTCCCATAGAGCCTGTGAAAAATAAAGCCGCCGTGCATGCAGCCAATCAGGAAGTACCGCAGCATTTCCAGGATGCTGACCGCCGAGCGCGAATGCTTGTTGCTGGTCCGGAGACAAACGGTTTTAACCACGGCACATAATTGAGCTTTGGGCGTAAAGATGGGCTCGCTTTAAATTATAATAAGGCTCAAGAGCAGTACTAAGAGAAAGCAGTATGTCATCTATAGAAATCAGTAAAGAATTCACCATGCCCAGGAAAAAGCTCCGCAAAGAGTTGGATCAGCTCGCAGCCCAACTCACAGATGAATTGCATCTGGAGTGCGAATGGCAATCCGAGGACTGCCTGAACTTCAAAAGAAGCGGAGCGACGGGACAAATCAATATCGGCAAGAAGGAGGTTGGGCTGGCAATCTCTTTAGGCATGCTCCTGATAGTTTTCAGAGGCGCCATTGAGGAAAAGCTGCAAGAATATTTTGACGAACACATCTATTGAGCCACAGATATACACCATGTATACGCAGAATACTGTGAGCCTGGGCTTACAAGAGCCGCGCCTCGTCGGCTATTGCCTGACTTCAGCATCGCAGCGTTTCCGTCCAGCACGAATTTCCTGAACAGATGAATCGACAAAGTAATCCGGCGCAAAGTAACCGCGGATTACGCAACATTCCCAAGGGCGTCTGGGCACTGGGGATCGTCAGTCTGTTCATGGATATTTCATCGGAGATGGTTCACAGCCTGCTACCGGTGTTCTTCGTGTCCGTAATCGGCATGAGCTACACGGCCGTCGGCATGGTAGAGGGTCTTGCTCAGGCCATCGCGCTGATTACCAAAGTTTTTTCAGGTGCGTTAAGCGATTATCTCGGTAAACGCAAAGCACTGGCGCTGGTGGGGTACGGACTGGCGGCCATTACGAAGCCTGTGTTCGCTATCGCCGCGACAGCCGGCTGGGTCATCTCGGCGCGCTTCCTTGACCGGGTCGGCAAAGGCATTCGCGGTGCGCCACGCGATGCGCTGATTGCGGACATTACCCCCGCCGCTGTGCGCGGCGCAAGCTATGGCCTGAGGCAGTCGCTCGATTCCGCCGGCGCATTCATCGGCCCCTTAATTGCATTGCTATTAATGGGGCTACTGGCGAGCGACATTAGGGTTGTGTTCTGGTTCGCCGTTATACCGGCCATCCTCTCGGTGGTCGTTTTGTGGCTTGGCGTTAGTGAGCCGCAAAAACAACGTGATGATCAATCCGCAAAACCCCGACTGCAATTCAGCGATGTCAAAAAGCTTGGCAAAGCCTATTGGGTGATCGTGCTGATCGGCGCTGTCTTAATGCTTGCAGGATTCAGCGAGGCTTTCCTGGTGCTGCGTGCCCAGCAGATCGGCTTGCAGTTAAACCTGATTCCTATTGCTTTTGTCATCATGAATATCGCCTATACGTTGGCAGCCTATCCTGCTGGCGTATTGTCTGATCACTTTGGACGTGAAAGCTTAATCATCGCGGGTTTTATAGTGCTTATCGCGGCCGACATAGCACTCGCGCTCGCCACCGACCTATCGCATGTCATGGCGGGCATTGTTCTGTGGGGTCTATACCTGGGATTCACACAAGGGGTGCTGACGGCCTTCGTTGCAGATACGGCGCCCGCTGAGCTGCGCGGCACCGCATTTGGGGTCTTCAACCTGGTCAGCGGTATTGCCTTGCTTCTGGCGAGCGCGATTGCGGGCCTTTTATGGGATCAATTCGGGCCAGCAGCACCGTTTCTCGCTAGCGCAATTCTCGCCAGCACTGCATTAGTTTTATGGCTGCTAAGAACAGCTCGTTACACGCCGATCTAGCTGCGCGCAGCCGGTGCTTGCACGGGGGGTTTTTGCGGCATATGCGATGACGGCACTTTAACGATGGTCTGCGGCGCATCGCCTGTGCCGCCCGAACTAATGATCGAAGTCAGGCCGATACACGCGACCAACAGCAATCCTGCCAGACGCGCCTTACGCGAACGGACAATAGCCTGCGTCTTTAGCCCATCTTTAGGTTGCGGCAATGCCGTCCACCCTATCCCGTAAGCCGCGGCGCAGCCGAGCATTAGAAACAATACGTCTACCTGGTCGAACCGGCCTGTCAGAAAATGGCTGGAAATATTTTGCAGGATCGGCAATTCAGCGAACCAGTCAGGCAAGACCCCGGAGATACGGAATGCGATTGGATCAATCTGTGCCATTTCGAAAAAGACTTCGGCAATAAACCAGCTGACACACATAAAACCGATGTAACGCCGCCCTGCAATGACGTTAATAAACAGCGCGAAAGCCAGCGCATGAAAGAACGCCGGCAGATAGTTACCGAGTGCGCCGAAAAACAAGGGGGTTGTCTCTGCAAGTCGCCATGAGTCCGGAACGAAATATACGGCCGTGGGCGACCTGTCAACGACATAGATGAGGATACCGACGGTCAGCGCCGCAAGCCCAATCGTCACCACGAACAACTCCGGCGGGCCGAACCGCGCCAGGACCGAACTAAAATGCCTGTTATTGTTGTAATTCAATTCCGTCTCCGGCGCTGAACCAGCTTTTAACCAGAATACCAAAGGTTGATGCTTAGCGCATCAGGTTAGCACCGCGATGCACCCGTAGCTATCCTCGTCCGGATAGAACATTACAGGGAAGCCATAAAAAAGCCCCTGTCGTTTGGCGGCGGCAGGGGCTTTGCTGCTTGCATATGGCCCTAAAACTCTTGAAGTATTTTGTTACGCAGATACTCGAAGTTCGACCACTTCTTGAACACGCTCAGTTTGTAGTCACAACCAGGCGGCATGATATTGCCTTCGAGGTACACCGGGCCGTCTTCAGTAAGAATGACATCCCAGCTGATTTCAACATGAGCCGGCAATTTGTTGTGCATGGCGATGCAGGCCTCGATCACACCGTCCATCTCGGGCACAGGCACCCCTGTCAACTTGCCGTCACTCTGCGGGCGAATCGGCTGGCCGAGCGTGCCTTCTTCATAGTTCATAAGATAGGTATCCAGGTCGAAGTAGGCAGTCGAATTTGAGCCGTCCGGTGCAGGCAGGAACACCGCCGAAAGAAGCTCAGCATCGTCTTTCGCATTGAAGGTCATCACTCGAACACTACTGACCGGAAACGGCGCGCGGGCGCGTTCCATCTTCTCGATCACCGCACGCGTGCGAGAACCACCATGGTAGGTGTCGTTGATCCACTTCTTGAGCTCCTCCGGCGTATAGGTGGATGCTTCATCAGCCGGTTTCTCCGGGTCATCGCAGCGGTATACACCGGCCTCCTCGTCCCAGGTCATGGTGCGCAGGTAGTTGCCGCCACCGCCGGTGGCCGGCTTAATCACGAATGAATCGCGCGGGATGTCACCGTTGATACGGCCATCAGTAATTACCGCGTATTCGACCGTGGCACGATGCCCTTCCGGCAGGTTCTCAGTGAAAAAGTCATTCCAGAAGATCTTCGACGAATGCTTGATGGCCATGCTGGGATCCCAGTCCATGCGATGCTGCTTGTAACTGTGCAGCGTGAACATGGTGACCAGCATGACGTTGTAGTTGGCCCAGCCCATAAATTTGAACGGCGTGAACATGGCCGGGAACTCTATCCCGATCGATTTCATCAACGGGGGCGCCACGGCAACCGCCAGCATCGATACAAATGGCGTCAGCAACATCAGGAACGGCGTCAGCACAAAGAAGATCGGTTTAGCCATCTTGCCCATCTCTTCCGTACCCGTGCGGTAAACCAGGCTGGTATAGAACCGCCGCATCCCGTGGAAGGTTACGATTGGGTGAAAGAAAACGAGTCCGTAATAGGCCCGCCAGACGCGGAGGGTATCCCGCCAGTAGCCCTGGTACTGCCAGTTGGCCGCATCAGGTTGCCCCAGGCGAGCGAAGTAATCTGGCCAGACAGGCTTGCGGGAAATTCCGACACTGGGTTTCTCTGCCACGTCAGCGGCACCCACTGATTCAGAAGACCCAGGCTGCTTCTTCAAGCCCTCGCCTTTTATGGTTGCCCCGCTTTGTGCCGCCTGCGAACCGGCAGCAGATACCTGTGAAGTCTCATTCATCGTCAGAACTCCGCCCGAAGGTTAAGAATAGCTTAAAGTTTGAGTTGTAGTTATGTTTGTAAG
>Ga0316194_10003383_pt1 | contig 11135 bp, 11 predicted proteins | sample CroRivsedime1_MG_FD_204936 | JGI IMG/M metagenome (GOLD analysis project Ga0316194, IMG submission 204936) | Coastal sediment microbial communities from Maine, United States - Cross River sediment 1 | ecosystem: Environmental > Aquatic > Marine > Coastal > Sediment | place: USA: Maine... | reverse complement strand
TAGTTGTGAATAATGATAAATTATCGTTTTCGGAGGCTTTCCGCATAAAAAAGAAATTAAATGATATCGGAATCCATATTGAATCAGTTCTCGTTAATAAATCAAACTCTAAAGCGGTTCCGGATGAAGTCAGAGATGAATTTAACAATCAAAAAATAGCCCTGTTTCCTTTATCATCAGAAAGTTTATTGGGTTACAAAGCCATAAACGAATACATTGATGAGAATAATGAGACATTATTTTTCTGAATTTTGGGTGATAACCTAATGGCTCGAAAGCTTATTTACAATGAATTAGAGCAAATGGTGAATGAGATAGAGAAGGATCTTCTTGAGTACAAGAGGGCCAATGAGAATGCATTAAAAGCCATAGAAGAATTGGCGCTTATATTCAATGCGGTCCCTGGTCATATAGCAGTAATTGACAGTCAATATAGAATTATGCGGATCAACAAGTCGCTGGCTGACAAGTTGGGATGTCCACAGGAAAGGTTAGTGGGTGAACTTTGCTATAAATATATCTGTAAGGCTGATCGCCCTCCCTCTTCATGTCTGCATGCCAAAATGTTGAATGATGGTAAAGAACACTTAGTGGAAACGTATAATAAAAAGTTCGGGACGAACCTGCTCGTCACGAGCTCTCCTATCTATGATGATGAAGGAAGGCTATTCGGCGGCGTGCAAGCTGCCCGCGATATTACAACACGCAAAGAAACCGAGGAAGCATCACGAGAATCCGAAGCAAAAAGGGAGAAAAAATCCGATTTACTTTGTTAAAGGGGGGCATCATGGACAAACGAATGAATAGATTCAAACTGTGCGATTTACGTTTTTATCCTTATTTAAAAAGGGTGATTGAGCGGTTGCCGAAAGATGTACGGGAGGATGTTTTAAATGATAAGAGTTTTCAGATACTCACCGATGATGATGCCTTGAATGCCTGTGTCCTACGATATCGGTTTAGTGATCCGGTTAAGACCTTGGTGTATTTAAATACCAAGATTCTCAAGGAGCCTGAACATCAGCTCATTCATACCATCGCCTCTGAGATCGCGCACTGTGTTTCAAACAAAAGAAAAACCGGCTTGGGTTCGAAGGACATCGACGATTTGTTATTGCAATGGGGATTCGAAAAAGAAGTTGAAGCTGTCCGGTATGACCATGCGATTTCGGGATCAGAGGGTTACAAGATTGGATACGAGTGGGCCAAAAAGCAGAACTATGACTATTTAATGCAACATTTTGGTCTATATTTTGACCAATGGAATGATGAGGGTATGGGAAGATTATCAAGTAAAGAATTAAAAATGCTCAACCTTAAATTTGAAACTGATTTAATTTCTGAAGATATTGTGCCATTAAAAAATCTGAAGCTTGTTGAATCGGATAATGGTAGAATTTCAGAATTGCTCTCAAACCGGATGGCCATGCTTGCGGGGATTTTGACGGCTGTCAAAGAAGCAATTTAGGGGTATTGGGTACTGGGTATTAGGCGCTTAGCGGCGCCGTTCTGACAACATGTTGGTAGAAAATTGAGGTTTCAGGTGTCGGGTGTCAGGGAAAAAAGATGTTAGATACTCTTATGAACGCCAAAATGGCACAGTTTCTTTTTCGATTTGACTGGCGGCTGGGCTGACACCTGAAACCTATATATATACTCGGCGTGCATAGTACCAATTAATTTAAATCACATTATACCAATCACCGATTATAAAGATAGCAAAAGGAGATTTTGACTTATGATCGCTTTTGGACCGGTACCTTCCAGACGGCTTGGACGCAGTTTGGGCATTAATAATATTCCGCCCAAGGTCTGCACCTATTCCTGCGTTTATTGCCAGGTAGGAAGAACTGACACCATGAAGGTTGAGCGCTGTCCTTTCTATGAACCTGAGGATATTGTTAAGAGTGTCAGAAAACAGGTTGAGAAAGCTATAAAGAAAGGCGAGCCAATTGACTATCTTACTTTTGTCTCGGATGGGGAGCCGACGCTGGATGTTAATCTGGGTTACGAAATAGATCTGCTGAAATCTTTGGGGATTAAGATTGGAATCATTACCAATGCGTCTCTGATTTTTCGTGAAGATGTGAGAGCAGATCTAATGAAAGCCGACTGGGTTTCGCTAAAATTTGATTCTATTTCGAAAACGAGTTGGCGCAAGATCAACAGGCCCCATCGAGAATTGGAGCTGGGATCAATTTTAGGAGGGATGCTGGATTTCTCAGAAATTTTCCGGGGAAAACTTGTAACGGAAACGATGCTGGTTCAAGGAATTAGTATCGACGCTGACATACTCAAAGAGATGGCGGATTTTCTGGTCAGGTTAAATCCGGCGATAGCGTATTTAGCCATACCCACCCGACCGCCGGCGGTAAATTGGGTGCGTCCTCCTGCACCGGACGGTATCAACGTTGCCTTTCAGGTCTTCCGCGAAAAACTCGATCAGGTCGAATATTTAATCGGTTACGAAGGTAACGCCTTTGCTTCTACCGGCAACGTAGAGGAAGACCTGCTCAGCATCACATCGGTTCATCCCATGCGGGAGAGTGCGGTGATCGAACTCCTAAAAAAAGCCGACAAAGAGTGGTCAAAGGTAGACAAATTGATCGTGCAAGGTAAACTCGTCGAAACCGATTACGAGGGACAGAAATATTATATGCGAAAATAAATAGTTATCGGTATCGGGCGTAATTCTTCATCTGACCTGTCCCATTGTACTTTGCCAAGTAGCTTGAGTCCTGTCTTCAGATTCCCTTTCGGTCGTTGTCTCATCTGACTCATCTCCCACAATCTCAGTCTATCGTACGATACATAAAATCTGGTGCTTTAAGCCAAATTCAGAAGCAATCTTGGCCTGCTATGTCAAACCGGAAGCCTCGCCGGTTTGCCGCCGGACCGTTGTTATGCTTCGTTATCCTTTGATATTAGACGATTTGTTCGATTTTAAAAAATCGAAATTTTGCGAAATGAGTTTCGAAAATTTTCTACTTTAGCAGATGTACACATTTTTGGTCACAGATATAATAGCAATAAGGTCCTGAATTATAGTCATATTTACATGTTATATTTTAATGGCACGTTTTATGCTGAGTGATAGAACAAGAGAGATAGGATGCAGCCGAAACTTCAGCATTGTAAAGAAACCATGGATGCTTATACGCACCCAAAAGTCATACTTAACAAAAGGAAGTTCGAGGCGGTACCATTTCGTTACAATTCTTTAAGGAGGCCTAAACATGAAAATCGCTATTTCATCCACAGGACCGGACCCTGACGCTCAGGTTGACTTGCGTTTTGGTCGTTGCCAATATTTTGTTTTAGTTGATGATAAGGCAGAAAATTTTGAATTTCTCGACAATGAGGCCGCAGCATTAAGCGGCGGCGCGGGTCTGCAGGCGGCTCAATCGATTGCAGAGGCCGGCGTTAAGGCGGTAATTACCGGAAATATCGGGCCCAACGCCATCAATGTTCTGAAAGCCGCCGGAATTAAGGCCTATCACTGCGGTCCGGGAACCGTGCGCAAAGTATTACAGAAATATCAAGATGGCAGCCTTCGGGAGACATCCGGCTATAAGGTTGGTGCCCAGTCCGGAGGCGGCGGTGTGGGTGCAGGTCGTGGACTGGGTGGGGGAAGAGGGCGAACATAGTTTTACTTTATGCAACCTGGTGGATTTACCAGGATCCTTGCGGATGGATATCGAGAAGAAAAACATTTTTTTACAAAAACAGGGGGTATTTCATGGAGATTACGGAGAATAACAGAGATATGGCCTCTAATAATAACACTGACAAAGTTCCGCAAGTTCAGGCTCTCCAGGAGTCCATGACATCAATCAAACACAAGTTCCTGGTGATGAGCAGTCAAGGAGGAGTCGGCAAAACCTGCGTTATCGTGAGTTTGGCCTTGTCCCTTGCAAAAAAAAGGATGAAGGTTGGACTGTTGGATGCTAATTTTTATGGCCCTGACATTCATACAATGCTGGGTCTCGAACCCGCAGTTGCAAGCAATTCAGATAAACAATTCATACCTTTGCCGTACTCGGATAACTTGAAAGTAGCTTCCATTGATTCCTTGATGCTGGACATAGACGAAACCGGTGTTTGGGGAAAGCCCCTGAAGATAGTTGACGTCCGACGCTTTATCTCCAGCGTGAATTGGGGCAGCCTGGACTACCTTTTTGTTGATACACCGTCAGCTCCGGGTGAAGGATTGCTCACCGTGATTCGAGCCATTCCCCAGGCTAAAACAATTATTGTAACAGCGCCCAATAAAATAAGCGGGGAGTGCGCCAAAAATATGATCAATTTTTTCAGAAAAGAAAAAATGCCGATCTTTGGCTGGATTGAAAATATGTGCGGGTTTTTATGTCAAAACTGCGGTAAACGTCAGGATCTGTTTAGTACCGGACCCGGCAGCAGAGCCGTCTTTTTATTGGACATCCCTTTTTTGGGACGAATACCCATTGACCCGCATATGGGGGCATGCACGGATGCCGGGGATCTTTTTCTTGAAAGGCATCCGGAATCGGAAGTCGCGCAAGCCTGCAACCTGATCATTGAAAAAATAAAGGGAGGTTAAAGAAAATGGTAAAAATAGACAGGATTCTTTTCCCGTCTGAATTGAGAGCGTACTCGTTAAAAATTCTGCCGTACGTACTATCGATGTCTGAGAAATACAACAGTGTGATTTATTTACTGCACGTGATCGACGATATTTCTAAGTGGGGAGGATTTTATATGCCCCATATTTCCTTAGATTTGTACCAAAAGGAGGCAATGGAAGCCGCTGAAAAGCTCATAGACAAGGTTTGTGATCAACAGATGAAAGGCTGCCCCAATTTTGAACGCAGAATCCTTTCCGGGGATCCAGCGGTTGAAATCCTAAAAACCATCGACTCTGAGGCCATCGACCTGGTGGTTATGGGGACCCATGGTTATAAAGGATTGGAGCACGCCATCTTTGGCAGTGTAGCCCGGAAAGTGGTGAAGAAATCACCCGTTCCCGTATTGACCATTAATCCTTACAAGCTCAAATAAAAAGGGAGGTGATATAAATGCCAAGGGGAGATAGAACAGGCCCCCAGGGCCAGGGCCCGAAAACTGGACGAGGCCGGGGAAAATGCAGTTCTAGAGACGGAAGCCCTGCACCACAGGATCAAGACGGTATGGGAACCGGAAGAGGTCAAGGCCGGGGATCAGGCAAAAGCGCCGGCCGGGGTCAGGGCAAAGGCCGAAATGCTGGACAGGGCCAGGGCAGGCGGTCCTGAAATAAAACAAATATAATAAGAGGAGTTTAAAAATGAAATCTTTGGTTGTGTATTCAAGTCAGACCGGCAATACCCGTAAACTGGCAGAAGCCGTCTTTGAAATGTTGACCGGCGATAAGGCATTGTACCCGGTCGATGAGGCGCCTGACCCTTCTGGCTATGGTTTTATCGCTGTCGGCTTTTGGCTTATGGGCGGTAAACCCGATCCGAAATCCAGTGAATTCCTTGGCAAAATCAGGGAAAAACCACTTTTCCTTTTTGCGACCCATGGTGCCAGGGCTGGCTCGGATCATGCCATCCACGGTATGACGTTGGCAAAATCCCTGGCACCTGAATCTGATATTCGCGGCACCTATAGCTGCCAAGGTGAAGTAAGTCCGAAAATTCTTGAAAAAGCGTCGAAAAAACCCGAACCGCCTGTGTGGCTTGCCGATGCCCCGGACGCCGTTGGTCATCCCAATGATTCTGATATCGAAGCCATAAAACATCAGCTTGCGGAATTGCCGGCAAGTTAAGATGATTAGGAAATTATTTATTTCCCAACTGGTTTATTTAATTAATCGAAAGCCATTCATCGCTATAACACTCTAAGATGATTGCTCGTGGCACCGCAAGAAACAACGATTAAGGACTTTGTATTGAAAATAGCCGTCTCATCTGATAGTCCGAATCTTAATGCCAGAGTAGCACAGCGGTTTGGAATCTCTCCGTACATGATCATCGTCGATCCTGAAACCATGGAAATCGAGGCGATACCCAATCCCGGGGCTGCCGGGAAACAAGCGGCCGGCGTGCAGGCCGTGGTGCTAGCCATCGGTAAAGAGGTTGACACGGTTTTGACCGGCTACTGCAGCCCGACTGCGGTGAAGTATCTTACAGACAACGGTATTGACATTGTAACCGGAGTCAAAGGAACGGTGGCAGAAGCGGTGGCGCAATACAAAAAACAGGCTCACGCCATCCCCGCTCGAAGTTTGGACGAACCTGATTTTGTCGGAGACGCATTGCTGCATGCACTGAAAAAATCCGGCATGCAGCTAGTAAACCTCCTGCCCATATTTGTCGGTGTGGTCCTGCTCATCGGACTCTTCAATGCGTTCATCTCAAAAGACCTGCTGACATCAATTTTTTCCGGAAACGTCCTGTTGGACACACTCTTGGGAACCGGTCTCGGCAGTATTCTGGCAGGCAATCCCCTTAACTCATATTTCGGTTGGGTCTATGTGCTGCTATTGACTTTTTTTACCATCACAGGCTCAGTGGCGGCCGGGTACCTTGTTGGCATTCTTATCAAGGAGTAAACCCGCCTTGCACAATTTTATAATGACCAGGGTGACATCATCTGATTTTTCGCTTTTCATACTTTCCTTCTTTTTAAATCATTTCCGTTATAGCTCGGCGGGCGGTGCGGTGCGGGCGAATATCTTTGACCACCCGGACTCGAATTGTACGTCGATCATCCTGCAGGAAGAGCGTTTGCCCGCTTTCAAGGAGCATTTCCCAGACTTTGACTAAATGCAGCGGATCGACGAATATCTCAAATCCGAATTCACCGGTGTAGCCGGTGCGGGAAAGTAGGATCGGCGTACCGTCCGTTAATTGAACGGTATCAGGCGACGAAAAGTTTGATTGATAATGTCCTTTAAAGGTGAATTAAGGCAGATCTTGCAAAACATCATCCGGCTTTAACAGAACCTTTTTTATTGTTTTGCCCGACATAGGTCCCTGAAGGTCTATTTTACCGATTGTGACTGGAATCGAAGAGGCCGGCCGATGTAAGGACAGCCAGATGTTCGTTTTTCGCAGAAGCATACCATAGCGGCATGTCATACCCGCCGAAGGGGGCCATGTTGGCGTGATGGGCCGTATGCCAATGATGTAAGATTGTTTTTTTAGAAAAATTTCAACATTGGATTCGAAATTTTTCTATTTTCCAAGGGTTGCGAATTGTATCCATCAAAGCATCGATGGGATAATAAATTGAATTTACGCCACTTCTTTTGATTGTACTCGACTGGCACACAATATGCTTTATTAAATAGCAGAAAATGGATGGCTGCCCATTTTAATAACCAATTCTAATAAAAGGATGTGATTCCAATGCCGGGTTTTGATGGAAGTGGACCCGCCGGCGGTGGACCGATGACCGGCGGAGCTCGCGGGTATTGCAATTTTGGCCCTCCTATGGGCTCGATAGATCAGGGCCAAGGCGTGGTGTCGGCTTTGGTTATGGCAGAGGCAGAGGGGGTATCGGCATATGTTGATGAAAGAAAATACTTTAATAAAATTAAAATCACTATTATTGAATCGCCGCCGGGAAATGTTGGAGCAGGTTGCGCACTTGGAATTTGAGCTTGAAGAATTGGGACAGCATTTTATCGAAAAAATCGATTCGGCTCAAAAAGAAAATCTGGCGCAGCTCATTTATAAACTGGATGAACGTGGTAAAGAAGAGATCGCAGAAATAGAGCTTGCACTCGCTAAAATGAGCTCCAGCCGGTATGGCATATGTGAGCTCTGCGGAAAATCGATTCGGATAAAACGACTGAAGGTTTTGCCGGCAACCCGTCTGTGTCTAAATTGCGCCCAAAAGTATGAGGAAGCTCAAAAGCTGCAGAAACACCCTCGTGACGAGATTATCGATGAAGGGTTGCTCAACGAGTATCGAAACTTGAATGATGAGAACTCGTCAATAAAACGCCTTAAACTACCTGAGGATAACAATTTATTGAATATTGAAGGGAGGTAGCAATGTATCAAACAATACTTGTACCGCTGGACGGATCGAAGCGCGCTGAAGCAATCTTGAGTCATGTTGAAAGCATCGCTAAAAGCAATCATGCCAAAGTATTTTTCCTCAAGGTTGAGGAGGAGCCCATTATGCTGGAACGTGACGAAGTTATTGATATTGCAAAGTATCACGAAGAGTTTGACGAACAAAACGCGCGCTCGCAGGCGTATCTGGATGACCTCAAAGCCAGGTTTCACGAAAAAGATATTCAGGCTGTCACACAATTGGCTTTTGGATCGGTAGTAAAAGCAATATTAAATACGGCTGCAGAAACAGGTACAGACCTTATTGCCATGGCCACTCACGGTTTGAGCGGCCTGGCCCGGGTATCCTATGGGAGCGTGGCGGCAGGGGTGTTGCAAGCGGCCGATATTCCAATTTTGCTGATCAGATCCTGTACCGACCAAAAAGAGGAAACTTGTGGATCTTGATAATTTCCGACAAGGTTTGTATCGGATTGTTTTCATCGCAAGACGCGAAGGACGCAGAGATATTCTTTCTTATTCTTTGTCGTTGATCCTCCAAAAATACAGGCAGACAGCAAGGACGGCAAAGAATAAAAGAGTACTTTTTCTGAAAATAATTAAATCTTTGCGCCTTTGCGGTGAATAAAAGGAGCCTTAACATGCCGAATAAATGGGTATATCTATTTGACGAGGTTGATCAGGCCGAAAAATATGTCGGCGGTGAATGGGAAAAGGTGCGCGGTCTTCTCGGCGGCAAGGGTGCCAATCTGGCCGAAATGACTCGCATTGAGGTACCGGTGCCACCCGGTTTTACGATCACCACCGAAGCGTGTAACGCCTATCTGACGTCCGGGGAAACCTTCCCGGAAGGAATGTGGGAACAGGTTCTACAGGCGGTCGCAGGTTTAGAAAAAGAAAGCGGGAAAAAGTTCGGTGATCGCCAAAATCCATTGCTGGTATCGTGCCGTTCGGGGGCCAAGTTTTCCATGCCCGGGATGATGGATACCATTTTAAACATCGGCCTCAATGATGAAACCGCCAAGGGGCTGGTCGAACTGACCGGTAATGAACGCTTTGTCTATGATTCCTTCCGCCGCCTGATTCAAATGTTCGGCAGTGTCGTGACCGGAATACCCGATGAAGTCTTTGAAGAAAAAATTAATGAATGCCGCTCCAGAGCCGGCGTTAAAACCGATGCCGAATTAGCCGCTGAAGATTTGAAAGCATTAACCCAAGAATTCAAACGAATCTTCAGGCGCCACACCACCACTAATTTCCCCGGCGAGCCGCACAAACAACTTAAAATGGCCATCGATGCTGTTTTTAAAAGTTGGAACGGCAAAAGAGCCGTCGATTACCGTAACGCATCCGCTATTCCCCATGATCTGGGAACAGCCGTCAATATTGTCACCATGGTCTTCGGCAATTCAGGTGACGATTGCGCGACGGGTGTGGCGTTGACACGCAACGGTACCACTGGGGAAAACCGGATAGAAGGGGATTATCTAATAAACGCCCAGGGTGAAGATGTGGTGGCGGGCATTCGTCAGACCAATGACCTGTCACGATTAAAAAGTGAGATGCCGGATATCTATGCCCAATTCGAACAAATTGTTCAACGATTGGAAACGCATTATCGCGAGATGCAGGATGTGGAATTTACGGTTGAAAAGGGAAAGTTGTGGATGCTGCAAACCCGCAGCGGCAAGCGTACCGCCCAGGCGGCGGTCCGCATCGCAGTCGAAATGGCCGAAGAAAAGTTGATTGCCAAACAAGAAGCGGTTCTACGTATCACGCCGGAGCAGGTCGATTTCTTTTTACACCCACAGTTTGAACGTGAAGCCGAATCCGTCGCCAAAGCCAAAGGGGCCCTGCTGGCCACCGGTCTGAATGTATCACCCGGTGCCGCGGTGGGAATCGTTGCCTTCGATGCTGATTTAGCTGAAATGTGGGCCAAAGAAGAGAATAAGGCCGTAATTATGGTGCGTCCCGAAACCAAACCGGATGATGTCCACGGTATGCTGGCAGCCCAGGGAATCCTGACCAGTCGGGGCGGGCGTACCAGTCATGCCGCACTGGTTGCCCGACAGTTCGGCAAACCTGCAGTGGTCGGTGTATCAGAGTTGAAGATCGATATCAACAAACGTCAAATGAGCATCAATGACGACATCATCAAAGAGGGTGATTGGATATCCATAGACGGAACGGCCGGAGAAGTATACCGGGGGAAAATTAAAACAATAGTGCCCGACATTATGGATTCCTGGCTGATTAAACTGCTTTCCTGGGCCGATAAATTTCGCCGCCTCGGTGTCTGGACCAATGCCGACCATCCTGACGATGCACAACGCGCGAGGACTTATGGCGCTGAAGGAATCGGCCTGTGCCGTACCGAACACATGTTTTTTGAAGCCCGACGGCTGCCTTACCTGCACAAAATGATCATGAGCGACCTGCCGATTGAGCGCCGCGAAGCCCTGGATGCCTTGCTGCCTTTTCAAAGAGATGATTTTGTTGGTCTTTTTCGGGTAATGGATGGACTGCCGGTCATCACCCGGCTGATTGATCCCCCGCTGCATGAGTTTTTGCCCAATCACATGGAATTATACCATGATCTCAGCGATCTGAAAATTCGCCTCAAGCATGCCGATACCCTTGAGAAAGTCGATACACTTTTGCAGCAGATCAAAGAAAAAACACAGATTTTAAAGAGAGTTGAAAGTTTACACGAAAGTAATCCGATGCTGGGCCTGCGTGGTGTGCGCCTGGGGATTCAGATTCCGGAACTGACCACCATGCAGGTGCGTGCCATCTTTGAGGCCGCCTGTATGGTTACAAAGGAAGGTGTCGAAGTACACCCGGAAATAATGATTCCGCTGACCAGCCACGTCAATGAATTAAAAGCCCAACGTGAAATTTTGGAGGTTGAGGCCAAAAAAGTGATGCGGGAACAAGGCATTGAAATAGACTACAAGTTCGGTACCATGATTGAGATTCCCCGGGCCGCGCTGACATCCGATCAGCTTGCCGAACATGCAGAATTTTTTTCTTTCGGTACCAATGATTTAACCCAGACAACCTTTGGCATGTCCCGAGATGATGCGGAAGCAG
>Ga0316194_10003381_pt1 | contig 11137 bp, 10 predicted proteins | sample CroRivsedime1_MG_FD_204936 | JGI IMG/M metagenome (GOLD analysis project Ga0316194, IMG submission 204936) | Coastal sediment microbial communities from Maine, United States - Cross River sediment 1 | ecosystem: Environmental > Aquatic > Marine > Coastal > Sediment | place: USA: Maine... | reverse complement strand
CGAGGTCTTGCGGGAACCCCTCGAAAGCGGGCGCATTCACATTTCCCGGGCTTCCGGGAATGCCGAATTTCCGGCGCGCTTCCAGCTTATCGCGGCAATGAACCCCTGCCCCGGTGACTGTGATTCAATCGCTAACTGCGATTGCTCGGCAGAACAATTAAACCGCTACCGACATAAACTATCCGCCCCGTTACTGGACCGCATCGACATTCAGATCGAACTGGGACGACTCGAAAAGCAGCAACTACTAGCCGGCAAAAACAGCCAGGCCGAAACCAGTGCCGTGGTGCGAAAGCGAGTCAGCGTGGCACGGCGACTGCAAATCAGGCGCCAGGGTTGTCTGAACGCGCAGCTCGACAATCGGGGTTTACAGCAGGTCTGCAACCTGCACAGCGACGTGGCAAGCTACCTGACAACTGCCATAGACAAGCTTCGCCTCAGCGCGCGCAGCTATCACAAGCTTTTGAAACTTGCCCGCAGCATCGCCGACCTTGGTAATGAGCCGGAGATCAATACGACGCATCTCAAGGAAGCCATCGCCTGCCGCCGCCAGGATCGGCGCCGAGGCTAAATCTACCAGCCACAAAAAAAGCGGAGCCTGGCTCCGCTTTTATTTTGTTCAGAACGCCGTATCCGCCACTACGGCAGAGCAGCCGAACTCAACTATTTGGAATTATCCAGAATATACTCGACGACGACACGGATCTGCTCATCATCATATTGCGAGCCACCACGCGCAGGCATCGCTCCGATACCAGCAATCGCCGAGGCCACCAGTCCATCGACACCCTTTCCGAGGCGCTCACTCCAGGCGCCAGCGTCACCGATCTTCGGGGCCCCGGCGGCACCGGTCGTGTGACAGGCCAGGCAGGCGCCCTGGTATAGCTGATCGGGTGTTTTGCTGGCATTATCATCGGCGCCAGAGGCAACCATCATATCGCCACCACTGTCGCCCTGAGAAGCGCTCGGGTTGCGAATGTCATCCAGTGTAACCACCGGCTTGAGGCGCATCGCGATATCTTCCATGGTATCGCTGACTTCGGCCATCACAGCGTCATCGTGCTGAGGACCAACGACGATTTCACCAAGGAACAGGGCAATCGCCAGCAAGCCGCCAAGAACGACAAGATTACGTGGTGAAAAAGTTTCGGGTTGAGCTGCACTCACAGGTTGTCTCCAGGATTTTGGCTGGCTTCAGAAACGCTGGGCATTATCGTCGAAAAACGGCCAATTCGCAAAAATTATTTGTCCATTCGCTTTAATCTGAAGCACTATGGTTTACAATCACGCCCCTGCCCTGCTGGGCCAGAACGAAAAAATCAAGCGCTCGTAGCTCAGATGGATAGAGTGTTGGCCTCCGAAGCCAAAGGTCGTGGGTTCGACTCCCGCCGAGCGCGCCATTTTTCGGCCTGTGTAATTAAGGCACTTACTCAAGGTCTGAAACATAACCCTCTGAAACAGCAACCTGTCAGGTTTCTTGATTTTTCTTTTGTTGCCATCTCTCTTAGTGAACAAGAAGTCAATTATACCCATTTACTAATATAGGCTTCATTGCTCAGAGTTGAGTGCGGCAAAACTGCGGCAGGATTTTTTGGCTTCCCACTTGCACCAGTAGTGAGTAAATTTGGCTTCATATAACCCGATGAACTTAGAAATGCTTTATAAAACACCTGCGGCGCTTATGTTGTTCTACATTGAAGTTCTCCCATAGGGATTGCACCTTGGTATTATCTTCCAGCTCATGATTCGTTTCGACAGTAGTAACGCCGTTCTTGATATAGGTATCATAGGTTGCTTTCATCAGCATGGCGTTAACACCTTTGCCCTGAAGGTCTTTCCGAATAGCGACCATCAACAGGTCAGCCATATCATTCTTCTTCATTGCCTTTAACAAAGGAATGAATCCGAAAGGAAGCAGCTTGCCTCTATTCTTCTGTAACGCCCTGGATAATGATGGCATGGTGATATTAAACGCGGCAAGCTCACCCTCGCTATCGACAATGATGGTTACATAATCCACTTTCATGAAAGAGAAATACTGTTTGGTATAGTAATCCATCTGACGCCGCGTAAGAGGCGTTACCCCGAAAAGATCGGAGTAAGTGTCGTTGATCAACTCAAATATTGCAGTGGCATAACGAAGAATTTCCTTTGGCTTCTTTACCCGGATAAGCGTTAATTTCAATCTGCGCTCTACTATCGAAGCAAGTTTGACAATTCTTTCGGGTACTACCTTGTCCACCGCGATTTTATATTCAACCCAGTCGGTTTCTTTTACAAAACCCAGCTGCTCGAAGTGATTTTGGTAATACGGATGATTATAAATAGAAGCCAGAGTGCCTAGTTGGTCAAAGCCTTCTATCAATGTCCCTTCATGATCCAGATCGGTAAAACCAAGCGGTCCATGCATGGCATTCAAGCCTTTTTCCTTTGCCCAGTTTTCTACCTCCTGTAATAGTAAACGACTGATATTTACGTCGTCTTCAAAATCAATCCAGCCAAAGCGGATATATTTATTTTCCCACTTATCTATATATGCGTTATTAATAATGCCGGCAATCCTGCCGACAATTTTGTTGTTCTTGTATGCCAACCAATATCTTGCTTCACAATAATCGAATGCGGGGTTCTTCTCAGGACTTAATGTGGCTGCTTCATCAAATCTTAAAGATGGCACAAAATAAGGGTTATCTTTGTACAACTCATCCGGAAAATTGATAAAAGCTTTCATTTCAGCCTTCGTGGTTACTTCCTTAATTTGAATATCCATGGATCGCCTGCTGCATCTGGGGCGTCATCGTCAGGTGTTGACCGATTCGGAGTTGAAGTGATTGCTTTGTATCTGCTTTTTTGGAGCATCCCTGAGGGCGCCACATCCTTTTGAAAAGTATAGGGAATTTTTCATTCCACACAATCGTTAATGCGGGCTAGAGGCGGAATTCATTGCCCAGGTACACGTCTCTTACCTGCTGATGACTAAGGATAGCATCCGGCTCCCCGGCGGCGATGACGCGGCCTTCATTCATTATGTAGGCATGGTCGCAAATGCCCAGTGCCTCACGCACATTGTGGTCTGTTATCAGTATGCCAATACCACGAGCACACAGCTGCCTGATGATTTGCTGGATATCCACGACAGAGATCGGGTCAACGCCGGCAAACGGCTCGTCCAGCAGGATAAAGCGCGGATTGGCTGCCAGTGCGCGGGCAATTTCAACTCGTCGCCGTTCACCCCCCGACAGGCTCATGCCCGGCTGGTCCACCAGATGGTCAATATGCAGGTCGCGCAGCAGCTCTGCCAGTAACTCAATGCGTGCGGCTTTTTCCAGATCCTCGCGAATCTCAAGCACGCCCATAATGTTGTCTGCGACCGAGAGATTTCTGAAAACAGAAGCCTCCTGCGGCAGGTAACCGAGACCATGCAGGGCGCGCAAATGCATAGGTTGTCCGGTGAGGTCGATGTCGTCAATTACTATACTGCCCTCACCGCAGGATACCAGGCCGACGATCATGTAAAAGCAGGTTGTTTTGCCGGCCCCATTGGGACCCAGCAGTCCAACCACCTGTCCACTGTGAACCGTCAGTGAGACGTCATCGACAACGCGTCGGGACTGATAGCTTTTGCCCAACTTGTTTGCGGTCAGTACGCTCATTGTGGCGCGGGTGGATCGTCCTCTATGCTACTGGCCGGCAGGGTTATGAAGACACGATCACCGGGCTTGTTACTACCCGCATTGAAGGTATCGCTTTTCAGGTTAATGACAATGCGGTCGCTGCGGAGTTCATTGTCACCTGATCGCCAGACGCGTGCATTTTCCAGCAGGATGATGCGGTCCTCTTTGGCGTAAAATTCGATACGCCGGGCTTCTGCGTGCTGGTCGGACTCCTTGCCATCCGCGCGCTGCCGGTAGGTTGCCGGGTCGCCAGTGAGCACCAGGGTATCAATGCTGTTGCCGTCGAGCTGTACCGTCATTTTGCTGCCTTGCAACACGAGAGTACCCTGTTGCACGTACACATTACCTTCATAAACGCTTTTGCCGGTTTTCTCATTCACTGTGGCCCTGTCTGCCTGAATGTTTACTGGCTGACTGCGGTCGCCTGTCAGTCCCCAGCCGGTGACAGGCAACAGTGACAGCAGTAATGCGACACCCAGCAGACCGCCTGTTACACGATAACTAGCCGGCATTTCTCACCTCCTTAACAAGCGCAGAATGCAACTTGTGATCAATGATGCGGCACAGATCGCCATCGGTAAAGACCCCGATAAATTTGCCTGCTGACAGCAGCAGACTGATTCGGCTACATGCCACCTACCCTGCAAGATCTTTCTCCAGCAGCGCATGCCCATCCTGCAAGCGGTAGGCCCGGTCGGCTGCTTCCAGTAACGCGGGCTGGTGCGAAATGGCCAGGATAGTTTGCCTACCCCGTAATTTTTGCAGCGTCTTGCAAATCGCCGCTTCGCTCTTCTGGTCAAGCGCCGTGGTCGCCTCATCCATAATCAACAAACGGGGGCGGTGAACAAGGGCACGCGCAATCATGATCCGCTGCCGCTGGCCGCCAGACAACATGCCGCCCCTTTCACCCACATTGCTATGGATGCCTCCGGTCAATTTTTCGGTGAATGCCCAGATATCCGCATCCTGGAGTGCCGACACCACATCGGCTTCACTGATTGCGGGATCCCCCAGTGCCACATTATTGAATACTGAATCATGCAGCAACACCGTCTCCTGCGGCACGTAACCGATGCTGCGCCGCCAACGGTGCATATCAAGATCCTGCAGCGGGACTTCATCGATCAGCACGCTGCCACAGGTCGGTTGCATCAAGCCGATAATCAAGTCCAGGATAGTTGTCTTGCCCGAACCCGATGGTCCGATCAGGGCGGTAAATGAACCGGCGGGAATGGTGAGACTCAGCTCATCCAGTATCTGCTCGTCGTCATAGGAAAAACTGACACCTCTCAACTCGATACCTTGCTCAAGGGCAGGGGTGAGCTTGCCCCCGGTATGCTCGACCTCCAGGTCGGCCTTTTTAATGGTTTTCTGGATCGACCAGTAGGCGGACTCACAGGCCGACATCTTCTGGTACATGCGCTGTACTCGACCGGTTTTCTTCAAAATTCTATACATCAGAAAACCCAGCACCATCACTGTTGCAAGTGGCAGTTCCAGTGTAACCAGCGTGACATAGATACCGACCACCAGCACCAGCGCAAACAACACCTCCTGCCCGGCCGACAGTACCTCGGCACTCATCACCTCACGGCGCAGGGCGAGGTTAATATTTTTTGTTTCCGACATCAGCACGGTATTCACCAGGCGTTCGCGCCCCATCGACTTGAGTGGCTTAACCGATAACAGGGTGTCTGCCAGGCGGGCTATCATCGACCGGGTGAACTTGGTCTGGCGCTTGCCGGCCCGGCGTGCCGTTTTAACCAGGCTACCCAGCAACCAATAGCTCAGCAGACCCATCAACAAGGCAAACAGTGCCGCCTGCCACATCACCAGGGTGGCGATGGTGAGATACACCACAGCCTCTATGACCAGGGATATCAGCGTGGCGCCATGCAGGTAGGCATTGGCAGCCCTCACCGCCTCGATCGACATGGAGTTGGTCAACTGCCCCAGCGGTTGATGCAAAAAATACTCCCAGCGCGACGCCAGCATGGCGCGCAACATCGACAGGCGCAGATCGGTAGCAACATGGGCAACGATGTAGCCAACCTTTTGCCTGGCTACCAGCGTCAGGCCGCCCTTCAAAATCGCGCCAATCAGTATGATGATCAGCAGTATCTCAATGCTGGGGGTAAACCCTGCTGATTCGATAGTACCGAGCAGAAAACCCCCAACCCCGGAGTCAGCCTCCACCCCTGAAGCATCGCCCCCTGATGCGCCTGGCTTGACCAGAACATGGTTCAACAACGGCAACAGGGCGGTCAGGCTGACCCCTTCAATCAGACCGGCAATCAGCAACGCAACCAGCATCACGGCACTCTGTAAGGGGTAGGCACGTGCAAAAGTCTTCAATAGATGCATGGCAGCAACCTTAACTTCAGTGCAGGAGGGATGTTTGTCCGACGGTACCGAATGGTATCAGCCGTTGTCAGCTGTGATGTTCGAGCTGTAGTTTTGCACTGACCGCCGAAAAGGCATTCAACACGACATCAATCTGCTCTGGACTATGAGCCGCACTGAGACTGCATCGTAGCATTGAGCAACCGCCAGGTGCGGCCGGCGGGAGAACCAGGTTGACATAAACTCCCCGCGACAGTAATTCACCCCACAGAAGGGTAGGGGTATTGACGACGGACGCCGGCAGCTTCACCGCGATCACTGGACTGATTTGCGGACCAAGATCAAACCCCATCTCGGCCAGCCCCTGATAGAGACGCGTTGCGTTGTCCCACAGTTTTGTACGCAGTTCGACACCGCGGCTCAGGAGCTGCAGCGCCTTGCTGGTTGATGCTATCAGCGAAGGTGAAGAAGAAGCGGTAAACGTATAGGGGCGCATGGCATAGCGCATATGCTCGAGCTCCGGCCAGCGGCTGACACAGAATCCTCCAATAGAACCCAGGCTTTTGCTGAAGGTACCAGTGATAAAATCCACTTCGCCTTCGACCCCGGTTTCCTCAGCCAGCCCCCTGCCATGCTCACCCAGAACCCCCAGCGAATGAGCTTCATCTACCAGCAGCGATGCACCATAACGGTGCTTAATATCAACAATTTCACGGAGCGGCGCGCGATCACCCAGCATGCTGTAAATGCCTTCTACCACCACCAGGGTGCGCCCGGACTGTTCACCCAGACGTTGCAGGCGCTTCTCCAGATCTGCGGGGTCATTGTGACGAAAGCGGATCACCTGGGCTGCACCGAGTCGAGTACCATCATAGATACTGGCGTGACAGTCGGCATCCATCAGGATCACATCCCCGGAACCCGTTAACGTGGAGAGCACCCCGAGATTCGCAATATAGCCAGTCGAAAAAACGATTGCCGCGGGGCAATTGAAGAAGGCTGCCAATTCGCTCTCCAGCGCAACATGAGCCGCATAGCTGCCATTCGCCATGCGCGAACCGGTGGTGCCTGTTCCCTCCTCTCTGACTGCTTTACAGGCCGCTTCAACGCAGCCAGGATCGAAGGTAAGCCCCAGATAATTGTTGGTGCCAACCATGATCACCTTGCGGCCATTAACTACCGCCTCGGTAGACGAAATCACCTTCTCCACTATCACATGAAAGGGATCTTCACCACTGCTGGCAACCAGCGCAGCGCGCTTTTCCTCAAGGGGGCGGAATTTTTCGAGTAGGTTAGTCATGAATCAGCGTCTTGTAGCAAGGTTTCGAGGTGTGAGGCAAACTCCCCAATAGTATTCACATCAGGAAGAATATTCAACGGCACCGAAACGTCGAAACTATCCTCGATCTGCATCACCAACTCCATCACTTTCATTGAATCCAGACCGACATCATCCATCATACGGGTCTGCTCACTGAGCACTATGGGTTGTTCAGAGTGAGGTCCTATCAGCTCGTACAGCTGATCAAGAATTTCCTCTCTACTATGCATCTGTGTCCCCTCTATTACCTTTATCACTCCGGTGGTCTGGCAACGCTTCTATTGCTGTCAGCCCCCTCGCCCCAACCCATTGTCCGTTGCAAACCCTGCTCCAGGGGAAATACCGGTTGCCAGCCAATCGCAGCAGTCAATGCACTATTATCAGCCACCCAGTCGGGATGTCGCAGCTCACGGACCTTCCCCGGTGTCAGCATGGGAGCATAACCGATCAAGCGCGCTACGGCGACATTTATGCGGGCCATCAATCTCAATAGCGCTTCCGGCAGGCGTAACCTGGTTATGCGTTTAGCACGCAATGCCGAGACCTTCGCTATGATTTCATCCCAGCTATAACCACCGATTTGGGTATCATTCAATTCGTATACTCCGCAGCGGCAACTGCCGGCATCCAACCAGCTGAGCACGGCTGCGCACAAGTCTTCAACATACAGCAATGACACCCGCGCATGCGGCTCGCCCAGCACCAGCGCAATACCTCGCTCCATCAACTGAAACAACGGCAGCATCTCCTTGTCACCCGGTCCGTAAACGGCAGGGGGGCGCAAGGCAACCCACTTCATATCTTCAGCCATAGCGGCCAGGGCCAGTTCTCCCTGGTGCTTGCTGGAGGCGTAGTGGGAGAGCTCGGGGGCACGCGCAGCCAGCGATGAAAGTAACAGGAATCTGGGGCGGGGCGACAGGGAAAGCGCTGCGCGCACCAGTCGTTGCAGGCCATCTACATTGACAGCGTTGAAATCAGCAGCAGTGGCCCCGCGAACAGCACCGGCACAGTGCACCACTGCAACAACTCCCTGTACCAGACGATGCAGAGATTTGTCATCCTGGAGGGAACCGGTGACCGTTTCAAGTCCGGGTTTCTCTGCAATACGATGTGCCGAACGGGAACGCACCAGGGCTCTTACATTCCAACCGGAAGCCAGCAGATGATCAACCAGCATAGCGCCGATGAATCCGGTGGCGCCGGTTACAGCAATGGTACGTGACATGAAGAAACCCGCGGCGACGAGGGGTCGTCAGCCCGTCTGCTTCAGCAGCGGGTCAGCCGTCGTGCCCTCATCGCCCTTCTGGTCCAGCTGGTGCGCCTCGATGTAGTTCAAACGTGCCCTGGAACGGGACAGTTTACCCGACGAAGTTCGTGGCAGGGTATGCAACGGCACCAGTTCAATGCGACAGTCGACACCCATCTCGCCAAGAACCAACCCGTGCAGCCGTCCGCTCAACTCACCGAGCTGCTCGGCGTCCTTCTCCCGGCTTTGTACCACCATCACTATGGTATCCGTGCCATCGACACTCGGTACCGCAAAGGCCAGAGCATCTCCCGGACGCAATTCCGGCTGCTGTTCTGCAATTTGTTCCAGGTCCTGAGGCCAGATATTGCGCCCGTTGATGATAATCAAATCCTTCTTGCGACCCGTAATAAAGATTCCTGCGGCCGTCTGATAGCCGATATCGCCAGTGTTCAACCAGCCGTCAGGAGAAAGTGTCTGCGCGGTGATTTCCGGTTCATTGAAGTAACCCGACATGACACTGGGCGCCCGCACAAAGATCACACCGATGTGCCGTTCCGGCACCACTTTTCCGGATTCATCCCGCACCTCCACTTCGAAGGTCGTCATCGGCACACCACAGTTCACAAACTCGCTCACCCGTTCTGCGGGCGCATCCTGCCCTACCGGCTGGGCGCGTTCACTCAACGCCAGCTGATCCGCGTCGACGCGGTCGACTAATAAACCCTTGTTCACCGGTGTAAAACTCACCGCCAGCGAGCACTCTGCCATCCCGTAACCGGGCAGAAACGCCTTGCGATCAAATCCACTCGGAGCCATCGCATCCGCAAAGTCATTCAGTACCTGCGGGCGGATCATCTCCGCACCCAGGCCAGCCACACGCCAGGCGCTCAGGTCGAACTGCTCTGCCTCACCTTCACGCAAGCGACGGTTGCACAGCTCAAATCCAAAAGGCGGACTGCACGAGATGGTCGCCTTATTGTTCGACATCAGCGTCAGCCACTGCTTGGGACGCATCGCAAACTCCCGCGTGCCAAGGTAATCTACCGTCACTTGTGAGGCCAGTGGCACCAGCACCAGACCCACCAGGCCCAGGTCATGGTAAAAGGGCAGCCAGGATACACAGCGGTCGGTCGACCGCATCTCCATGCCCTCGGTAATAATCCCCGCCAGGTTGCTCATTACCTGCCGCTGGGTGATCATCACGCCCCGCGGAAAGCGAGTGCTGCCCGAGGTGTACTGCAGATAGGCCAGTTCATCCGCCTGCATTGGTTGCAGTTCGCATTCCAGCTCCGGCAATGCATCAAATGCCTCAGGCGAGCCGACAAACGCTAGCTCCAGTCCCTTGACCACCTCATCCAGCAGTCCTGAATAATCCGCCGACGCCATCGCCAGTGAGGCCTGGCAGCTTTTTACCATTGCCCTGGTATGCTTCACATACGCTTCGTGCCCGCCCGGGTTGAGGGGAATGGGCAATGGTACCGGTACCAGACCGGCGTACTGACAGGCAAAGAAAAAACGCAGGAAATCGGGATGGGTGTCCGCGACGATGGCTACGCGTGCGCCACGCGGCACATTCAGACCGCGCAGCCGGCGCGCCAGTTGTAGCGCCTGAGTCCTGAGCTCCGCATAGGTCAACACCGCATAGAGCTCACCGCGACCGGTGTAGAAATTACTCCCAGTTTGCCCCAGCGCCGCATAGTCGAGGGCCGCCGCAAGATTCGGAAAATCTGCTGCCCTCATCGGCTGGTTGTTTTCTGTTGGTGTGGCTTGCAACCCCAAGGCTGACCTCCTCATCGATAAATCTCTGGCAATATCTTGTACACCCGGAATCAGCCCCTGGGCAGAGGCATTCCGGAATACTCTCACACTAGCTTTAAGGTAGTCTAAATATCACCAGGCAATTGCTTAATTTTCCGGTATTTAGCAGCTAACCGCAAGTTACTAATTCGCATATGATTATACTGCCACCGGTCTCAATGCTACCCGATCCGATTCGGGCATCTGCTCCAATTCGGACATCGGCTCTGATCCTGAAACCCGATGTATTCGGGCACCGAGACCCACGAGCTTCTCCTCGATATTTTCGTATCCACGGTCGATGTGGTAAATCCGGTCCACCACGGTCTCCCCGTTGGCTGCCAACGCGGCCAGTACCAGACTGGCAGAGGCCCGCAGATCGGTGGCCATTACCGGCGCACCGGTCAGGCTCTGTACTCCCTCACAAATCGCCGTATTTCCCTCCAGCCTGATCTTCGCGCCCATGCGCTGCATCTCCTGGACGTGCATAAAACGGTTCTCGAACACCGTCTCGGTAACCGTCCCCACCCCTTCAGCAATTGCATTCAGGGCCACGAACTGGGCCTGCATGTCAGTCGGAAATGCCGGATACGGGGCTGTATATACATCCACTGCCCTCGGGCGCCTGCCTTTCATGTCCAGCGAGATCCAGTCCTTACCGGTGTTGATTTCGGCACCGCAATCCCTGAGCTTTTGCAACACCGAATCGAGCAGATCGGGCCGGGTATCACGAATCATAATACTGCCTCGGGT
>Ga0316194_10003379_pt1 | contig 11142 bp, 9 predicted proteins | sample CroRivsedime1_MG_FD_204936 | JGI IMG/M metagenome (GOLD analysis project Ga0316194, IMG submission 204936) | Coastal sediment microbial communities from Maine, United States - Cross River sediment 1 | ecosystem: Environmental > Aquatic > Marine > Coastal > Sediment | place: USA: Maine... | reverse complement strand
GTACCCAGTCAAACCAATTTTATCCTGGTCGATTTTGTCACACGGGAAGCCGCGGTATCGGCATTTGATTTTTTGCGTAACCACGCACTGGTGGTGAGGCCGATGGGTGGTTACGGTTTACCCGCCTGCCTGCGGATAACGATTGGCACCGGCGAACAAATGCAAATGACGGCGCACACGCTGGCTGACTGGCGGCAGATTCATGCGCAGCTTTGAGCTGGGCGAGGTCACGCTGGCGGATACCCGCGCGCGGCGAATCGGCATGATCGTACCGGCATCGAACACGAATGCCGAACCGGATTGTCTGCTACTGGCGCCGCCCGGTGTCACCATTCACACCACGCGCAGCGGCGGCTACGATGTCGCGGCAATCCCGGATTCCGATGAAATGCGCCGCTTTGCGCGCCAGGCGCTTGACCAGCAATTGCAATTACTGGTCGATGGGCGCGTCGAACTGATTGCCTATGCCTGTACTTCGGCCACGCTGGCAGACGGGCCTGGATTTGATCAGGCGTTTTGCGACGAAATAACCAGCAAATCAGGGCTGCCGGCGGTGACGACGGCGGGTGCCCTGATCGAAGCGATGCGGGACCTTGGCGCACAACGCGTCGCGTTTACTTCACCTTATGTGCAGCAACTGGCCGCCGAGGCGGTCGATTTTATCGAGCAATGTGGAATCGAGGTAGTCAATCAGCTTGGCTTCGACCAGGCACTTAGCAGCCTCGAGCAAAACGCGTTAACTCCGCAAGATGCTTACCAGATGGGATTAAAAGCGGATCATCCGCAAGCCGAACTGCTGCTTGTCTCATGCACCGATTACCGCGCCCTGGAAGCGGTTCCAGCGCTTGAACAGGCGCTGGGCAAACCAGTCGTTACGAGTAACTCGGCATTGATGTATGCCTGTCTCAAACGACTCGAGATCGATATGAGCAGTATCGAGGCCGGTGGCTTTCTGTTTACCCGCCGGAACTAGTTGTGGATATCGGGGTCTAGGATTAACTCGAAATTTAAGGGCTGACGATGATTAAAATCAAGAAAAGCTGGGAAATCCCGGAATCCGAGGTAACGCCTGAACCTTTATACCTGCGGCGCCGTGAATTTATCAAGACGGGCGGGTTGATCGGCGGTGCACTGCTATTAAACCCGCTGGCGGCCGCGCAAGCCTCGATCGCGATTGGCGACTACCAGAAAGAAGCGGTATCGCTGGACGAGGAAATTACCGAAGAAAATGACGCCACCAGCTATAACAACTTTTACGAATTCGGCACCGGCAAGGAAGATCCCAAGCAAAATTCAAAGCGCTTTCAAACCGATGACTGGAAAATAGTAGTCAGTGGCGAATGCGAGAAACCGGGTACCTACGGTCTCGAAGACCTGGTCAAACCATTCCCCATCGAAGAGCGTATTTATCGTTTGCGTTGTGTCGAAGCCTGGTCGATGGTAATTCCGTGGCTGGGCATCCCGTTGGGATCAATTTTGAGTAGCATGCAACCAACATCGAAAGCAAAGTACGTGGCCTTCAGAACCCTGCATGACCCGGTACGCATGCCCGGGCAGCAACGCTCAGTATTGAACTGGCCCTATCGAGAAGGCCTGACCATTGCCGAGGCAATGCATCCACTGACGATTTTATCGGTTGGCATGTACGGCAAAACCATGCCCAACCAGAACGGAGCGCCGATTCGGCTGGTGGTGCCATGGAAGTATGGCTTCAAAAGCATCAAGTCGATTGTCGGCATCGAGTTCACCGAGCAACAGCCGCAGACCTCCTGGAATATGGCCTCTGCGCGAGAGTATGGTTTTTATTCAAACGTCAATCCCGAAGTCGACCATCCGCGCTGGTCGCAAAAACGCGAGCGCCGTATCGGCGAAATCTTCAAACGCGATACGCTCATGTTTAATGGCTATGGGGAAGAAGTAGCCGCGCTCTACGACGACCTGGATCTGACCGCCAATTTCTAATATGTCGGTCTCCGCGGCACTCAAGTCCGCCTATGCCAAACCAGTTGCGCATCTGCTTTGCCTGCTGCCGTTGATGGTTCTGCTGTGGGCGGCGTTGGATGACGGCCTGGGCGCTAATCCGGTGGAAACACTGACCCATGAGACCGGCGAATGGACGCTGCGATTCCTGCTGATTACGCTGAGTATGACCCCGCTACGGCAGTGGACCGGGCTGGCATCATGGATACGTTTTCGCCGCCTGTTCGGGTTGTATGCATTTTTCTACGTCAGTTGCCATTTCATGATCTGGTTTATCGCCGACCATTCGCTCGATGTCGTCGCCATGGTCGAAGATATTATCAAGCGTCCTTATATAACCCTTGGCTTCAGCGCACTACTGTTAATGCTGCCGTTGGCGATCACCTCCAATCAGGCGATGATCAGGCGTCTCGGCAAGAAATGGAAAAGCCTGCATCAGCTGGTCTACCTGGTCCTGTCGCTTGGGGTGCTGCATTTCATGTGGTTGGTGAAGGCCGACTATCTCGAACCGATAATTTATGCGATTATCGCAGTTGCATTGTTGCTGCACCGGGCTGGCCCGATGAAGCGCTTCAGCCTGAGATCTTCCCCGGCCACACGTTAAGCCGGTAAAAGATAGCTGGCATCAAACGACTGGATGTATATGAAAGTACTGGTTACCGGGGCCGCGGGTTTTATTGGTCAGGCACTTACGCATAGCCTGTGCCAGCGTGGTGACGAGGTCGTCGGCATAGACAATCTGAATCATTACTACGATGTCGGTCTGAAACAGGCGCGCCTGCAGCAACTCGAAATCTTTAAAAACTTCCGCTTCGTCAGTATGGATTTGGCGGACCAGGTTGCGCTGGAAGGGTTGTTCAGGGAATCCCACTTCGACCGCGTGCTAAATATGGCGGCGCAGGCCGGGGTGCGTTATTCGCTCGAAAATCCGCGCGCATACATCGACAGCAACCTGGTCGGCTTCGGCAATCTGCTCGAGTGCTGCCGGCACCATGACATCGAACACCTGGTCTACGCATCGTCGAGTTCGGTTTACGGTGCCAATCAGAGCATGCCGTTCAATACCTCGGATAACGTCGATCATCCGGTTTCGCTTTACGCGGCTACCAAGAAGGCAAACGAATTGATGGCTCATAGTTACAGCCATCTGTACCGGATACCAACTACCGGACTGCGTTTTTTCACCGTTTATGGACCCTGGGGACGGCCCGATATGTCGCCTATCCTGTTCGCCGACGCGATTACGCAGGGTAAGCCGATCCAGGTCTTTAACCAGGGCCGGCACAAACGCGATTTTACCTATATCGATGATATCGTCGACGGGGTGATAAGATGCCTGGACAGGATTCCGGCAGGAAATCCGCAATGGTCTGGAATGAACCCGGACCCGGCAAGCAGCAACGCGCCCTGGCAGATTTATAACATCGCTCGTGGAGAAGCGGTCGAGCTTTTGCATTATATCGAATTAATGGAGCAGGCCCTGGGTAAGACAACCAGCAAGGAGTTACTGCCAGCCCAGCCCGGGGATGTCGAAGCAACCTATGCCGACATCGATACGCTGGTCGCTGACACCGGATATACCCCTAAAATTTCTATTCAACAGGGTTTAGATCAATTTGTCGGCTGGTATATGGATTATTACGCGAAAAAATAACATATAATCGAAATTAAAATGCCCGCCAGAGGCCTTTAATCGGGAGAGTTTCTCATCGTTGACAACACGCAACAGTCAGCCTTGCTAGAGGTTAACAATCTTGCTGTAGACTTTTTACTGCAGGGTAGCCCAGTGCCGGCGTTAATCGATGTTTCCTTTGCCGTCAAACCAGGTGAGACGGTGGCCCTGGTCGGTGAGTCGGGTTCTGGTAAGTCGGTCACTTCGCAGGCGATCATGGGAATTCTGCCAGCCAATGCAAAAATTCGTGCCGGCGAGATCTGGTTCAACAACCCTGAAAGTGGCCAGTTGCTTGATATCGCCGCGCTAGATCCCGATAGCGCGCAAATACGCCAGATACGTGGCGGCGCCATATCCATCATATTTCAGGAGCCAATGACTTCGTTGTCGCCGGTGCATACCATTGGTGATCAAATCAGCGAAGCGCTGTTCCTGCACCGCGACGCCAGCCGACAGGAAGGTCTGAAACTGACCGAGACAATGTTGCAACATGTCGGTTTTGCGAACCCCGCCCGGGCCATGAACATGTATCCGTTCGAATTGTCCGGTGGATTGCGTCAGCGCGCGATGATTGCGATGGCGATGATTTGCCATCCATCGCTGATGATAGCCGATGAACCGACCACCGCGCTCGATGTAACTATCCAGGTACGCATCCTCAAATTGATCAGGGAATTGCAGGCTGAGCTCGGCATGGCGATGTTGTTGATTACACATGACCTTGGTGTCGTCGCCAATATGGCAGACCAGGTGGTGGTGATGTATCACGGCAGGGTTATGGAAGCAGGCCCGTTGCGGGAGCTGTTCAGTAATCCACAGCATGATTATCTCAAGGCGCTGATGCATGCGGTGCCCCGATTCGATCTGAAACCGGGTGAGCGGCTGGTTCCGGTGCGTGAAATCCACTCCGAAACTGGCGCCTTGATCAGAAAAGCCCCACTCGATCAGGAGCTTGTTTCCAGCGAGCCTCTGTTGAAGGTAAGCGGTCTCAGCAAAACCTATCGCCTGCATGGCGGTGGCTGGATCAAGTCTGAATCACAGGACTTGCTGGCGGTTGACAGCGTGTCGTTCGAGGTCGAGCGTGGTGAGTGTTTTGGCCTGGTCGGTGAGAGCGGTTGTGGCAAGACAACCCTGAGCAAGATCATCATGCGCGCGATTACCCCGGACCAGGGTGAGATTACCTACCATGACGGTAGCCAGGCCATCGATGTGCGCGCGCTGCAGGGCGATGACCTGCTTGCTTTCAGGCGCAAGATGCAGTTTATTTTTCAGGATCCCTATAGCGCGTTGAATCCGCGCATGACGGTGTTTGACATCCTGCGCGAACCGCTAGTCGTGCATGACCTTGGTGACATGGATTATCAACGCGAAATGGCGACCGAACTGATGCGACTGGTCGGGCTCGACCCACGTTTTTTAAGCCGATATCCGCACAGTTTTTCCGGTGGCCAGCGCCAACGTATCGGCATCGCGCGCGCCCTTGCGCTGCAACCCGACCTGATTATCTGTGATGAGCCGGTATCGGCACTGGATGTATCGATCCAGGCCCAGGTGTTGAATCTGTTGAAGGATTTGCAGCAGGAACTCGGGCTTACCGTCGTTTTTATTTCCCACAATCTCGCGGTAATCCACTATATCGCTAATCGTATAGCGGTTATGTGCGCAGGGCGTATCGTCGAACTCGCACCGCGCGATAAACTGTTCGAGAACCCGGTTCACCCTTATACCCAGGCACTGTTATCGGCGGTGCCACACCCGGAACTTTCGCAACCATTGAGTTTCGAGGCGATTACCGAGGGCGCCGCATCCGAACCGTCCCGGTGGCAATTCCCGTTTACCATCGATGGTAGCGTGGCAACCGAATTAATGGGTCTCGGTGGTGGTCATTTCGTCAGGGTCACGGCGGGTTCCAGACCAGCCGATGTTGCGGCATGAAAATGCCCTACAAGGCCATAGCGTTAGGCGCATTCCTGTTACAGATCAGTGCTGTAAATGCATTAGACGGGTTGGTTGAAACACCTTCACTCACTGCTCAGGTTCAATCCGGTGAGCTGCCGCCGGTTGAGAATAGACTCCCGCGGGAACCGCAACTGGCCCAGTTGCGTCCGGACCAAACTGCAGGCATGCACGGCGGCGAACTGCGCCTTTTGATGGGAAAACAAAAGGACATACGGCAAATCGTAATTTACGGTTATGCCCGGCTGGTAGGTTACACGCCCGAACTGGATCTCAAGGCAGATATCCTGGAAAGTTACGAAGCGTTCGAAAATCGAGTCTTTACGCTGCATTTACGTGAGGGTCATAAATGGTCGGATGGCCACCCCTTCACCAGCGAGGATTTCCGCTACTACTGGGAAGATATTGCCAATAACCCGGAACTGTCCAAGGGCGGGCCCGACAAACTATTCATCATCGATGGCGAATTACCGAAGGTCGAGTACCTCGATAAGTACACCGTAAGATACAGCTGGTCCATGCCGAATCCATATTTCCTGCCGGCGCTCGCTGGTGCGCGGCCACTGTATATTTACAAGCCGGCGCATTACCTGCGCCAGTTTCACGCACGTTATCAAAGCGAAGAAGTGTTGCAGCAGATGATGGATGAGGCTGGCAAACGCAAGTGGACAGGGGTTCATGTAAACAAGGACCGTCCTTACAAGGCGACCAATCCGGATCTGCCAACGCTGCAACCCTGGGTCAATTCCACCTATCCGCCTGCGGAGAGATTTATCTTCAAGCGTAACCCTTTTTACCATCGTATGGACCAGAACGGTCGCCAGTTACCTTATATCGATTCGATTGCGATCAATATTGCATCGAGCAAGCTGGTGCCGGCTAAAACCGGAGCTTACGAGTCGGATCTGCAGGCGCGTTATTTGCGCATGGATAATTACACGTTTTTAAAATCCAGTGCGAAGCGAAATGATTTTGATGTGCGCCTGTGGCAGACCGGCAAAGGTGCACATGTTGCCTTGTATCCGAATCTGAACACCAATGATCCCGCATACCGCGAGCTGATGCGTGATGTGCGCTTTCGGCGAGCGTTGTCGCTAGCGATCCACCGTTTTGAAATCAATCAGGTGGTTTATTTCCGGCTGGTTCAGGAGAGCAATAATACGGTTCTCGCTGAAGATAAGCTGTATAAGCCGGAGTACCAGTTTGACGGTATCGAATTCGATCTTGAGCATGCCAACCAGTTGCTCGATGAATTAGGCCTCACCCAACGCGATGATCGTGGTGTGCGCCTGTTGCCTGACGGGCGTCCGCTTGAAATTCTGATTCAGACTGCCGGTGAAAGCACCGAGCAGACCGATATACTGGAACTGATACACGATAGCTGGCTCGATGCCGGAATCAAGCTGTATAGCGTACCGTCGACGCGCGAAGTATTTCGTAACCGGATATTTTCCGGTGATGCCATCATGTCGATCTGGTCGGGACTGGAAAACGGGATGCCGACCCCGGAGAACAGTCCCAGTGATCTGGCACCCACTACGAAGTACCAGTACCAGTGGCCGCAATGGGGCGCCTACTACGAATCGAGTGGCAAAAGCGGCGAGGCGCCGGAATTACCCGCGGCCCGGGAGCTTGTCGTTTTGAATGATCAATGGGCCCGTGCCAGAACGCGTGAAGAGCGCATTGCAATCTGGCATCAGATGCTCGATATCAACCGTGAACAGATGTTCACCATCGGTATCGTCAATCATGTACCGCATCCAGTGGTAGTCAGTAATCAATTGTACAACGTCCCGGCAAAAGGTTTTTACGATATTTCTCCGGGATCGTACTTTGGCATTTACAAGCCGGATACCTTCTGGTTCGACGAGACGAGGCGCTAATGCTGACCTACATTCTGCGCCGGATTCTGACCATGATCCCAACATTGCTGGTGATCAGCATGCTGGTATTCGTCATTATCCAGTTGCCACCCGGGGATTATCTGGAAAGTCATATCGCCGAACTGCAAAGCCAGGGCGAGTCGGTCGACGAGAATAAAATTGCCTTTCTGCGCGAAGAGTACGGGCTCGACAAGCCGATGCTGCAACAATACGGGCAATGGCTTTTCGGTATGCTGCAAGGTGATTTCGGTTATTCGTTCGAGTATGATCTGCCCGTCACCGAGGTGGTCGGAGATCGACTTTTCCTGACCGTGATAATCTCGATTACCACTATCCTGTTCACCTGGATTATCGCTTTTCCAATCGGTATTTATTCGGCCACCCATCAATATAGCTGGGGCGACTACGGGTTATCGACACTGGGGTTTCTGGGGCTGGCGACGCCGAACTTCCTGCTTGCACTGGTGATGCTTTATTTCGCCAACGTCTATTTCGGTACCAGTATCGGTGGCTTGATGGATGCGGAATATATCGATGCACCCTGGAGTACCGACAAGATAATCTCGATACTAGAGCATTTATGGATTCCGGTTGTCGTCATCGGCACATCAGGTACCGCCGGTATGATCAGACGCCTGCGCGCCAATCTGCTGGATGAGCTGCAAAAGCAGTATGTCACCACCGGAAGGGCCAAGGGGCTGCCGCCTGGAAAATTACTCAGAAAGTACCCACTACGGGTCGCGCTCAACTTTTTTGTCGCCGATATAGGCAACCTGTTGCCGACCGTTATTTCCGGTGCCGAGATAGTGGCCGTGGTCATGTCACTGCCAACCACCGGGCCAATTTTGCTCAGCGCGCTGCAAAGCCAGGATATGTACCTGGCCGGGTCTTTTTTGATGTTTCTGGCATTGCTAACCGTATTCGGTGTGCTGGTTTCCGATATTGCACTGGCCATGCTCGATCCGCGTATTCGACTCGGTGGAGGCGCCAACAAGTGACCACCACGCACTTTGTTTCTCGCGAACCCTTCGATCCTCATTCGATCGAAGCACTGACCCCGGCGCAGGAAAGGTACTACATGGCCTCGCAGTGGAAACTGATGTGGTGGAAACTGCGTCGGCACCGGCTGGCCGTTATCTGCGGGGTTATCCTGGCATTAAACTATGCCACGATCATGTTTAGCGAGGTGATCGCGCCCTACAACCTGCATACACGCAATACCGAATTTATCTATTCGCCGCCCCAATCGATACATTTATTTCACGATGGCGAGTTTATCGGGCCGTTCGTCTACGGCAGGGATTATGAGCTCGACATGGATATTCTCAAACGCAACTACCCCGAGAACAGGAATATTGTGCAACCCCTGCGTTTCTTTTGCCAGGGTGACAGCTACCGTTTCTGGGGACTGTTTGAGGCACGCTTTCATCTGGTTTGCCCGCCTGAGAATGGCACCTTCTTTTTACTCGGTACCGACCGCCTGGGGCGGGACATGTTTTCCCGCATTACCTATGGTGCCCGCATATCGCTCACTATTGGCCTGGTCGGAATAATTATCAGCTTTACCTTTGGCATCCTGATCGGTGGACTCGCCGGTTACTATGGCGGCTGGGTCGATGCTTCCGTGCAAAGGCTGATCGAGGTAATTCGCTCATTTCCTGAACTACCGCTGTGGATGGCGCTATCCGCGGTATTACCGATAAACTGGAGCCCGATTCTGATATTTTTCGGGATTACCGTGATTCTGGCATTGCTCGACTGGACCGGGCTGGCACGTGCGGTGCGTTCGAAGTTGCTCTCGCTGCGCGAGGAAGACTATTGTTCCGCAGCTGAACTGATGGGGGCCAAACCCGGACGCATCATCGGGCGTCATCTTTTGCCCGGATTCATGAGTCATTTGATAGCCTCGGCGACGCTGTCGATACCGGCGATGATCCTGGGCGAAACTGCGCTCAGCTTTCTTGGCCTCGGCTTAAGGCCACCGGTCACCAGCTGGGGCGTGTTGTTAAACGAAGCGCAAAACATCAACGTGGTGGCGCTATATCCGTGGCTGCTATTCCCGGTCGTACCGGTCGTGCTGATCATCCTTACCTTTAACTTCTTCGGCGACGGATTGCGTGATGCGGCCGATCCCTACAAGTGATCGATGCCTGTCGGCTTTCAGCAACGTGACCGTTGCCCTCTGTGCGGTTCCAGCAGCAACAGGCTACTGTGTGACATTCCGTACAGCGATCAACGGCTGGCGAATTTTGTCGAACAGTTTTACCGTGGCAGGGTAGCGTTACAAACGCTGCAATCCGCCAGCTACCGGGTGGTGCTGTGCGAAGAATGCGATTTTATCTACCAGGATTCGATTCTGGATGAAAAAGGTATGCAAACGCTGTACGAAGACTGGGTCGATCACGAGCAAAGTTTGCAGCGCAAACAAACCGCAAACAGTCAACGTTACCGCCAGTATGCTGGTCAGGTTCAGGCTCTGGTGGGCTTGCTGAATCAGCGGCCCGATCAAAGCCGAATTCTCGATTTTGGGATGGGCTGGGGTTACTGGAGCCGGATGGCACAGGCGTATGGCTTTGACGTCGTTGGGTTCGAGTTATCGAATCAACGCAGAGAATATGCCCGACAAATGGGGGTCAAAGTCATCGAGAAACTGCCGGCGAGCGTAGCGGATTTCGATTGTGTTTACGCAAACCAGGTATTCGAGCATTTACCCGACCCGCTGCAGACCCTGGTAGATCTTTGTCAACAGTTGAAGCCCGGGGGAATAGTTTGTCTTCGCGTACCCGATGGCCGGGGCGTCGCCGCTCGGCTGGAACAACGAGGCTGGTCGCCTGAACTCGAAGCCGTTCATCCGCTCGAGCACATCAACTGTTTTACCCGAAAGACACTGATAAGCTTTGCGGCAAAAGCCGGATTAAAGCCTGTTAATCCACCGTTACGTTTAAGCTGGGGGAGTTTATGGGATGGAGTCAGGCGCGAGGTTGCGGATCGACTGCTAACCACACACCTTTTCCTGAGGCGTCAGTAACCTTTACCCAGGTAGTTACTCGGAGGTTAGCAAATGCTGAAAATGTGCACTGCTGGTTTGCATTTCTGCGAAAGGCCCCTGGTCGACGAGTTTGCCGCGTTCCATCACCATTACCGCATCGAACTGTTCCGCCAGCTGAACCCGTCCGAGCATCCAGAGGATGCCACGATTTTCCATCTTTTGCCTGACGTTGCCGATCAGACGACGTTCGCTGGCCGTATCCAGGCTCGATAAGGCTTCATTTACAATCAGCAAATCGGGAGCCTTCAGCAGGGCGCGCGCAAGCCCCAGTTTCTGGCGTTGAATCGAAGACAGGCGGCCACCGGCGACCCCCACTTCGTATCTAAGACCGGCTTCGATTATCTGGTTGCGCAAGCCAAGCGACTCGACTACATCAGCAATCAGGGAGTTGATCTTCTGTTGGGCATTGGCCTGCCCGTAGGCCAGTTTTCCGAACAGAATATTGTCCTGGATCGAGATGCGCGGATTGAAGCTCGACTCATCGAAAAATTCGATGCCTAGATCTTCGGTGGTCGCATGATCATGGATTTGCCGACGCGCGGCGAGTATGCGTTGCTGGATAGACTCGGTCATCAATCCCAGTCGATGCCGAGCCACGATCA
>Ga0316194_10003375_pt1 | contig 11148 bp, 8 predicted proteins | sample CroRivsedime1_MG_FD_204936 | JGI IMG/M metagenome (GOLD analysis project Ga0316194, IMG submission 204936) | Coastal sediment microbial communities from Maine, United States - Cross River sediment 1 | ecosystem: Environmental > Aquatic > Marine > Coastal > Sediment | place: USA: Maine... | reverse complement strand
AAACAAGAAATTAGAACGGTAAAGGGGCTCTCCGTATAATGCCCGATCACCGGTACACGCCACTTTGGAACCTCTTTTTTTAAATTCGAATGGTTGTTTGAATCTCTTGGTCCTCCATCGCGCTGTTTTTTATCTTTTCCCGGTCAACCCGTTTTTCTGTGGCATCTTCCACACGAGGTTGGCCCTGTGGCCTGGTCAGCCGCTTTCATTTTTTTATGGCAACCTATGCAATGCTCCTGCATCACTTGTTTCTTTTTCAGCTTACCTTGATTCTTTAGTTCTTCGATGCCCCCTAACTTCTTTGGAAACAAGTCATGGCAGATATTACAATCCCCTAAGGCGTCTTGGTGCCGATGGTGCGGGAAGTGCACATCTCTCATTTTTTCCCCGCCGGAAAGAAGAATGATTTCAGCGCCTTTATTTTCGACATCGTCACCACTACCTGCAATTGCAGCGTAAAATATGATGCAGCTAAATATCAACAGGACAACCCATTTTCCCATCACCGATTCCCTTCTCACAACAGGTCAATTGTGGCATGAAATCCTATAGAATACTCCCATCAAAAATTATATAATTTTTATAACCTTATAATTTTATTTCCCTAAAATCAAGGATCTGGATATTCATTTCCAATGGGAATTGGCCACAGATCCGCACAGAAACACACAGATCCCTATATTCCCATATAGATATATTGCCCATAGACCATTTTCTATCCGAGTATATAGCGTTTCGTTCTGTAGCTTAAAAATGGGACGGTTTAGGTTCCTCGTTGGCGCTGCAGGATTCTAACCGTTAACGCTAAAACTGATTTTTACCTTCTCAATCGAAACAAGGAACGCCATTGAAGCCATGACAATATCAATGGCAAAAACCCTTATTTATCGATTTACTTTGTTGGATTTTGAAACAATTACTAGTGAAGTACAGCTATTATCGGAGATGTTGAGGGATTATATGAAAACCGCCAAAAAGATAACCGGCACCGGAGCGCAGAAGATAGAAGAAAGATGACAGAATTCAGATGACAGAATTCAGAAGACAGAGGTCAGAAAACAGGATAACAGCTATAAACGATGAATAGTTTACTGGTTGAAGTGTTGATCAAGTAAATTATAGTTATAATTTCAGAATATTACGTTTGTTAAAACATGAAGTGTCCAATTAATTTGCAAATATGGAATAAATCCATAACCAATCAACTAATCAGCCAATCACCGACATCTGAACTTTGCCCGAAACCAGGACAACCATGCGGACAGCGCATTTAACTATTGGGCTGCCGATTCATGTTCTTCCCTACTACTTTCCGGATCTTTACGATCCTTCTGTAATTGGCCTGGATCCCAACCTGTTGTTGTAAATGTGCTTGCATTTCTCCTGTAACTCTTGCATTTACATTTTCTGAAGCCATTATACGCCTTTTCTTAAATCACAGAATTTTTCGGAATCTCCTTGAATTGACAATATTAGGTTACGGTCGAAGATTGTCTTGACAATATTAGGTTACGACCCTATATTGTCGACCATGAAAATGGAAAGAGTATTATACGGAAATATCTGGCAAAGGCTTTCTGCACATAAGCAAATGGTTTTTGTAGCCGGGCCGAGGCAGGCAGGCAAAACCACTTTCACGCAGATTCTGGCCGAAGATTTCAATAATTCACTTTATTTTAACTGGGATATCCTTGACGAAAAGCGCAAACTGATCGAAAACCCCTCTTTTTATGAGGAAGTCCATCGCAAAGACAATTCTGTACCCCTCATAATATTCGATGAGCTGCACAAGTATTCAAACTGGAAAAACTACCTCAAGAGTGTATATGACCGCGATAAAGGCAGCTATAAATTTGTTGTATCCGGCAGCGGGAGGCTGGATATGTATCAAAAAGGAGGGGATTCATTAGCCGGAAGGTATTTTATTTTTTATCTGTGGCCGTTTACCCTTGCCGAGCTTGCCGGGAACAATCTCACGTTTGAGCAATTCTTGTCTAATCCCATTGAAGTCCGTGCCTTTCCGCATGAAACCCAAGCTATCTGGAATAAATTAAGTCAATTCTCCGGATTTCCGGACCCATACCTTGATGGAACGGGCGAATTCTACCGAATCTGGTCAAATACTTACAGAAAGCAGCTCTTACGAGAAGATATTCGTGATCTCACATCACTTCGCAGCATCGAAGATGTCGAAATACTTTTTTCTCTGCTCCCATCTAAAATCGGCAGCCCGCTTTCAATGGCAAGTCTTTCCAGAGATATTCATGTGTCTTTTGACAGCGTCAGGAACTGGATTGAGATCTTTGAGAACTTTTTTATGGTTTTCAGAATAGCGCCGTGGACCCGAAAAATATCAAGGGCCATAACCAAGGAGAAAAAGCTGTATCTCTTCGACTACGCCGGGATTGATTCCCCGGCAGCAAAATTTGAAAATATGGTCGCTCTGGAACTTTTTCGGGCCGTATCAAACTGGAATGATCTCGGGCTTGGTAATTTCGCTTTGCATTATCTAAGAAACAGAGACAGGCAAGAGGTTGACTTCCTGATTTCGAACAACCATAATCCTCTTCTCCTTATTGAAACCAAATTATATGATGATTTTGCATCAAAAAGCCTGATAAAATTTCAAAAGATTCTCAATATCCCGGCAGTCCAACTTGTCAATAGAGGTGATATCTGCAAACTTGTTTCCAACAATAATTTGAAAATAATGATAATCAGCGCAGATCACTGGCTGTCGTTGCTGCCGTAACAGACAGGTTACGCATTCAACAACCCGGTTTTGGCGTTGAATTCCTCGATCAGCTCGTCAATTTGATCCACGCAAGCCGGGATGCTTTCCCAGTAGTCGTCGTTATACCACTGTTGCTGAATTTCTTCATAGGTCTTGCCCTGCTGCTCGACCCAGGTATAGTATTTGAGGTTGTGAATGCGCTTGCGGCCGTAATAGGTGAGTTCTTCCATATTGTCGATGGTCAAGCCCTGAAGATATCTAGCGTAAACGGCGGCGGCATCATTTTCGGTGAATTGGCCGCGCTCTTCGGTCAGCTCACGCAGGCGGCTGTCATACATTTCCATGGAATCGGTCAGCACCGTCAGCACGATATCATGTTCGTCCAATTCATAGTATCTGGCAAATTTAATCGCCCCGACCAAGTTGCCGATGCAGGAAATTCCCAACAGGTTCAGTCCGTTCACCAGTGGTTCGGCAACACCTTTTGATACCAGGTATTGTTTTCCGGCCGGTTCGTTAAAAAGTCTCATAAGACTGATCGGGAATTCGTCGTCCACGGCGATGACCATGTCCGTATTCTTGGTATTGTGAATCCAGGGTACATGTTTGTCGCCGATGCCCTCGATACGGTGGGCGCCGAAGCCGTTTTGCAGCAGGGTCGGGCATTGCAGCGCTTCGACAGCAACGATTTTACTCAGCGGAAAGTGTTTTTTGAGATAATCGCCGCAGGCAATGGTGCCGCCGGAGCCGGTAGCCGAAATAATCCCCCGGAACGTATCACCAGGTCCCATGATGTCCTCGAGCACCTCGACCATCGCCGGACCGGTGATCTCGTGGTGCCACAGGTAGTTGCCGAACTCATCAAATTGATTGAAAATGACAAGATCCTGGCCGGATTTCCGCAACTCCCAGCATTTATCGAAAATTTCTTTGACGTTGCTTTCGCTGCCCGGTGTTTTGATGGTTTCACCGGCCACTGAGGCCAACCAGTCAAATCGTTCCTGACTCATTTCTTCCGGCAGGATGGCGATGGACGCACAACCTAAAAGTGTGGCGTCGTAGGCCCCGCCGCGGCAATAGTTGCCGGTGGAGGGCCATACGGCTTTTTGAGTGCTGGGATCGAATTGACCGGTTACCAGCCGGGGAACCAGACAGCCGAAAGCGGCACCGACCTTGTGCGCCCCGGTGGGAAACCACTTGCCCACGGGAGCCACAATCCGTGCCGCAACACCGGTCAGCTCCCGGGGAAATTCAATAAAATTAACGTCGCCATAACCGCCCCCATGGACAACGGGCTCGTTGTGCCAGGTGATGCGAAACAGGTTCAGGGGATCGATGTCCCACAGTCCGATGTTTTTCAACCGGGAGACGATTGTCTCCGGAATCAGACCGGGATCTCGCTGCTGCTTTAACGTCGGGATAATGATGTTTCTTTCCCGGGCCCTTTGAACGGCTCTTTCGAGCGCTTGGGGATTAACGGTTAAATCGATCATGGTCAGTCTCCTTTAAAATCAGTAATGGGGTGTTGATGGAATAAAGGAATTCTTTCTATTTTATTGTTTAAAAAAGCAGAGCGAAGCCTCCGGCTCGTAGGGGTTGTAGCGCCTACGCCTCGGAGAGCGACATCCTCCATTCGTCAATCGACAATCGTCATTCGTCATTTGCTACTCCCCAACCCGCTACCACCCGCTTGAGCGCTTCCAAATCCGGCATAATCCGATACGGCTTGGTTCCTGCAAGATCCACCGCCTGCATGGCGCCAGCCACATCCTTCAACCCGTTGCCGGTGTTGAGCACGACGATCTTTTCGTCCCCGGAAACCAACCGTTGGTCCACCGCTTTCACCAGGCCGGCATATGCTGCCGCACCGGCCGGTTCGGCAAAAACCCCGGTACTGCGGGCCAATTCCGGAATTGCGGCCAAAATCTCGTCATCCGGAAGACAAATGTAAGCACCGCCGGTCTCCGTTACGGCGGCCAGTGCCTTGATACGGTCACTGGGCAACCCGGCGCTGATGCTGTCTGCCACCGTTTGGGCGGTTATCGGCGGCTTGGTGAGAATATCTTCACCCCTTTTCCAGGCCGCATACATAAAACTGCTGCCCGCGGCCTGTACACCCATCAGCTTCGGCATTTTGTCGATCCATCCCAGAGCGAGCAGGTCCTTTAACCCCTTGTGCAATCCACCGATAATACAGCCGTCGCCCACGGAAACAAAAATACGGTCCGGCGCGTCCCAGTCGAGCTGTTCACAGATCTCATAGGCGGCGGTCTTCTTGCCTTCGGTCATGTAAGGGTTGTAGCCGGAGTTGCGGTTGTACCAGCCATAGGTTTTAGCGGCTTTGAGGCAAAGCTCGAAGGCATCATCATAGGTCCCTCTTACCAGGATGACCCGGGAGCCGAACACCAGCAGCTGAGCGATTTTGGCCTGGGGGGCGGTTTCAGGTACAAAAATCACGTTCGCCTGACCTACGCTGGCGCACAGCCCGCTTAATGCCGCCGCGGCGTTTCCGGTACTGGCCGTAGTGATGATCCGAGCACCCGTTTCCATGGCTTTTACCACGGCCACGGCGCTGGCCCGGTCTTTGAAAGATGCCGTCGGCTGAAGTCCGTCATCTTTGACCCACACCGTCTTCAGCCCCAGCTCTGAGGCCGGCCGTGGCGCGGGATATAAAGGAGTCCAGCCCACGGACAGAGGTGGCACCTCGGCGTCGGGATGGACCGGCAGCATGGGTTTGTAACGCCAGATGGTGAAGTCCTTGGAACGCGAAAGGCTATCTTTACTGATCTGCCGCCCAATGAATTCGTAGTCGTACTCAACGTCAAGCGCCCCATCGTCCCCATGATCAGGGCAGACATAATCGACCTCGTCGGGACGATACTGCTTGCCGCATACAAGACATTTCAGGCTGAGAATGTTTTTCAATTTTGGAGCCTTTCCTCTGTATTTTAACAGACCGGACAAATCCCGCCGTGACGGGATATTTTTCGCCCCTCGTCACTTGTCACTGGTCACTGGTCACTGGTCACTCGTCATTCGCTGTTCGCCACAAGCCACATTTCCCTTTTCACCTTTCACCTTTGGCCTTTCGCCTTTGGCCTTTCGCCTTTGGCCTTTCGCCTTTCCTTTGTCATTCGTCATTCCCAAGAACTTGGCTAAAAGATAAAGGATGATATGTCAATCACTTTTATTAAAAAAAAATAAAAGCTTCGTTTTGGCCATTGAAATTTCGAATTTTGATATTGTTTGGAATTTGAGTATTGAGATTTGGGATTTTAGCTCCGTATCCGAGAAATTAAATCGTTTCTATCTGAATCAGTTAGAATTAGCTTTGACATTCTCCTGGCGAATACAAGGTGATACTTGCACTCAAAAATAGGATGTGATAGTTACGATGCCACGAAATCATTCATTACCTAAAAAGGAGGATAAAATGAGAAAAAACAGACTATTATCAGCGTTGTTGGTTATGGCTATGATCACCTGGGTCCTTTTTACCGGAGGCGGCCCGGCAACGGCCGAAGCAGCGGAACCCCAGAAAATCGCCTTCATCTATGTCAGTTCGGTGGGAGATCTGGGATGGAGCTATGAACATGATAACGGTCGCAAGATGCTGGAGGCAAAGCTTGGCGACAAGGTAAAGACCGCTATTATCGAAAGCGTACCCGAGGGACCCGATGCGGTCAGAATTATTCGCCAGTATGCAATGCAGGGTTACAAGGTGATCTTCGCCACCTCATTCGGATATATGGATCCCATGGTGGAAGTCGCCCGGGATTTCCCCAATGTCTACTTTGAACACTGTTCCGGTTACAAAACGGCCCCCAACATGAGCACCTACTTCGGCCGTATGTATCAGCCCCGTTATCTTTCCGGAATCGTGGCCGGCAAAATGACCAAGTCTAATATTATCGGTTACGTCGCTGCTTTTCCGATCCCAGAGGTTATCCGCGGTATCAACGCCTTTACCCTGGGTGCACGTTCCGTGAATCCCGATGTTCAGGTAAGGGTCGTTTGGACCAGCACATGGTTCGATCCGGTCAAAGAACGTGAGGCGGCGGTTGCGCTGCTGGATGCGGGTGCGGACCTCATTGCCCAGCATCAGGACACCACCGAACCGCAGAAAGCGGCGAAGGAACGGGGGCTTTCAAGTATCGGGTATGACTCCGACATGCGCAGTTTCGTCGGCGACAGCGTTCTGGTCAGCCCGGTCTGGAATTGGGGTTCCTATTACGTAGAGTCAGTAGAAGCAGCTTTAAACGGGACTTGGAAAACTCACCAGTATTGGGGAGGATTGAAAGAAGGGATCGTCCGTCTTTCCGATTTCAGCCCCAAGGTGCCGCAGGAGGTTAAAGATTTGGTTGCCGCCAAACAGCAAACGATCCTCAGCGGAACCTGGGATGTGTTCCATGGCCCCATTATGGACCAAAAGGGTAAGGAAGTGGTTGCCGCCGGTGGTAAAATGAGCGATCCCGATATGCTCAATATGAATTTCTTTGTAAAGGGCGTTATTGGTAAAGCTGGAAATTAAGTTGGAAACTCAATTACTTTGAAAATAGACTAACATTCTCGCGGCAATTGCGGGATATCACGTATAATGCATGAAAGATTCTATCGCTGCGAGCGGAATTGGATACTAATCTATATTGATTGACGGAGCGAAGCCTCCGGCTCGTAGGGGTTCTAGCGCCTACGCCTCGGAGAGCGACATCCACAAATATTCAATCTTCAATCGTCAATTCCGGTATTATAGTATTAATCCTATTTTAACTAATAACTTCGAACAAGCGACCACGGAATTACTGCCCATTGAAGACACCCCTTCTCGAAATGAAAGGGATTACCAAAAGATTTCCCAATGTGGTGGCCAATGAACAGGTCGATTTGGAACTCTTTCCCGGTGAAGTCCTTGCCTTGCTAGGGGAAAACGGAGCAGGCAAAAGCAGCCTCATGAATGTTCTGGCTGGGTTGTACCGGGCCGACGAGGGCGAAATCTTTATCCGCGGCAAACAGGTAGAGATCAACTCTCCTCGTGACGCCATGCTTCTGGGCATCGGCATGGTCCATCAGAACTTCATGCTGGTGGATACGATGACCGTCGCGGAGAATATCATCCTGGGGATGTCGGACCTGCCGCTTGTTCCGGATATGGGAGATGTCAGTGAACGGATACACCGCCTCTCTGAAAGATACAGGCTTCAGGTCGAGCCGCAAAGCTATATCTGGCAACTCGGTGTGGGAGAACGGCAAAGAGTTGAAATTCTGAAGCTTATCTATCGCGGCGCCGAGATCCTCATCCTGGACGAGCCCACGGCGGTCTTAACGCCTCAGGAGTCCCGGGAATTAAACCGGGTAATTCATCAGATGACCACTGAAGGCAAATCCGCCATTTTCATTACCCATAAGATGGAAGAGGTCATCGCATTTTCCGACTGGGTGCGCGTATTGCATAAAGGGCGTCTGGTAGCGGTAAAAAAGACCAAGGAAACAGATCCGGGGGAACTCGTGCGGCTGATGGTCGGCAGGGATGTACTTTTCTGTCTGGAAAAGAAGGAGCGCAACATGGGCGATGTGGTGCTCGAACTGAATGATGTCCAGGCAATTGATGATAAAGGACTACCGGCACTTAACGGGGTGTCTTTCAAAATCCGCTCAGGGGAAATCCTGGGCATCGCCGGGGTGGCAGGCAACGGTCAGAAACAACTGGCCGAGGTTTTAACGGGGCTTCGCAAAACCACCGGCGGCCGGATAAGGATCAATGGCGAGGTCAAGACCAACAAAACACCCTTTGATATGATCTGTTCCGGGGTAAGCCATATTCCAGCCGACCGCAACGTGCGAGGGGTCGTCGGCGACATGAGTGTTGCCGATAATCTTGCCATGAAAGCCTATCGCCAAGCGCCGTTGACGAGAAAGGGAATTTTGCATCCTAAAAAAATTCTGGAGTTGGCTCGTCGCATGATCGACGCCTTCCGCATTGATACCCCTACGCCGCATACCCATGCCAAATTCCTCTCCGGAGGTAATGTTCAAAAAATTATTTTGGCAAGAGAAATCGATGCCTGCCGCGGACTGCTCATAGCGGCCTATCCTTCAAGGGGCCTGGACGTGGGCGCTACCGAATATGTTCGCAATCAGATGATCGAGCAAAGCGAATCGGGCAAGGCGGTTTTACTGATTTCCGAAGACCTGGAAGAGCTGATGACCGTTGCAGATCAAATTGCCGTATTATATGAAGGCCGCATCATGGGTATCCTCACCTGCAAAGAAGCGGATACCGAAAAGCTGGGTATGATGATGGCGGGAATTGAGTAAAACTCAATTTGCTAGTTGTGAGTGGCCAGTTGTCGATTGTTACAGAAAGAAATTGAATAACACAAGTTAGTTCGCTTGGCTAACCCGCCGGCGTAGAATGATAGAACAATGAAATAGTGGAAAAATGGGTTCCGGACTACGGCTCGGAGAGAACAGCGCAATGTTGGACTAATGTTCCCACCACCGGCAGGATTGACGATAAAATTAAAATGGCTGATATCCTTTTGAAAACCAATATTCCAGCGTTCCACCATTCCATTATTCCATTTCCTGGGCAAATTCGGAAGCCCCAAAAACCTCTATATTCTCAGAAGGTTGTAGAAATTCCGAGACATTGAATTATGCACATTGTCTTTGAAAAAAGAAAAACCCTATCACGTAAAGCCATTTTGCTGGTTCCCCTGGTCTCCTTTTTTATATCGCTGTTGTTAGCGGCTATTTTGCTGACGATTTTTAAAACCAATCCTTTCGTGACATTCGCCGCCATGTTTAAGGGTGCGTTCGGCACCTGGCCGAATTTTACGGAAACACTGGTCAAGGCCATCCCTTTGATGCTCACCGGTTTGGGTGTCTTAATCGCCTTCCGCCTGAAATTCTGGAATATCGGCGCGGAAGGGCAACTTACTTTCGGCGGCATCGCTGCAACCTGGGTTGTATTGTTCTGGTCCCCTTTTTTATCTCCCTGGATGGTCCTTCCGGTCTCGATCATGGTCGGCATGCTGGCAGGCGCATTATGGGCGGGAATCCCGGCCTTTCTCAAAGTCAGCCTGAAAGTCGATGAAGTCCTGACAACCCTGATGCTCAATTATGTTGCCATTCTGTTCGCAGAGCACCTCTACTACGGGCCCTGGCGTGATCCCAAGGGCTACGGTTTTCCCGGAACGCCCTCTTTCCCGGAATTTGCATGGCTGCCGCGGATTGCAGGACGTGCCCACCTGGGCTTGATTTTTGCCCTCGTTCTGGCTGTTCTGATCTGGTTCATCCTCAATAGAACGCGCTGGGGCTTCGAACTCAAGATTATCGGGAGTAATCCGTCCGCAGCCCAATGTCAGGGCATCAACATTGCTAGAAATATCATGATCGCCCTGCTGTTTGCAGGTGCATTGAGCGGGCTTGCAGGGGTCTGTGAGGTCACCGGCATCTCGCGAAGGCTGCAGCAGGGACTTTCCATAGGATACGGCTATACGGCGATTATTGTTGCCTGGCTGGCGCAGCTCAACCCCATTGCAGCCATACCGGTGGCCGTATTAATGGCCGCACTCCTCGTGGGGGGCGATCAGGTTCAGATGATGATGGGGCTACCGGCTTCCATGGGACTGGTTCTTCAGGGCATGCTTCTGATACCGATGCTGGCCGGCTCCCTGTTTACCGAATACAAACTACGATTCATTCGTTCCGGAGTCTCCGGCACTTTAGGCGCATAGGGCCAGTTATCTAAAGCGAATATCGAATCATGAATATCGAATGTCGAATGTCGAATTAAGGAATTCTTTCTATTTTATTTTTTAAAAGAGCAGAGCGAAGCCTCCGGCTCGCAGGGGTTGTAGCGCCTACGCCTCGGAGAGCGACTTCCACAATTCGTCAATCGACAATCGTCATTAGTCATTCCAAGGCGGCAGCATGATCGCACTGTTAACATCACTTCTGGCAATAACCCTGCGTGCAGGGACCTCTCTCATCTTCGCAACCATCGGTGAGATATATACCGAGCGCTCAGGGATCCTCAACTTGGGAATTGAGGGCATGATGCTGATGAGTGCGGTGACATCTTTTGCCACCGTTTATTATACCGGCAACCTGTTTTTGGGTATCCTGGTTTCAATGCTTGTTGGAGGGATGTTGGCCGCCATCCACGCATTTCTCTCCATTACCATGCGCGCCAATCAGGTCGTCAGTGGCCTGTGCATTACTCTTTTCGGATCGGGCATGGCGAGTTTTTTGGGACAAAAGCTCGGTCCGGAATCAAACTCAAACTATCTGATCGGACTTGTCGGCACCAAATTTGAAGCCATGCCGGTACCATTGTTAAGCAGGCTTCCGGTCATCGGGGCCGTTTTCAACCAGGACATTCTCAGTTACATTGTATATTTGCTGTTACC
>Ga0316194_10003374_pt1 | contig 11153 bp, 7 predicted proteins | sample CroRivsedime1_MG_FD_204936 | JGI IMG/M metagenome (GOLD analysis project Ga0316194, IMG submission 204936) | Coastal sediment microbial communities from Maine, United States - Cross River sediment 1 | ecosystem: Environmental > Aquatic > Marine > Coastal > Sediment | place: USA: Maine... | reverse complement strand
CTGTAGTTGATTTTGTCGTTTTCGGTTTTAAGCTCCACCGGGTCGGCGGCCAAGCAGTTGCCGTACGCCAGTCCCAGCAGTGGAACCGCTAAAAAAGCTTTTCTGATCATGATTTCTTTATCTCCTGAGTCTTATGTTCAAAATGCCCGCCCGAATGTGTTAGAGGGATACTCGGCTGGGCTGGCAGGCCGGATCCCGGTCATATGCACCGCAACGGAGTCCCTTGCATAAAAAAAGGGAGGGGTTGCCGTCACCGTCAGGCTCACGATGTGGCGACCATCCGCGGCATCGGGAGACTGCCAACGCAGGCCGCTTGACTAGTGGTAATGGTGAACGGCTGGGTGCTTCAATTCACCGAGATCAGCTCAATTTCGAATATCAGCGTGCTGTCGGGCGGAATTTTCGCACCGGCGCCGCGTTCCCCGTAGGCCAGCTTGGAGGGCAAATAAATCTCCCACTTGTCGCCCTCCTTCATCAGCTGCAGAGCCTCGGTCCAGCCGGGAATGACCTGGCCCACGCCGAAGGTGGCCGGCTTGTTGCGGCTGTAGGAACTGTCGAACTCGGTGCCGTCGATAAGCGTGCCGCGGTAATGCACCGTAACCTTGTCGCTCTTCTGTGGGCTCTTGCCCTCGCCTGCCGTGATGACTTTGTATTGCAGGCCGCTGGGCAGGGTGGTCACACCCTCTTTGCCGGAATTTTCGGCGAGAAATGCTTCTCCGGCCTTGAGTGCCTCCGCGCCCTGCTGTTGCATCTTCTGCTTTTGCTCCGCCTTGACTCGTTGCGCCAGTGCCATCAGCGTGGCGCGCCGCTCCTGTTCGTCCAAAAATGGTTTGTCGCCGGTGATCGCATCCTCGATGCCCTGCAGCAGCATGTCCGACTTGATCTCTACCTCCTGGCGCTTGAAATCACCGCCGAGCTGGTAGCCCACGCTGTAATTGATTTTTTCGTTTTCCGTTTCGAGTTTCAGCGGCTCGGCTGCCGAGCAAACCCCGCCCAGTAGCCCCAGCATCGGAAGCGCCAATAATACCTTGGTGTTCATCATTTTCTTGTTCTCCAAACTCAGTTTACCGAAATCAACTCAACGTCAAACAGGATGGTTCTGTGTTCCAGCGGGCCGCCGCGGTGGAAAGCAAGGTCTGGCGGAATATACAGCTGCCATTTGCCACCTTCTTTCATTAACTGCAGGGCTTCTGTCCAGCCGGGGATGACTTCGTCGACGCGGAACGTGACCGGTTCCCCTTTTCGATGGGAACTGTCGAACTCCTTGCCATCGATCATTGTCCCGCGATAGTGGACCGTGACGCTGTCACTCGCGGTGGGTGTCTTTCCAGTGCCAGCCTTGACAACCTTGTACTGCAATCCGCTGTCGGTCGTTTTCACCCCTTCCCTGCCGGCGTTTTCAGCCAGAAAAATGCGGCCTTCCTCGCGGTAATTCTTGGCCTTTTCAGCCTGCTCCATGCGTGTCTGGGCAAGGATTTTCTTCTTCAGGCTGGAAAGCGCGGTTTGCATGTCTTCTGCCGTCATCGATGCCTCGCTTCCCGACAGTGCATCCTCAAGCCCCTGTGTCAGGGCTTTGGGATGAAGCTCCACACCCTGCTTCTTGAAATCACCCCCCATCTGGTAGCCGACGCTATAGCTGATTCTGTCGGCCTCGTCCAGCTGCGGCTGGTCATCAGCCACACCGATAGTCACCAGCAGGCTGCTGCCCAATACCGGCAGCAGGAGTCGTTTAATCACCATAATCCACTCTCATCTTTATTATTTAGAGGTTGTCCATTGTATTTCTCCGCCACTTACTTATCCACTCACCATCGTTAAACATGGGCGAATGTCTAGTGCTATTTACCTTGCAGTTCTGATCCGAGTTGTGTAAAAAAGTCACAAAAGCCCCGTAAATAATCTATGAATCCCCTATTATCAACCAAATATAAGTAAAACAAATCTGGAGACCAGTAACGTGTTTTATTTCAATAAGCTACCCTTTATTTGCCTTGGCAGAATGGCCTTCATTGTTGCCGGCTGCTGCGCACAGCTGGCGCAGGCCGACGCCACACTGGTGTATGAAACGTCAGACACCGCCGGCGCCAAAACACAGTACACCTTTTCGATTTCGGGGCGTTTTGTGCGTATCGATAGCGAACCGAGGGAGCAACCCGGCTATTCCCTGTTCGATACCGGGCGCATGGTCATGTTCAACGTCGATGAGACAGAGCACAATTATATGCCGGTGAAAGCAGGCCGATTCTTTCATCCCTCAATTACGGTGACGCCTCCCGACACGGCTGAAGACAAGGCGGCTGAAAGAGTCGCATCGCCCGAAAAGACAGCAGACAAGACGCCTGAAAAGGTAGCGTCGTCCGACCCGGCAAAAGACAGTACGGCTAAAAGGGTTGCATCATCCGACCCGGCATCGACAGCCTCGACTGAGGCGACGGCGAAAACAGCCGACAGCACAGTTGAAAGCACACTCAAGGCCACCAAGAAAAAGCGCACTGTGGCCGGTAAACGCTGCCGCGTGGTGTTGGAGATAGCCGGTGACAAGCCAGTCGCAGAACACTGTATGTCGGGGACCGGCGAACTGGGCTTGAGCAAGCGCGAGGTGATCACTCTATCGCGTCTGTTCACCAAGGCGGCGAATCTTGACCTGAACCTGTTGGGCGCGGCGACCAAGGACGAACGCTACGTATCCATCCAGAGTCGGCAACCCGACAGCAAAGCCGGCCAGATACTGAAATCGGTCTCCAAGACCGCTATACCGTATGAAAAGATGCGCATCCCCGAAGACTATAAACAATTGCAACCGGCTGCATCCAAAGCGCCATAGCGCTGCGCTGGTCAGGGACGACCGATCGCCCGCTGTTTCCATAACAGGTAGATCGCCGGCATGACAAACAGCGACAACAGGGGTGCGGTGATCATGCCTCCGACCACCGGCGCGGCGATGCGCTGCATCACCTCCGAGCCGGTACCGGCACTGAGCATGATCGGCAGCAGGCCGGCGACCACCACCGCGACGGTCATTGCCTTGGGGCGCACCCGCAGCACCGCACCCTCGATGATCGCGGCACTCAGGTCGCCAGCGGTGTCGAGTTCGCCGCGCTCGCGCCAGGCGCTGACGCTGTTGTTCAGATAAATCAGCATCACCACGCCGAATTCAGCGGCAATACCGGCCAGGGCGATGAAGCCGACCGCCACGGCCACAGACAGGTTGTAATCCAGCAGCAGCAGCAGCCAGAAGCCGCCCACCAGCGCGAACGGCAGGGTCAGCATCACCAGTGCCGCCTCGCCCACACGTTTGAAGGTCAGATAGAGCAGCAGGAAGATGATGACCAGTGTCAGGGGAACCACCTGGGCGAGTTTCTGCTGGGCGCGCAGCATGTATTCGTACTGACCGGACCAGCTGATGGAATAGCCGGGAGGCAGCTCAACCTGTTCCCTCACCTGCTGCTGTGCCCGGCGCACATAGCTGCCCAGATCGACATCGCGGATATCCACGAAAGTCCAACCGTTGAGGCGTGCGTTTTCGCTCTTCAGCATGGGAGGACCGTCCACCACCTTGACTTCTGCGACCTGCGACAGGGGGATCTGGGCGCCGGCGGGTGTTACCAGCGGCAGTTCGCGCAGCTTCTCCACGTCGTCGCGCTGCTCACGGGGAAAACGCACGTTGACCGGGTAGCGTTCCAGCCCTTCGACGGTCTCGGTGATATTGATCCCGCCCACCGCGGCGCTGACCACCTGGTTGATGTCATCGACGTTCAATCCCAGCCGCGCCGCTTGCAGCCGCCTGGGTATGATTTCGATATAGCGCCCTGCCGCCACCCGCTCCGAATAGGCCGAGGCGGTGCCGGGCACGTCCATCAACGCCTGTTCAATCTGGCGGCCGATGCGCTCGATCTCCACCACATCCGGCCCGGCCACTTTGATACCAACCGGCGTTTTTATACCAGTCGCCTGCATGTCGATACGGGTTTTGATGGGCATGATCCAGGCATTGGTCAGACCCGGAAAACTGACCGTCGCATCGAGTTCCGCGATCAGGCTTTGCAGGGTCGTACCCGGTCGCCACTCACTGCGTGGCTTCAGCTGGATGAGGGTCTCTATCATGGTCAGCGGGGCCGGGTCGGTGGCCGTTTCGGCCCGCCCGATCTTGCCGAACACGCGCTTTACTTCCGGGACCTGGCTGATCAGCCGGTCGGTCTGCTGCAGCAGCTCCCGCGCTTTGCCGATCGACAGCCCGGGCAGGGTGGTGGGCATGTACATGAGGTCGCCCTCGAACAGCTCGGGCATGAATTCTGACCCCAGACCATCGCCCAGGCCTGCCTGCCAGCCCTCGATACGGCTGACCGCCTGTTGCGCAACCGGGATACCCGCTGCCCCGGCCAGTTGAAAAGGCCATTTCAGCGGCGCCAGCAGACTGCCTGCGCCATACAGCGGGATGACCATGCTCAACACCACCAGCAGGGCAAGCAGCAGCGTCATGCGCGGTGCGGCAAGCACCCGCTCGAGCAGTGGGCGGTACGCCCAGATGAGCGCGCGGTTCAGCGGGTTGGCCGATTCGCCCGGGATGCGGCCGCGGATCAGGTAACCCATCAACACCGGCACCAGGGTCACCGCCAGCCCGGCGGCGGCGGCCATGGCGTAGGTCTTGGTGAATGCCAGCGGTGCAAACAGGCGTCCCTCCTGCCCCTCCAGGGTGAACACCGGCAGGAAGCTCAGGGTGATAATCAGCAGCGAGTAGAACAGCGCCGGGCCGACCTCCTGCGCGGCGGTGCTGATGACCTGCCAGCGTTGTTGCCCGTCGAGTCCATCGCCGGCGCGTTCCAGGTGCTTGTGGGCGTTTTCGATCATGACAATGGCGGCATCCACCATGGTGCCGATGGCGATGGCGATACCACCCAGGGACATGATGTTGGCGTTGATGCCCTGGTGTTTCATGATGATGAACGACACCAGCACGCCCAGTGGCAGGGTGACAATGGCAACCGCCGCAGAGCGCAGGTGGAACAGAAACACCAGGCACACCAGCGCCACGACGATAAACTCCTGGATCAGCTTGTTGCGCAGGTTGTCGACCGATCTCAGGATCAGGTCCGAACGGTCATAGGTCTCCACTATCTGCACGCCTTCGGGCAAGCCCTGTTTGAGGGCTTCAAGTTTCTGCTTGACGGCGGCGATGGTGGTCAGGGCGTTGCCGTTATAGCGCATGACCACGATGCCCCCGGTCACTTCGCCCTCGCCGTCCAGGTCCGCCACCGCACGGCGCATTTCCGGGCCGATCTGAACCCGCGCCACATCGCGCAACAGGATGGGAATACCGTCAGCCGACACCTTGATCGGGATGTGCTCGATATCTTCCAGGCTCTGCAGGTAACCGCGTGTGCGGATCATGTACTCGGCTTCACCCTGCTCGATCACCGAGCCGCCAACTTCCTGGTTGGCGGCGCGGATGGCATCGATAACGGTTGCCAGCGGGATTTCGTAGCCGCGCAGTTTGGCCGGGTTCACCACCACCTGGTATTGGCGCACCATGCCGCCGACGGTCGCCACTTCGGCGACGCCAGGCAGGGTTTGCAGTTCGTACTTGAGGAACCAGTCCTGCAGGCTGCGCAGTTGCGACAGGTCATGCCGGCCGCTGCGGTCTACCAGTGCATAGCTGTAGATCCAGCCGACACCGGAAGCATCCGGTCCCAGCCTTGGCTGGACATCGGGTGGAAGGTCTGCGGCGGCCTGGTTGAGGTATTCCAGCACCCGCGAGCGCGCCCAGTAGATGTCGGTGCCGTCCTTGAAGATGATATAGACAAAGGAATCGCCGAAGAACGAATAACCGCGCACCACCTCGGCGCCGGGCACGGCCAGCATGGTGGTGGTGATCGGGTAGGTGATCTGTTCCTCCACCACGCGTGGCGACTGGCCGGGATGACTGGTGCGCACGATGACCTGCACGTCGGAAAGATCGGGGATGGCATCCAGCGCGATCTGCTGCACCGACAACCAGCCCCAGCCGCCGACCAGCACACTAGCGATCAACACCAGCATACGGTTCTCGATAGACCAGCGGATCAGACGGGCCGGCACGGTGGCTAATCCGACATGCGCAGGAAACTGGCGTTGAGGCTCGACTCCGAGTCGATGAGGAACTGTCCCGAGACCACGACTTCGTCACCGGCATCAAGGCCGGACAGGACCTCGACCGAGTCGCCGCGCCACATGCCGCTCACCACCTCGACTGGCTGGAAACGCCCTTCACCCAGGGCCTTGACCACGGCCTCGCGTTCACCGGTCACGATAAGGGCTTCGCGCGGGATGATGAGGGTGTCCTGTGTCGGACCACCGTAAATAACCGCCTCCACGAACATGTTGGGCATCAGCACCTCGCCGGGATTGGCGAACTCCAGTCGCGCCCGCAGCGTCCGGGTGGTGGGATGCACCTCCGGATACACGAATTCGACGACGCCCTCCCAGCTGCGACCGGGATAGGCGGCCGTGCGGATCTCCGCCTTGAGCCCGGGTTTGACCCAGGCGATCTGGTGTTCGTAGATGTCGACCATCACCCAGATCTCGCTGAGATCGACGATGGTGAACAGGCGGTCCCGGGGTTCCGCGTACATCCCTTCGCTGGCGCCGTGCATGGTGATCACGCCGCCCTGCGGCGCCTTGATGGGAATAAGTGCACGCGGCCGGTGCGTCGATTCCATTGCCCGCATGTACATCTCCGGGACTTTCAGATAGCGCAGCAGGTCTTCGCTGCCGATCAGCTGGACGTCTTTATCCTCTTCCGCTTCATCACTGCCGAAGGAGGACAGATCGTCGTCTTGCAGGGAAGACACATAGTCCACCTGCGCCCACAGCACCGCCGGCGAAAAGTAGTCGGCCAGATCATCGCCGCGTTTAACACGCTCGCCTTCGGTCTCCACATAGAGGTCCTCGATCCAGCCTGCGGCGCGCGGATGAATGTGCAGGATGCGGTCGTCGTCGTAGGCCACCGTGCCCTGGGTGCGGATGTACTTCCACAGCTTGCCGCGTTTCACGCTGGCGGTGCGCACACCGAGGTTCTGCACCACGGCCGCGTTGAGGGTCACGGCCGAACGTTCGCCGCTGATCGGCTCCAGCACCTTTTCCACCAGTTGCATGCCGCAGATGGGGCAGCTGCCGGCGGTATTGCGTACGATTTGCGGGTGCATGGGACAGACGTAGCTGGGATCCAGGTGCTTGCGGGCGTGTTCGGCTGAAATGCCTGCAACGCTCTGTTGCGCGTCTGCGGCTACCTCTTCCGGTTGCTGGCTGCAGCCAGCGGCGAAAAGGATGAGTATTGGTACTGCCAGCAAAGCCAGCCAGGCGGTTGCGCCTGTTTGTGCCCCGGTGTTCGGCATTCCCGTGTCTTCCGTCGCTGTCGGTCAGGGTTGTTGTTTGGGTGCCGCTTGGCCTTGCTGCACCTGACTGTTGTCAGCGACCTCAAGCAGCTCGATCTTGAATATCAGTGTCCGGTCTGCGAGTGGCCCGCGCTCGCCATAACCGAGGTCCGGTGGAATGAAAACCTCCCACACGGCACCCTCGCGCATCAGTTGCAGGGCTTCGGTCCAGCCGGCAATGACGCCATTGACCTGGAAGCTGGACGGTGCTTTCCTGCGGAAGGAGCTGTCGAACTCCTGACCGTCGATCAGGGTGCCCCGATAATGAACGCTGACCGTACCCTGTGCGCCGGGTTTCCTGCCGCTACCCTTCTTGATGATTCTGTACTGCAATCCGCTCGGCAGTGTCTTGACACCCTCCTTGTCAGCGTTCTGCGCCATGAACGTCCGGCCCTCGTCGCGCTTCTGCTGTGCTTCCCTTTTCTTGCGCTCAAAGCGTTCTTTGGCATTCTCGCGCAGGTCGGCGTTGATCCTGCCCTTGAGGTCTTTCAGCAGTGCGCCCATCTCCGCTTCATCGAGTGCCGGTCCGCTGCCGGCGCCGGCGTCGTTGAGACCCCGCATCAGGGCTTCGGCGTTCAGTTCCACACCCTGGCGCTTGAAGTCAGCGCCGATCTGGTAACCGAGGCTGTAGTTGATGTGGTCGGATGTCTCCCCGGATTTGGACTGTTCTTCCGCAGGGACGGCGCCGGAGACCACCGTCAGGCAAACTAGTGCTGTAATTGCTTGGCAACGCATGACTCTCTACCCCTTTCGTTTCCTTATGTTATTTATTTGCCACAATGTTATTTGTTTGTCACACCATACCAGCAGCAACCGCTGACTGCCAAAAAAAGGGCCGCCCGAAGGCGGCCCTGTTGCTGGCAGGCTGACGCCCGCCTGGGGTTACAAGGAGCTACAGACCTGCACAGCCGTTGGCATCCGGATCACCGACGCAGAATGGCACCATCATTTCGTTGTCTTCGTGCTCAACGATGTGGCAGTGCCAGACGTACAGGCCGTCGATGTCGAAAGTGGCTGCGACCCGGGTGACTTCACCCGGATAGGCAATCACCGTGTCCTTCCAGCCGTTCTCCCAGGGCTGTACACCGTTCCCGGGAACCAGGCTCGGTGTGCCAGCGATGACCCCACTGCGCCCGGTGACCTTGAACTTGACCAGGTGAATGTGAATCGGGTGGGCATCCGCGGACCAGTTCCACAGCTCCCATTCCTCGGTCGAATCCGATACAGGGTTGGTGGTGATCGGTTCTGACCACAGCTGCACCGTGCCACCACCGGAACCGTTGGTACCGAGCACTGCCGCCATGGGTGCGAACGGCACACCACCGGCTGCGAAGCAGATGTTGGCCGGGTCGAGCGGATCGAAGCTCACACCACCCAGATCGATGTAGGTGATCGAGCCGTTGGGACTGACGCTCACGCACACCGCAGCCGACTCCTCTTCCAGCAGGGCGAGGTCCTGTATGGCATCAACACCGACATTCCCCGGATAGTTCACGACATCGTCGACCGGCGTCAATGCCAGCAGATTCGGCGCAGTCGCGGCATTGGGATTCGGCGTACCGTCAGCCAACACTGGATCGGTCGGGCTCTTGCCGTTTAGGGCCGTGTTCACCACGAACTCCATAACCTGGCCGGTCGTGCGGGCATCCGCCGGCACATCCGGGAAGCCCCCGAAAGGAGCATCAGGCGCGGTGTTGATCATGCGGATGCGGGTGCCGTTGGGTAGGCCGCTGAAGTCTACCAGCGTGTCTGCCCGTTCGGCCAGCCCCATCAGCAGGGCCTGGTCTTTGCTGGCCGCTGCGGTCATGTTCTGCTTGTCGGTCGGTATGGGGGCTCCCTGGGCCAGCGTGGTGGCAAAACCGGTCTGGACCATGACCACCTGCGGCATCAGGCTCTGCTCGGCGCCGATCTGGAAGAACGGCAGTTCCCGGCTGGTGATGGTTTGACCGCCCGGATTCACCTCAAACATCGCTAGATTGAGGAAGCGTGAGTTACAGCCGTTCAGCAGCCGCAAGCGGTACTGCGCAGGCGCCACCTCGAGCACAGGCCAGGTCGTGCCGTTGACCACCATGGTATTGAAGAAGGCCTCCGGGTTCCAGATGGGCGCGATGTCCGAGGGTCCCCTGATATCACCAGGAATGAACGGGATGTCGAGACCAGCAGCGATGTTACCATCGGTGCTAGCCGTCTGCCCGTCGCCAAGCCCTTCGAAGAAGGCGCGGTTGGCCGGGTAGAACAGCGAGCCATCGGCGTTGAAGGAACGGTCCTGGATCACGATCGGGATTTCGCGGATCGCGGCCCTGGTTGCGGGGACGAAATTAGGGTCATCGCCAGCCTTCGGCGCCGGGCCGGGCAGGATGCTGCCAGCACCCAAGCCGTCCTCTCCACCTCCTTCAGCGGTGCGCAGCAGCCAGAAACCTGCCGGGCCTGCGTAGACATTGTTTCGCGTCATGCCCAGGGTGTGGTCGTGGTACCAGTAAGTAGCTGTGTCCTGGTCGTTGGCATAGCTGAAGTTCGCCACGCCAGGAAAGGTGTTGGGGTCCCCTCCATAGCCGTTGGCCAGGGTGCCGGTACACACATAAACATTGTTGGTCGGATCCGCGTCGGCGGGATCGGTGACACAGCTGAAATTGCTGCCATCCGTCGGAGCAGGTAAGTACCAGGCCTCCGGATAGCCATCACTGTTGGGAACACTGTGCGCCCCGTGCACGTGCGTGACGATGGGGACCGGGCCCGCATAAGGGATCTGGCTCTGACCCCGGCAGTCGGTCCTCACGTCCGCGCTAAGGCAATCAGCGCCCGGGTTGGCCCAGTGCAGGGTTTGGTCGATCGGCAGGATATGCGGAATGGAGTTGCAGGCGCCCGCTGCCTGGTTGTCAGCCCCACAGCCATCATTCGCGTCACTGGGCCACGGATTGGCCACCAGGTCGTTGATCCAGTCCACGGTGGTCGGATTGTTGGTCGTGTTCTCCACGGTGAACGCCGGGTAGTTGAACTGGGAGTTCAAGGCCGGGGCGAGGCCAGCCGCACCGCCAAGTAACGATGAATCCGGCAACTCGTCCGCGGCGGGGCCGTAGCTCCACACCGTGGTGGCCGGGAAGTTACACAGCCCCGGGGTAGCCTGGCAGGCCGGTGAGACGGCGTTCCAGTGCGCGCCCGGCAGGATCTGCTGCTGGAACTGGCGCACGGCGATGTCGTAGTCGTTGGTGGTATTGTTGCCGGTGACGTCTTTCATGACCGGCGGGATCACCAACGGCTGTACATACTTGGGAATGGTGGTGGGGTCCAGTGTGCCGCCTGGCAACGGCGCCGCCATCGCACTTGGCAGGTTTAACAAGGCACACCCGGCCAGCACCGCACCGACTGTCGCCTTCCTCCTGAATCGATTCATTAGCACTCTCCTCATTCTCGACATTGTTTTACTTGCCTCATATGCAATTGTTTTACTTGGCTCATATCCACTAGATTAATTTTTTGTGGACGCTTTAGTGCTGTTTCCGTCTTTGACAGTCTTATGAGACATGTTGCCTGACGGTGACACTTCCTTCAGATACAGAGCAAGGACTGTTCCAATTGCGACGATATGTCGCAGTGGATGTATTTTTATACACGCCAACAATCAGTTAACAGGGCCTGCCTTGTTATCATCCGCTTGCCACTGGTGTGCTGTTGCCTGTGACGATGACAGATTTGTCATAGATTGCCTGCCACACCTGTCGCCAATGACAGACTCCACCCTACCCG
>Ga0316194_10003371_pt1 | contig 11156 bp, 7 predicted proteins | sample CroRivsedime1_MG_FD_204936 | JGI IMG/M metagenome (GOLD analysis project Ga0316194, IMG submission 204936) | Coastal sediment microbial communities from Maine, United States - Cross River sediment 1 | ecosystem: Environmental > Aquatic > Marine > Coastal > Sediment | place: USA: Maine... | reverse complement strand
TCCACCATAGACGTAGCCGGGAAACGCCGTATGATAAGGTTTGGGTTGAAAACGGCTGACGGTGTCCTCGCCCTGCCAATAGGTTTTAATTTGATATCCGTGTTTGTTCGATTTGCCGCATCCATAGCATACAGCGATGTCATCCGGGTAGTAATCTTGAATGGCTTTATCGGTCATCACAAATATTCCTTTTTTGGATTCATGTCGGAGTTTAGATATCGTTGATTGGTTGATTGGTTAATTGGTTGCAAATATGGATTTATGCCATATTTGCAAAATAATTGGACACTTCATGTTTCAACAATCGTAACATTCTTAAATTATGCCTATAATTTACCTAATCAACCAGTAAACTATTCAACACTTTTCCACGGCTGTGTACCGGCCGGCATGTAGCGCTTGGACCAGCTCGCGTTCGTCGTGGATCTCTTTTTCAAAAACGGTAACCCATTTACCGATTTCATCGACCCGATGGGCATCACTGCCGCCAGTGCCCGGAAGATCCAGTTTTTCGGCCACTTTTCGGGCCATATCGTTCTCATCAAGTGACAGCTTGCCGTTTCCAACCTCGAGGGCATCAACAAATTCAAGCGCCTTGCGTTGACAGGCTTGCTCGACCGTCATTTGGAGCTGGCCAATGCCGAAGGTTTTAAACCCGCGGAAGGGATGGGCCGCAATCATAAATCCCCCGGCCGCTTTTACTTCTTCCCTCAGCTCCTGAATCATCAGGAGCTCTTTGATGTCTTTGTAAAATCCAAAAACCAGGATATCCCCCTGATTGGTCGTAAACTCGTTTCCCCGAAATATTTTAATCCCACTCTCCCTGGCCAGTTTCTCGACATCACCAATGTCCCATAATACTTGATGTTCGGTGAGACAAATTCCATCCAGTTTCAAACGCCGCGCCTCTTGAATCAGCTCAAGGGGATCTAAGTAGCTACAGGCAGATCGCGGAGAAGTGTGAATATGTAGGTCAATGCGCATCGTCTATTTCCCTTTTCTGGCTTTTAGCCGGAATGGACCGATGGGAGCCAAGTGAAAATTCTTATACATTGGCGAATACTCAAATCACAAAACCCAAATAACAAATACCTTCCAATGACCAAATTCGAAATCACAAACCATAATACACCCGTTGTTTGGTTTCGGTCATTAGAAATTGTTATTTGGAGCTTATTTGGAATTTGGTGCTTGTGGTTTGGTATTTACTTTAAGTTATCATGATTTCATTTTTCTGGTAATATATAGCCCCTAAGGTTCAGACAATCATAAATCAGTTTAATCTGTCTGTTCACCGAGCCATTTCTCCATAAATTCCAACTGATCAATGCCGGGATCGGTTTCCAGGGTCTGCCACATGGCTTTGGTCATCCCTGCCTGGTCAAGGCACCTTCCGCATTCGATAATGATCTCAGCGAAGTGCTCGCAGCCTTTACGTCCGATTTCTTTCATGATCCGACGCTCGCAGTCGTCTTCACGCAGGGACATGCCGATGGCAGTTTGAAGAACCGGCACCGCTTGTGGACAAACAAAGTTGGTGTAGCGTTTCATAATGCCCTCAATGGCCAGGATTTTCCCATCAGCGATGTTCACATCCATATTGATTTCCATACTGTAGATATGATCTTCCAGGGTACCATTAAACCTTACGGTCTCCTCATCCGGGAAGTCGGCCGTGATGACCTGACTGCGGTTAAACGTGATCATTCTTATTTCCTAACCCGGATAAACCGGAAAAAGTGGCTCCTGAAGGGCAGCAAGCACGCCGATAATTTAATGTCGCAAATTATAGGTGTCAGGTGTCGGGTGTCAGGTTTCAGTATCTAACACTTCCTTTCCCTAACACCGCACAACTTAAGTTCCTAACAACATGTTGTCAGATAAAACCTACTAAGGTCCTAGTCTAATCCCTGCATGATGGGACTGTCGTCCTGAAAGGCCACACAGCTTCGCACCAGTCTGGGGTTATTTCTGATCATTTCTCTTAAATTAGCCAGTTTCTCGTCACCCTCCAGATTTTCGCCCACTTGAATAACCGGTCGCGTGAAATGAAGAATAACGGCATTTGCGCTTTCCAGGACTGCATGCACCAATACCATACATCCGTTTGGACCACCGAGCAGACCCTGCACGATCTTGCGCAATCCGGCTCCCACTCTGACACCTTCAATTTTTTTTATCAAATCGGAAGCAGTCGACCAGTTCCGGGGAACCAGCCGATCCAGTCGGGCTTCCGCCTGCACGATCTCAAGATCCGGCGGCTGTACTGTCAGATTAACCTCGGCTTTCAGCAGATCGTCCGTCAGCCGCCAGGAAACCGCCAGGCTTCCGTCTGACAGCGGGCTGACCTCGACAACTTTGTTTCTTAGAAAACGTATCGTCATTCGATATCTCCCGGGTTTGACCTGAGGTTGCAAACCCTTCATGTCTAATATATCTAATCATTTCATACGCCTCAATTATTGAGTCCCAAGGAAACCTCAGCCTTCATAAAAACCCAGCAAGATTGAAGCAATTAGTTATCCCCGTATAGGCAGAAAATCCCAAATCACAATACCCAAATTCCAAATAATATCCAAATTCGAAGGTCCAATGACCCAAACCTTCTGGTCAGCCAATTTACCTTTGATGGCGTTGTGTGTGTTTTGAATTTTGAGTTTCGGTCATTGGATTTTCTGCGATTAAAAAAAATAAAATGTTCCCAGTAAATCCAAACAGGTATTTGCTTTTCTAACTTGGCCCAGCACCTCGTCTTTTGCGCTCGCTTTGGATTTTTTTTAATTTCTGCCAGAGCTTTTCCACCTGCTTGCGAGTTTCCTCGAGCGAGCCTGAATTATCGATAATCAGATCACAGAAGCCTTTTTTTTCTTCGACCGAGAGCTGGGACCTGATCATATTCATGGCCATTTCTTCACTGTTTCCGTCACGGTTCATGAGACGCTTTTTTTGCTCGTCTTCAGAGGCATAGACCATCAAAATGTTATGAAATAGGTGATGCATGTTGACTTCAATCAGAAGCGGCACCACCACCTGGATGATGGCATTGGGATCTTCGCCGGCATACTGCTTGACCAACTCAATGAATTCTTCACTGATTCTGGGGTGCTGAAAACTTTCCAGTTTCTTTTTTTTCTGCAGGTCTTTAAACACGATCTCACGTAATTTTTGGCGGTCCAAGGTCTGATCCTCACGCAGAACCTGCTCGCCAAAAAAAGCGACAATATCTTTCCAGGCCGGTTTGCCGGGCTCGACCACCACTCTGCTGAGCACATCAAAATCAATGGTGCGTGCGCCGAGCTCTTCCAGCATGGCAGCAACGGTGCTCTTGCCGGTGGCGATACTTCCCGTTACCCCGATCAGCAGCCGGTTGTCGGTGCCCCGGAGCATGCTGATGGTTTCTTCCCCACCATATGCCGCCGGAAACGCATGGGTCACATCGGTTTCCGCACCCGCGTAGCTGATGGGATAGCGTATCCCCCGCCGGTAAAGGGCCTCCATGCCGTTAAGGGCTTTGTCCATCATTTCAACCGGAATGGCCATAACCAGCTCATCGTCCTGGGCATGCCCGTAGCGACGTTCACCGTAGCAGGGAATACTCAGAGCCGGTTTGCGATTTAAGTAACACCTGGCGATGGCATCGGAGCAGGAAGTTTCTCCGACACAATAAAATTGCATTACCTCATAGTTTTCAAATTGAAGAGAATTGATCAGGAGCATCATCTGAGCCGGATTGGCATAAATTAAAACGATGTCGGGATCGAACGGATTATAGACCAGGGGCGCCATGGCCACGGCCTCGTATTTACCGGCCGGCAGGCGGGGGATGGCGTTTTCAAACTTCTTACCATCCGCCCTGCTTTTGGTCCACACAATGCTTCTGAAGGTTCCATCTTTCATATAGTCGGGTATATCGGTCAGCCCGATGATGGAAGCGCACATCACCGACATAAAATCATCAAGATCGGCGCCCACCGTCCAGTCAAAGTTTCTAACCAGGTTAATCAGCTGGCAGAGGGTGGATTTATTGTTCATCCGGCGTATAAAGGGAACTGTTGAAAGGAATTTCTTGTCTTCGAATAGTTTAAAGGCTACCGGAAAAGATTTGAGCCTCATCAAACGCTCCAATCTTCGAACAGGCGTCTCCCAATCACGGCTTGTGTTCATATCGTTCTCCTGTTAATTGAGCGTCTCGGAAATTCTGAAAGTAATATTAAATAATTCGAAATCTTACAACTATTTAACATTTTTCGGATTAACCAAATGGATGAATATAGAGAAATGCGACATGGCTGTCAAATGAAAAGGGTGGACAAAGGTCGATGCTGGGGTGGTGCAAACCATGCTTTCTTTCGCAATGGTACTTTTAATTTTTTTCCATTGATACGACGGATAAAAATATGCCATAGTGATTACCCCAATCGGTTCCAATCGGTTTGAAAACCAATTGGGAGTTATTCGTTTAGTAGGGTTGAAGCTGGGAGGCTGGAAAGCTTGGAAGCTCAAAAGCCTTACGATCTTTTAGCATCCCAGCATTCGGGCTTTCTGGCTTCCCAGCCAATAACCTGATAGGATCATCATACCCTAATAACAAATCCGCTGGGGTGGATTAACGACAAATTGAGCTTTTTCGCTCATTTAGGGTATTAATGTTATGTCGTGGATCCCGAAGAGCAGGGATTTTCTGATTTAATTTTCAACCTTCAACAATACATTGGTGAGGTTCTGTTATGGTGGATATCCATCAACTGGTGGTTGAACATAAAGAATTGGTTATCCGTATCCGTCGAGATCTGCATCGAATTCCGGAAACCGCTTACACGGAAAAGAAGACATCCGCCTACGTGGCGGATTATTTGAGACGCGAGGGATTGGAGGTTCAGACGGGGATTGCCACTTATGGTGTTGTGGGTCTGTTGAACACCGGTCGACCCGGTCCGACCCTGCTGCTGCGGGCCGATATGGATGCGCTTCCGGTGACGGAAGATACCGGCCTGTCATTTGCCTCGACCCATGGCGGTGTGATGCACGCCTGCGGCCATGATGCGCATGTAGCGATGGTATTGGTAGCTGCAACCGTATTGAACCGAGTCAAGGACGAGCTCAACGGGACGATTAAATTTCTTTTTCAGCCGGCCGAAGAGGGGCCCGGAGGGGCCCAACCCATGATTGATGAGGGTGTCCTGGAAAATCCTAAAGTAGACTATTCCATCGGTTGCCATGTGTGGCCGGAAATCCCGGAGGGCACCATCGGTGTGCGATCCGGACCGTTTATGGCGGCCATGGATCGCTTTGATATCAAGATTATCGGACGGAGCGGCCATGGCGCGATGCCGCATCTGTGCGTTGATGCCCTCGAAGTCGGTACCCAGGTGGTCAGTGCCCTGCAACGCATTTCAAGCCGGCACATGAACCCCCTTGAGCCTGCCGTGGTCACGGTCGGCATGTTTCATGCGGGAACGGCCTTTAATATCATCCCGGGAGATGCCCAATTGACTGGGACCACCCGAACTTTTAATCTCGACATCTGGAACTCCTGGGCGGAGCGCCTCGAAAACGTCGTGCGAGGGGTATGCGAATCCATGGGAGCGGATTTCGAGATGAAATTCTCCAAGGGGTATCCGCCCACCATCAATGACGACTCGATGGCGGAGGTGGTCCGGCGATGCGCCCAAAAAGTCGCAGGGAAAGATAAGGTCGTTGAACCCGAGCGGTCCATGGGGGGTGAAGACATGTCTTATTTTCTCCAACGGTCCAAAGGGTGCTTTTATGCGCTTGGTGTGGGGCGTCAGGAATTTACGCCGCTTCACAATTCCCGGTTTGATCTCAATGAGAATGTTCTTGCACTTGGCGTTGAGACCCATTGCCGCATCGCCCTAGATCTGCTGGGTTGAATTTTAGCTCATTTTTTCTAATAAAAAATTCAGATAAATAAGAATTTTTGCTTATTCATTACAGCTTAATGGTATGGGTCAGCTAAACAACCAGCACTAAAGCCGGCTGAAGCGAACAAGATACTGCCAATGATGAATCGGTTAAGTAGTCATCAAAACTAACAGATTCGATAAAACAGAGATCAAAAAAATTCTTCTAAAAATCAGCGGCCACCAGCAGAGGTGGCCTGGCCCCTTCCAGGAGCCATCCTCACACTCTCAGCTCTGCTGGTGGTCGCTGATTTGTGTGGATTGAAAGGATAACATCGGGAGCATGACAGGAATAAAAAAGCGTACGATTGCCGAAATCAATCGTAAACTGGCAGCGGGCGACGCCGTGATCATGACGGCCTCCGAGTTGTGTGAGACCGTCCGATCCGGAACGCAAGTGCAGTTTGATGATTTGGATGTAGTAACTTCCGGTACCTGCGGTTTGATGTCCGGAACCTACGCTGTTTTATCTTTTAAATTCAGCGAACCCAACCGGTTTGTAAGGGCATCACAAATTTATTTCAATGGTGTCGAGGGATATCCCGGACCGTGTCCCAACGAACGAATCGGCATTATCGATGCCGTTGTCCACGGTACCAGCCATAGCCAGTTGGATCCCAAATACGGCGGCGGACATCTCTTCAAAGATATTGTGGGAGGGCAGAAGATTGAGGTGGAAGTTATTACCGATGAAGGGAAAACCCTTAACGGAAGTGTCACCATTGATCAGATGACCCATGCCGTGCTGCATGGCAGCAGACATGCATTTCGCAATTATGTCGGTTTCGTCAATCCCGGCAAGGATCCGATCGCGACCATTTTTTGTTCAAGTGCACTTCCGCCGAATTATGAAGGTGCCACTGCCTGCGGATGCGGTGAAATCAATCCCGTACAAAAAGATCCCGGACTGCGCACAATCGGCGTCGGGACCCGGGTGATGCTCAACGGGGGCACGGGCTTTGTGACCGGCTTGGGTACCCGCAGTAGTGTCGAGCGGCCCTGCTTGTCGGTGGTGGCCGACATGCACACGATGAGCCCGGATTATATGGGTGGGTTTCAGACATCAGCCGGTCCGGAAGTGATTCAAACTTGGGCTGTTCCCATACCCATTCTGGATGAAACGGTCCTGCGAACTGCCAAAATCTTAGACGAAGAGATTCCTTTAGTTATTACAGATATACGCGGGCGTAGGGCCATGGCGGAGGCCACCTATGCCCAACTTTGGTTGGGTACTGCCCGGCGATTCGGCTTTGACGAAGACGCCTGTATCGCATCCAGGTCTAAGTGTTTGGACTGTCCGCCGGCGTTGCTGTGCCCCTCCCATGCTTTTACCGAGAAGAAGGATAAAATCGACGGCAAGATCTGCTGCAACTGTGGTATTTGTGCGGTGACGTGTCATGGAAATTGTTTCATCGGCGAAATCGGCGGGATTCAGGTAGATGGTCGGCATGTACCCTTTATACAAAGGCTCTCCGACAGGACAAAAGCATCTGTGGCCGCAAAGGAACTCAAGGATAATATCTTAGCGCAGACATTCGAGCTTGTCGAACCGGTCGCAAAGATCAAACTAAGTTAAATATTTGAGGGGTCGGGGAGCTTCTCAAAGCCGACCCTCTGCATGGATAATCATAGCCTTACGCTTACAACTCCTTGAAACTTCAAATATTCATTATTCGCTATTCTGCGGTTCGTTTTTCCCTTTCTGACCTCTGACCTCTGACCTCTGACTTCTGACTTCTGATCTCTGACTTCCGACCTCTGACTTCTGGCTACTGGTCTTCCCCTTTCGCTTTTTCCCGTTCGGACCGGCGAGCGGCTTTTTCTTTTTGCCGCGCCGCTCGTTTTTCAGCGCGCTTGCGTTCTCTTTCCGTTTTCGAATCCGACGCGGCAGTGTCTGTAACGGATTTATTTTTTGCTGTTGTAAGATCCACCCCATCGGAGTCGGCGTCCTTCGGTGCTCCTGTGGCAACATCCTCGGCCGCAGCAGGCGATTGTTCGGGATCGTTTCCCCGGCCTTTGCGCCTTAAAGCCTTTTCCTTGTTTCGGGCCGCTCTTTTTTCCGCCCGTTTCCTTTCCCGTTCCGCTTTTTTTAAACTCTTGGGATCTTCCTCAACCGAAGTCCGGGTCTCGGGCGCTGAATCCATGGTCGTGTCGGATTCTGATGCCGGCGGCTCCTGCCGGTCTTCGGTTTCGAGTACTTGCATCGCAGCCTTTTTTTGCGCGCGCGCTTCTTTGCGGGCGGCTCCCTTGGCTTTCTTGTCATCGGCCTGGGAGGCTGCCTTTTGGGCGGCCCTTTCGAAAACATCGTAGCCGAGTAGCGACTCGGCGACTAGAGCGCTGATATCACGCATGACAAGTTGTGACTCGAGGGCGGTGATACCGACGTTGAGGCCCTGGTAACAAAATGGACAGCAAGAGACCAGTTGTTCGGCGCCGGTTTCCTCGGCTTCTTGGATGCGTCTCTGGGCCATTTTGGTTTGGATGTCCGGAAATCCGGCTTTGAGTCCCCCGCCGGCGCCACAGCATCGTGAATATTCACGATTGCGCGTCATCTCCACAAGCTTGAGCCCGGGGATCGCTTCCATGATCATGCGGGGGGCGTCGAACCCGCCCGTGGCCCGTCCCAAGTGGCAGGGATCGTGATAGGTCACGGTGCGGTTTACCGGATGGGGGAATCTCAGCGCGCCTTGTTTCAGCATTCGGGCAATGAATTCAACGGAGTGCAGCACTTCAAAATTGAGGGGCGCTATTCGTGGATAATCCTGCATAATGGTCTTAAAGCAGCCGGAACAGGAACTGATAAGGGTTTCTATCCCCAAACTGTTGAACAGATCGATATTTTCCTTAAAAACTCGCTTGTGTTCCGGATCGCCCATGCGCAGTAAAACGCTGGCACAGCATTTTTCTTCGCTACCCAGGATGCCGTAATCGATCCCCAGGGCCTCCAGGATGTTGATGTTATTGATGGCCACCTGTTTAACGTTGACATCATAGGCCGCCGTGCAGCCGAGAAAAAGGAGGACTTTACCTTTGGATTTTTTTATCTCTCGGGGGAGATTGGTAATGAGGCCTTCTTTTTTAGCTTTACGGGCCCATTTGGTCCGGGCCGCCCGGGGCTGCTGCCAGGGATTGTCAAAAGCTTTCACGCTCTTGACCAGCGCTTGCTGAACTTCCAAAGGGCCGTAGCCTGCCTGGACGATGACCCTTCGCAATTCCTCCCACAGCACCACCGTTTCAATATGCGCCGGGCATACAACTTCGCACTGGCCGCAGGTCGAACACTCGTAGAGGTTCCGGACAAAATCATCGATCTCTTTGCGACCGATCTGTCGATAGCCCAAAATTCGGCCCAGCATGGTTTTAAGGGGTGTACTCAGTTTTTCGCTTTTCATGATTTTGGCGAATAAGCCGTGTTGGGCTTTGGCTATTTTCAGGAAATCGATAACTTTGCGCCGGGGAATGATATCTTCCTTGGCATCCTGATCGTAGACCGGACACCAGGTCAGGCATTCGCCGCAGCGGGTACAGGCGTCCAACTCGATGAGCTGTTTCATGTTCAAGCTGTCCAGCGGGATTTCCCGGACGTCTTGTTGCTCCGGGGGTTCACTGTCGGCAGTATTTGTTATAATATCTTTGGCCATCGCTATCACCTATGCCGGATAAGCCGGCCTCCGGCTCGTAGATCTTAACCTACGGCTCGGAGAGAAATAACAAATTACAAGCACCAAATTTTGTATTTGTTGAAACCTCACATTCTTTACGACGTGTTGTCAGGCAAAAACCGTTAAGGGTCTATTGTGACATTACATAATCACGTTCGCGGACAATTTACACCCGATTTTCCTTCTTTACGCCCGTGAGTTCCTCTATCAGATACGTCAGCGGCACGTTAAATATATGTTTGAGTTTGCCGAATGGCAAGTAGGCTATAAAAACAGCTCCCAATATGGCGTGGATATACCAGAGAAAGGGATAAATCCGCCGCCAATCCAGCGGTAAAAGTTCCAGGGCTTTGGAAACAGGAAATCCAATAAATGAATACACCGCAACATCCGGCGGAATTTGAGTCAATAAAAGCCTGGCGCCGGTGGTCAGAAAACCCAGCAAAACCAAAAGTCCGGCGATGCCCAAAGTCAGATTGTCTTCTATCTCCGTGACCACATGGGTCGGCTTGATAATAAAGCGCTGGGTGACAGCCCAAAGTACGCCCAAAAAAATGGAGACTCCCAGCATATCGTAAATAAAGGCCATGTAAATGTTATTTTTGTCTATCAAGGCCAGGGCCAGTTCTCCGTTCGGGTTAATGCTAAATATCAGACCGGTCAAGAGGCTCAGGAGCAGGCGGGCCATGATGGCTAAAAAAATGAGCGAATGCATGGACCATCTTTGAACGCTTTCTTTGAGGATTCGACGTTGCAAAAGAATATCGAAAACCATCACTTTCAGAAAGGTGATGATGTTGCGTGAAAATAGGGTTTGCCATACCGACTCCGACACCAGTCCAAGTTTGCGGTGCGTGGATTCTTTTTCCCCTTGCACGCTGCCGATAAACCAAAAACGCACCATCGCCAGGATGCCGCCAACCAGGATAATTAATGTCAACCAAAATATCGGGTGGCCCACCGTGGCCGGTGAAGGGTGGCAAACAATACACAATAGGCTTTTGCCGGGTAGGACGGCGGCCGGTGCTCCCACGGCGTTTTGGCGGTTGTGGCATCGCTCGCAGGATTGATTGTCGGACAGGTCGTTCAGACTGTGGTCGACGAGGCCGATGGGCTGTTTCTCTGAATTGATGCGGGCCAATTTGATGCGATTATCTGCAGCAACCAAGCGAACAAAGTTTGACCGAAAATGGCAGGCCTGGCAATCGATGCGCAGATGGGGGGCATGGGCGGTCCCTTCTCCATGTACGCTGTGGCAATCCCGACATTGAGCTCCGGATTGAGTCCGGTGAGGCGATCGGGCAACATCCGTGTGACAATGTATGCAAGCCACATATTGATGAGGGGATTTTTGAAATGTCTTTGATGATACTTCCAGGGATACCGGCTTACCATCAACGACTCTCTTGCAATCCGGCTGGGAATGGCACTCATTGCAAAAAGCTCTGGATGTCATCACACCCGCGTTGGTGTTGATGTTCGAGCGGCCATGGCAATCCAAGCAGGGGCGTTCGCCTGATGTTCGATCTGATTCAATGCCGGCCGTTAACGGGGTATATGTGACCAGGAGAAG
>Ga0316194_10003370_pt1 | contig 11157 bp, 9 predicted proteins | sample CroRivsedime1_MG_FD_204936 | JGI IMG/M metagenome (GOLD analysis project Ga0316194, IMG submission 204936) | Coastal sediment microbial communities from Maine, United States - Cross River sediment 1 | ecosystem: Environmental > Aquatic > Marine > Coastal > Sediment | place: USA: Maine... | reverse complement strand
TTCCGGGGCATTTGGTAGCCGGTTGAGGGGTTCCGCCCAAGACGATTTCCAGGGATGAAAATCGAGGCCCGACAGGGCAGGAAGCCCTTTCGGGCTGGTCTTGATAAGGCGGGTTCCTGATTGAGGGAAGCCCGAAGGGCCGGCCAAGAAAGCCCCGGAAATAAACCCCGGGGACCCTCAGCCCGTGTTCGCTGGCAAAAAAAAGCCACCCCCAAAAGGGAGTGGCTTTCCAAAAATTCTGGCGCGCCCGGAGAGATTCGAACTCCCGACCGCTCGGTTCGTAGCCGAGTACTCTATCCAGCTGAGCTACGGGCGCTTGAGAAGCAGCGCATTATCCTTTTGGCCCAAGCGAAAGTCAACCGTAAAAGGTGAGAAACAGGCATTGACCTGGTGCTCTGAACTCCGTAACATTGCCCGGCTGTAAACCGTGTCGGGGTGTAGCGCAGCCTGGTAGCGCAACTGCTTTGGGAGCAGTGGGTCGGGGGTTCGAATCCCTCCACCCCGACCAGTCCGATTGCGCCCGTAGCTCAACCGGATAGAGCATCGGCCTTCTAAGCCGAGGGTTGCAGGTTCGAGTCCTGCCGGGCGCGCCACTTAAGGGGCAGGACGAAACGGTTTAAAACAGGTAAAATAGCCGCGCAATTAACAATGGTGGGCGTAGCTCAGTTGGTAGAGCTCCGGATTGTGATTCCGGCGGTCGTGGGTTCGAGCCCCATCGTCCACCCCATATTTTGACAATTTGAGTTTCATGGGCCATTAGCTCAATTGGCAGAGCAGTAGACTCTTAATCTATTGGTTCTAGGTTCGAGTCCTAGATGGCCCACCATTTTTTCCGACACGTGCGAAAGTGGCGGAATTGGTAGACGCGCTGGATTTAGGATCCAGTGGGGCAACCCGTGGGAGTTCGAGTCTCCCCTTTCGCACCACTGGTTCTGAGTGAACGCTGGCCCGTTCCCCTAACAATCATCACAGGTCTGATCATCACTATGCAAGTCTTCGTAGAAAACACCAGCGGCGCTGAGCGTCGCGTAACGGTGCAGGTTCCCGGCAACGAGATCGAGGAAAAAATTAACGCCAAGCTGCGCGAAATCGGCAAGACGGTTCGCATCAAGGGCTTTCGCCCCGGCCGGGTTCCAGCCACGGTTGTGAAACAACGCTTTGGCCAGCAGGCCCGCCAGGAAGTCGTGAACGAGGTGGTGCAGCAGAACCTGCAACAGGCGATCCAGGACGAGAACATCCGACCGGCCTCGCGGCCCCGGCTCGAAGATGAGCCAAAGAACAACGACGTCGGTAACCTGGAATTTTCTGCGCTGATCGATGTATATCCCGACATCGACACCCTGGACGTCAGTGCCATGGAAATCGAGCGTCCCGATACCGAAGTCACCCAGGACGACGTCGACGAGATGCTCGCGACCCTGCGCACGCAGCGCATCAGCTGGGAGAAAGTCGAGCGCAACGCCAAAGAGGGCGACCAGGTGCTGATCGAGTATGCCGCTGAAACCAAGGAAGGTCGCGTGCCTGCCGAGGGCACTCAGCGGCTCGCTATCATCATGGGTGAATCCGGTTTCGATGAACTGGAAAAAGCGATTGCTGGAATCGCTCCGGATGAGGAGAAAAACGTCAAGCTGACTTTTCCGGAAGATTTCCGTGAAGCTGAGCTGGCCGGCAAGAAAGCCAAGGTCGACGTGCAGGTGGTTTCCGTTTCAGAAGGTAATACACCGGAAGTGGATGAAGAATTCATCAAGAGCTTTGGTGTTGAAGAGGGCACTCAGGAAGCGTTCGAAACCGAAATTCGTGGCAATCTTGAACGTGAGCTGAAACAGGCTACCAACACGTTTCTCAAGACCCAGCTGATCGATCAGCTGGTCAAGGCGACTCCCGACCTGGAAGTGCCTGAAGGCGTGGTTCGCCAGGAGGCTGCCAGCATGGCGGCCCAGATGATCCAGTCTCAGGGCCAGCAGGTGGATCCTGAACTGGTCCAGAAACTGGTCGAGCCGTTCATGGAGCAGGCCGGACAGCGTGTTCGCGCGGGCCTGTTGATGGGGGAGCTGGCGCATCAAAACAGCATTCGGATCGACTCCAACAAGGTACGGGAAGCCATTGAGTTGGCGGCCAGCACCTACGAAGACCCGGCGGAAGTCGTTCAGCTTTACTACAGTAACCAGCAACTGATGCAGCAGGTGGAAAGCTCGGTGCTGGAAGAACAAGTGGTTGACTGGGTGATGGAAAACGCTAAAGTGGCACCCAAGGAAATGAAATTCCAGGAAGTCATAACGGCCGCGTCGAATCGCACGTAATCATTAAGGCCGGCAAGCACGAGAGGAAACATGGATAGAAACCACAGGGATTTTGAACCTCAGGCGCTGAACCTCGTACCGATGGTAGTGGAGCAAAGCTCCCGCGGTGAACGTGCTTACGACATCTATTCCCGCCTGCTGAAAGATCGCGTGATCTTTATCGTCGGCCCGATCGAAGACCACATGGCCAACCTGGTGGTGGCGCAATTGCTGTTCCTGGAATCGGAGAATCCGGACAAGGACATCAACCTGTACATCAACAGCCCGGGTGGCGTGGTCAGCTCCGGCCTGGCCATCTACGACACCATGCAATTCATTCGTTGCGACGTCAGCACCATGTGCGTGGGGCAGGCGGCGAGCATGGGTGCGGTCCTGCTGGCGGCTGGCGCTAAAGACAAGCGCTACGCCTTGCCGCATTCACGCGTGATGATCCACCAGCCGCTCGGTGGGTTCCAGGGGCAGGCAACGGATATCGATATCCATGCCCGCGAAATCCTGAAGTTACGAGCAGAGCTGAATGAAATTCTTGCGGAACATACGGGCCAGTCTGTGGACAAAATAGCAGAGGATACCGACCGGGATAATTTCATGGATCCGCAGCAGGCAAAGAAATACGGCCTGATCGATAAAGTCTTTGAAAACAGAAAAGTCGACGTGGCGGAAGAGAAAAGGTAATATTTTCACTACGATAGTGTATAAACTGGCAAATATAAATTAAGTTGATGCGATGAGTGATCGAGATCTGAAAGGCGCGGACGGCAAAATTCTTTACTGCTCTTTTTGCGGTAAAAGCCAGCATGAAGTGCGCAAGCTGATTGCCGGACCGAGTGTTTACATCTGCGACGAATGCGTCGAGCTGTGTAATGACATCATCCGGGAAGAGCTGGAGGAACACGGTGGCCGCGATCGCGAAAACCTGCCCAAGCCCCAGGAAATACACAGTTTCCTGAACGAATTCGTGATCGGCCAGGAGCATGCCAAGAAAGTGCTTTCAGTGGCCGTTTACAACCATTACAAGCGGCTGGAAAACAGTGGCCGTGAAGACGAGGTCGAACTGGCCAAGAGTAATATTCTGCTGATCGGCCCGACCGGATCCGGCAAAACCCTGCTGGCCGAAACGCTGGCGCGGATGCTGAATGTACCCTTCACCATCGCTGACGCGACCACGCTGACCGAGGCCGGTTACGTGGGTGAAGATGTCGAGAACATCATCCAGAAACTGTTGCAGAAGTGCGATTACGACGTGGACAAGGCCCAGACCGGTATTGTTTACATCGACGAGATCGACAAGGTTTCACGCAAGGCCGAGAACCCGTCCATCACCCGTGACGTGTCGGGCGAGGGCGTTCAGCAGGCGCTGCTCAAGCTGATCGAGGGTACGGTTGCCTCGGTTCCGCCACAGGGTGGCCGCAAGCATCCCCAGCAGGAATTCCTGCAGGTCGACACCAGCCAGATCCTGTTCATATGCGGTGGCGCATTTTCGGGGCTGGAGAAAGTTATCCAGGACCGTTCCACTTCCGCAGGCATCGGTTTCTCGGCCGACGTGCAGAGCAAGGAAAGTGACCGGAACATCGGCGAACTGTTGATCGACGTGGAGCCCGAAGACCTGGTCAAGTACGGCCTGATTCCCGAGTTCGTCGGCCGCCTGCCGGTGGTCGCCACGCTGGAAGAGCTGGACGAAGAGGCCCTGGTCAAGATCCTGGTTGAACCCAAGAACGCGCTCGCCAAGCAGTACAAAGCCCTGTTCGAGATGGAAGGGGCTGAACTGGAGATCCGCGAAGACGCCCTGGCCGCCATTGCCCGCAAGGCGATGGCGCGCAAGACCGGCGCCCGTGGTCTGCGCACGATCCTGGAGGGGGTTCTGCTCAACAGCATGTATGAGCTGCCGTCGCTGGATAACGTCTCCAAGGTGGTGGTCGATGAAACGGTTATCGACGGCGATGCAGAGCCTTATATTCTCTACGAGAACCAGCAGCAAGCCGTCGGCGCCTCCGACTAACTGCGCTCAACGGCATTACAGGGTTTTCAGTTTCCTGCGCCGCTCTCTCTCGCAGCGGGCCTGGTCAAGACTGACCATATAATTGTGGATATACTCACTGGCCCTGCGGCGTTCGATCTCGTTTTCAAGTTGCATCTGCCGAAGATCACCCGGCTCGGGCAGATTATCTTTCTCGCCAAGCAAAACGCTTTCGGCAAGGTTCTTGAACAGAAAAATCAGGATGCCTGCCAGGATGGAGGCAATAAACACGACAAAATAGGTAATCCCCATTTGTGAAATCCCCTTAATGCGATGACCCGGGAGTCAATCCTGTCTCCGGCGCCACCTGGATATAAAGACTCACAAATCCATTTGCTTTAGTCGGGATACTCCGGTTTGCAACCCCTTGCACCGGAATGTCCTTATATTATTCATAAGGTTGTCGCAAATTTCAAATGATTTTTTGAGTTGCTGACGAACGGGAATTGCGCCTTGACAGGCGGTCCCCCTGGTCAGGCCTGGTTGGAAATTTGTTTTTGCCATCCTGCCTGATAAATAGGGAAATCTGTCTTTTCAGTCCAGTTAAATTGCACTTTCTTGCTGCTTTCAACCGGTATCAGCCCCAATTGACTCTTGAATTCTCAGGCGTTGCGCCAATATCTCGGTTAACTGATCTGAGCGGGTAAAACTGTCCCGCCAGACTGCTATGATTAAGTACAAGCTGGCCCATAGACCGCGCCCGGTCCGGACAAAGGCCACCGGAGAGGAAGTCTCATGTCTGATAGCACCACCAGAACCATTCCATCAATGACTTTACAGCCTACGCCCGTGTTATCGCTGCGCGACGTGGTGGTGTACCCGCACATGGTGATCCCGCTGTTTGTAGGGCGCGAGCGCTCTATCCTCGCCCTGGACAAGGCGATGGACCTTGACAAGCGTATTGTGCTGGTAACGCAGCGTGGCGCCGATATCGATGAGCCAGGAGAAGCGGACCTGTTTGACGTCGGGACGCTGGCTACGGTCCTGCAGTTGCTGAAACTGCCTGACGGTACAACCAAGGTGCTGGTCGAGGGCGGTGAGCGCGTTCGGATCAGCCAGTTCACCGAACAAAGTGGCTTTTTCGAGGCCAACTGGGAATTGATACCGGTAGCGGACGAAGGCACCGAGAAAGAGCTCGAAGTGACCATGCGTTCGCTGGTCTCGCTGTTTGAGCAATACGTTAAGCTCAACCGCAAGATTCCGCCGGAACTGCTGACCACACTGGCCGGCATCGAAGACTCAAGCCGTCTTGCCGATACAGTGGCCGCGCACCTGGCAATTCGACTGGAAGAAAAGCAGGTTCTTCTGGAAATGGGCAGCCCCAGGCGGCGCATGGAGCACCTGATGGCGCTGGTCGAGGGCGAGATCGATGTATTGCAGCTGGAAAAGCGCATCCGCGGGCGGGTCAAGACCCAGATGGAGAAAAGCCAGCGCGAGTATTACCTGAACGAACAGATGAAGGCGATCCAGAAGGAACTGGGCGAGATGGACGACGCGCCCAACGACATGGAAGACCTGGCGAACCGGATCGAAGAGAGCGGTATGCCGAAGGAAGCCAGCGAAAAGGCCACCTCGGAGCTGAACAAGCTGCGCATGATGTCACCGATGTCGGCCGAAGCCACGGTGGTGCGCAACTATATCGACTGGATGCTCAATGTACCTTGGAAAAAGCGCAGCCGCATTCGCAAACAGCTGGACAAGGCCGAGGAGATCCTCGAAGCGGATCATTACGGTCTGGATAAGGTCAAGGAACGCATTCTCGAGTACCTGGCCGTGCAACAGCGCGTCCGGCAGATGAAGGGGCCGATCCTGTGCCTGGTGGGACCACCGGGTGTCGGCAAGACCAGCCTGGGGCGTTCTATCGCCCGGGCCACGGGTCGTAAATTCGTCCGCATGTCGCTGGGCGGTGTGCGTGACGAGGCCGAGATCCGCGGCCACCGGCGAACCTACATCGGTTCCATGCCGGGCCGAGTGCTGCAAAATATGGCCAAGGTGGGCGCCCGGAACCCGCTGTTCATGCTGGATGAACTGGACAAAATGTCGATGGATTTCCGCGGCGATCCTTCTTCAGCGCTGCTGGAAGTGCTGGATCCCGAGCAAAACCACACGTTCAACGACCACTACCTGGAAGTGGACTTCGACCTGTCCGAGGTGATGTTCGTGGCCACTGCCAACTCGCTGAACATTCCGCCGGCACTGCTGGACCGCCTCGAGGTAATCCGCATCCCCGGCTACACCGAGGACGAAAAACTGAACATCGCCGTGCGCTACCTGCTGCCCAAGCAGATGGAGCAGCATGGGTTGAAAGAGGACGAAATTGCCGTCAGTTCCGCGGTACTGACCGATATCATTCGCTATTACACCCGCGAGTCGGGCGTGCGCAACCTTGAACGGGAAATCGCCAAGATCTGCCGCAAGGCCGTGAAACAGCTGGCGTTGAACAAGGATAAGGAAAAAGTCACCGTCTCCACCCGCAACCTGGAAGCCTTCCTGGGCGTCAAGCGATTCCGCTATGGCGTGGTGGAAGAGAACAACGAAATCGGCCAGGTCACCGGGCTGGCCTGGACGGAAGTGGGTGGCGAACTGCTGAAAATTGAAGCCACGCTGGTTCCGGGCAAGGGTAACCTCACCCTGACGGGGCACCTGGGCGACGTCATGAAAGAGTCAATCCAGGCCGCCATGACCGTGGTGCGCAGCCGGGCGGAACACCTCGGAATCGAGCCGGGTTTCTATCAGAAGTTCGATGCTCACGTGCACGTGCCTGAAGGCGCCACGCCCAAGGACGGTCCATCGGCCGGTATCGCCATGTGCACGGCGCTGGTGTCATCGCTCAGCCGCATTCCGGTGCGTGCCAATGTGGCCATGACCGGAGAGATTACCCTGCGCGGCAAGGTTTTGCCGATTGGCGGACTGAAAGAGAAACTGTTGGCGGCGCACCGGGGCGGCATCGAAACCGTGATCATTCCGGAAGAGAATGAAAAAGACCTGGTCGATATTCCCAAGGTGATTCTCAAGAAACTGGAAATCCACCCGGTGTCGACCGTCGATGAGGTGCTGGAACTGGCCCTGACCGAACTTCCCAAGCCATTACCGGCAGCGATCGAGTCGAAGAAAGACAACCCGGTCAAGGGTGAGGACGTCGTTACTACCCATTAGAGAGTGTCGCTTTCTTTCTCTGGGAAAACCCACAAAAAATGGGTTTTCCCACACTATGAATCACTTGGCGTGACCAGTTGAAGAAACATATGGGAAATCGCGTGAAAACGTGTTGCACCAAGGGCATAGAGGTATTAGTATGGCCGAACAGTTCGCAGGCCTTGACATACAAGGCTTTCCGGAGGTTCAAGAAACTTTCGAAGCTCATATAACAAGCCGACAGGGTCTGGATGTCGGGGGCCTGTAAATGCTGAAAGAACACATCGCTTAATTCATCTAATTTGGAGTGCTTAAATGAACAAATCTGATCTTGTTGACGCTATTGCTGAATCCGCAGGCCTGTCAAAAGCCGACGCCGGTCGCGCCCTGGACGCCGTTGTTGATACCGTAACCTCTGCCCTGAAAGGCGGTGATTCGGTTTCCCTGGTTGGTTTTGGAACCTTCTCAGTTCGCGACCGCGCCGCGCGCACCGGCCGTAACCCCCGCACGGGCGAAACCATCAAAATTGCAGCTTCTAAAAATCCTGCATTCAAGGCTGGTAAAGCCCTTAAAGACGCTGTAAACTAGCGCGCCTTCTGAAGGGTGCTTAGCTCAGTTGGGAGAGCATCGCCCTTACAAGGCGAGGGTCGGCGGTTCGAGCCCGTCAGCACCCACCAGAAATTGCGGAGTGGTAGTTCAGTTGGTTAGAATACCGGCCTGTCACGCCGGGGGTCGCGGGTTCGAGTCCCGTCCACTCCGCCACTATTTCGGGAAAGGGCGCCTTTTGGCGCCTTTTTCTTTATGGATACAGAAAAAATGGTTCTTCAGTCAATACGTGAACGCTTAACCGGCATCATCGCGATCTTTATTTTCGCGATCCTGATCATTCCTTTTGCTTTTGTGGGTGTGAGTTCCTATTTCACCTCTGATGCGGTCAATGCCGTGGCGGTGGTCAACGATCAGGAAATCACCATCAGCGAGTTCAATACCGGATTCCAGAACTACCGTCGGCGCATGCAGGCGCAACTGGGCGCCGCTTTCGATCCGGTTGCGTTCGACCAGGCCATCGTCAGGCGCCAGTATCTTGACCAGATGATCAACGAAGAATTGCTGGCCCAGGTTGCTGTTGATGCCGGCCTTGCCGTCGATAACCAGTACCTGGCCGAAACCATTCGCGAACTGGAAGGATTCAACGTGGACGGCGAGTTCAATGCCGACGTTTACCAGGCACGGCTGGCTGCGCAGGGTCTGACACCGAAGCAGTTCGAAGCCGATATGCGCGCGTCCATCATCCTCGGGCAATTTCCGAGCACCATTCAGAACAGCGCTATCACCACCGACTGGGAAGCCAGGGACTATGCGCGCCTGATCGATCAGACCCGGTCGTTCAGGGCCATCGTGATTCCGGCCTTTCCGGAAGAGCAAGCGGAAGATCCTGCCGAAGAGGTTGCCGAAGAGTCTGCCGAAGAGGTTGCTGAAGAGTCTGCCGAAGAGGTTGCAGCAGATGATGCTGTTGAAACGGCTGTTGAAGCCGTCGACGAAGAAGCAGTGGTCGCCTGGTATGAAAACAACCTGGGTGATTACCTGTCGCCAGAGCAAGTCGTGATCGAATACCTGGAACTGGATGCGGCCACCATGGGCGGGGCAGTTGAGCCGGACGAAGAAATGCTCAGGGCGCGCTTTGAAGAGCAGGAATCCCGTTTCATTACACCGGAGTCACGACTGGCCTCGCACATTCTGCTGGAGGTTGAATCTTCGGCACCTGAAGTGGATATTGAAACTGCCCGTCAGCAGGCAGAAGAACTGGCAAGAAGAGCGCGTGACGGCGAAGACTTTGCCGAACTGGCCAGGGAAAGCTCGCAGGATATCGGCTCTGCCGAAGAGGGTGGAGACCTGGGCTGGGTTGAGCCGGGTTTCATGGTGACAGCTTTCGAAGACAGCCTTTATGAGCTGACCATGGAGAACCCGATTTCCGATCCAGTGCAAACCGGTTTTGGCTGGCACGTGATTTACTTGCGCGAAATCAAGCCATCCGAAGGCATGACTTTCACCGAGGCTCGCGAAATCCTGTTGGAAGAATACACTGCCGAAATGGACGAACGCCGTTTCCTGGAGCAGGCTGATCGCCTGGTCGATATCATTTACGAAGACCCCACAACGCTCGATGCTGCGGCCAATGAGCTGGGGCTGGAAGTGCGCGAGGCGGGTCCTTTCGGTCGGCAGGGTGACAGCAGTGCTGTCGGCGCTAACCCTGAGGTCGTGCAGGCGGCTTTCTCCGACCTGGTGCTGGGGCAGGGCGTGGTCAGCGACCCGATCGATCTCGGCATCAACCACATCGTGCTGGTTCGGCTGAAAGAACATCTACCCCAGGCGCAGTTGCCGTTGGAGGACGTGCGCGAGCAGGTCGTGGCCAGCGTCAGGCAGCAACAGGCCATGGAGAAAGCGGCAGCCACCGCTGAACGCCTGTTGGGCGGTCTGAACCAGGGCTCCGAAATTACCGAGCTCGCCAGCGCCGAGGGCCTGGAACTGGTGGAGGCTGAAGAAACGGACCGGCGCAGCCCGACGGTTGATACTCGGTTGCGGGACGAAGTCTTTTTGATGGCGCGTCCTGACGATTCCGGCCCGGTGCGGGCAACCGTCGAGTTGAGCGATGGCTATGCCGTTGTTGAACTCAGTAACGTCACCGACGGTGAGCTGAGCAGCGAGGACATGATGCGCAAGCAAAACTATTCGCGGCGCATAGCGATTACCAGCGGCAACACTGAGACTCTCGGGTTCGTGAAGATGTTGCGCGATCAGTCGGTCATCGAGGTTTTCGAAGACCGGTTGTAGTCAACCGGTCAGCACGGTCAGTTAAGTCCGGTCATCCCCAGGATGTTGTAACCGGAATCGACGAACGTGATCTCACCGGTCACGCCCGAAGCCAGGTCAGAACACAGGAATGCAGCCACGTCTCCGACTTCGCGGGGCGTGATCGTGCGCCGCATGGGAGCGCACTCCTCGACATGGTGCAGCATTTTCCGGAAGTCGGCGATACCGGCTGCGGCCAGGGTTTTAATCGGGCCGGCTGAAATCGCGTTGACACGAATGCCGCGTGGGCCGAGATTAGCGGCCATGTAGCGCATGTTGGCTTCCAGGCTGGCCTTGGCCAGCCCCATCACGTTATATCCTTTCAGAACGCGTTCTGAGCCTACGTAGGTCAATGTCAGCATGGCACCGTCACGCCCTTTCATCATCGGCAGGGCTTCCTTGGCCAGCGCCGCGAAACTGTATGAGCTGATGTCGTGTGCAATCTGGAAACCTTCGCGGGTCACCGCGTCGATGTAATCGCCATCGAGCTGCTCCCTCGGCGCAAAGCCGACCGAATGCACCAGGATGTCAAAGCCATCCCAGTGTTGCCCGAGCTGCTGAAACACATTCCTGATGTCTTCGTCTGCAGCGACGTCGCACGGAATGACGATATTGGAACCGGTCGCAGTGGCAATTTTCTCAACACGGCTCCTGAGCTTTTCAGTCTGGTAAGTAAAAGCCAGTTCGGCACCCTGCTCGTGCATGGCCTCGGCGATGCCCCAGGCAATGGAGCGATTGCTGGCTACCCCGACGATCAGCGCGCGTTTTCCTGCAAGAAATCCCATGTTCGGTTCCTGTCTGTAATTCGGTGCAAGAAGATTACTGCAAAATACGGGAAAGTGCACACCCCCTGGC
>Ga0316194_10003367_pt1 | contig 11163 bp, 14 predicted proteins | sample CroRivsedime1_MG_FD_204936 | JGI IMG/M metagenome (GOLD analysis project Ga0316194, IMG submission 204936) | Coastal sediment microbial communities from Maine, United States - Cross River sediment 1 | ecosystem: Environmental > Aquatic > Marine > Coastal > Sediment | place: USA: Maine... | reverse complement strand
CTAACACATTCACCTAATAACCTATGAATTTTTGTCCACAATTTTATTAGCTAAATTTCATATCCATCCTGATTCCTTTTTTCGTATTTTCTGTAACTAACTTAAATTATATAGTTATTTTGAATTTCTTATTTTGGCATGCCTCTTGCTAAAATCTCTTTTACTAATCCTCTCAAAACTAAAAAAGTAAACCTCTTGGGGGTATTGACTGAAAATGTTCAATACAAAAAGCAAAAGAGATATGAGAATCAATCAGAGGAAAGCTTACTCAGGCCACATTTTTTTTGTTGCAAAAAATGGTTTTAACGAAGGCAGACTCAAAGATTTCAGCCGCTCCGGTTTATTCATAAACTCAAAGGCGCGCCTTTCTGTCGGAGATATCATTACCATGGCCCTGCCGTTTCTGAAGGGCAATAGAGTTAAGTGTAAAGGCCAAGTTATGCGGCGCACTAAAGAAGGATTTGGGATCGAAATATTCAGGAATCGCAGTTTTGCAAATGTGATAATCAGAAAGCGAGGAGTTGACGTATAATTCCCTTCTCGAATGTTCGTGCATCTTTTCTATTCTTGTGCAACTTTAATTTTTATGGATAGGCCAAAGAAACAAAGCACAAACTGCGGAAAATAACGGCATTATGGGAAGCTTATGAATTTAAGGCAGACTTTCATTAGCTCTGCCTTAAATTTTTTGTACTCGGAGGTTTGATTTATGAATCAGGTTTATATGGAAATGGCTGACCAAAATACGATCCTCCTCAGCAATCGATCAGGAAAAGACCGACGAACTAAAAGCGGTTTTAATATTCGCTCATTGTTATTCGGTGGTAAGAGAGAAAAAATTCGCCGCCAGGAGGATACCAGCAGAATTTTTTATGTCGATCAGTTCAGTCCAGTGCTTTTCTTTACAATTGTGTCTATTCTTTTTCTCTGCGTCCTTGATGCATTGTTAACATTATTTTTATTGGGTCAAGGGGCCTATGAAATCTCCCCTGTTATGGCATATTTTCTTAAGTTTGGACCGTTCGTTTTTTTTACCTCCAAATATTTAATGACGATCACAGCACTAATTTGTTTTTTAATGTTTAGAAATATTGCTGTTCGAATAATAAAGATACGCACCGTTTCAATGTTGTACCTCATGGCTGCGTTTTACTTGACCGTCGTAATTATGCAATTCTATTTCGTTTTCACCCTGCCCTATTCTCCGGAACTTAAACTGCCCCCCAAAGTACTGACGAATTCAAACATTGTATGCCGAATGGATATCCCAACCACCACCCAATTACAAATTTAATTGAGCGGGTCAACATAGAATATCTTTTGGGATTTCAATCAGTTTCGATATTGAGGATTTATGAATTCGTAAAAAGTCAGAATCTCGATTTTTGTTCTTTGTAACCCACTGAAATTACAACCCCTGAAATTTTATTTTTATGCTTTTTGTGCCTTTTTGCGGCCATATCGGAATTGGCAAATGAGTGTTGACGCACAATATCTTTTTGGGCATACTACTGGCGTCCAGATACAATTTTTTTATCCTCCCATTAATCATTTATTTTCTGTCGCGACAGATTGGGATTATGTACATAGTAACAGGCATATACCTTTTCTATCTTTTCATGCCTCTGATTCTTTTGCTGATAGGTTCTTTTGGCAGCGTATGGATGAACTCATTGCTTCCCAGCGGCCTTACCTTTCAATGGTACCTGGATTTGTGGGAGGACGTCAGCTTTCGCAATGCCTTCATGGTAAGTATGAAGGTGGTGCTCGCCACCTGCGTTTTATCCACATTTCTTTCCCTGCCTTTAGCCTACGCCCTACACAAAGGCACTTCCAAGGGCGTGAAAATTGCCGGACGAGTCGCCTTCCTGTTACCCATCGCAGTTCCGCCCGTTGTGCTCGCTTTTGGATTTATTTTGGTGTTTTCCAGCAACGCACTTCCGTGGCTGGGCAGTATCTGGCTGCTCATCGCCGGGCATGTGATCTTGACACTGCCATACCTTTTGAATACCTTGGTGTCCGATATGCGTCATCTGCGGTTGGATGAACTGGAGTTGGCGGCCGAATGTTTGGGGGCCTCCTTCTTTGAACGGTTCATGGATATCATCGTGCCTCTGGTTCGTCACAGCCTTGCCTCGGGGTTGATCATGGTCGCAGCGCTGTCCATCGGTGAATTTCAGTTGTCTAATCTTGTTTCCGGATTTTTAAGCCGAAATTATCCGGTTGTTTTGTTGCAAGCCTTCTATGGAGCCACGGGCTTTGCCTGTGCCGCCACGGTGGTGCTCCTCAGCCTGGCCATCGTGGCGGCGTTTTCCGGCGCACTGACAGCAAGGTCAACAAGCAGATATCGACGGAAATAGCATGGCAATTCAAATAAAAAATGTTACTTATACATACCCCAAGACCGATGTGGGTGTATTTGACGTAAACATGACCATCAAAGACGGAGAGATTTTGGCCGTCATCGGCTCAAGCGGTTCCGGGAAAACGACACTGCTCAAACTGATTGCCGGCATTTTGATGCCCCGCAAAGGCGTGATTCTTCTGGACGGTAAGGACGTAACCCCTCTTCCCGCCAAGGACAGACAGCTGGGCATCGTGTTTCAGTCCTACGCACTGTTTCCACACATGACAGCATGGCAGAACATTTCCTACCCTTTGAAAGTCCGCAAGGTTCCGATAACCGAGAGAAGGCGGCTGGCAGAAGAAGCTCTGGAGCGCGTCGGCCTTAAAGGTTTCGCAGACCGCCATCCGTTGACGTTGTCCGGGGGGCAGCAGCAGCGGATCGCTCTTGCCAGGGCCCTGATCTTTCAACCCAAGGCGCTGCTCTTGGATGAACCTCTTTCTGCACTTGATGCAGGCTTGCGTGGCGAAATGCGGGATGAAATTCAACGGCTCCAGAGGGAATACCATATTGCAACGATGCATATCACCCACGACCAGGAGGAAGCCCTTTCCATGGCCGATCGAATCGCGGTCATGGAATCTGGAAAGGTGATCCAGCTGGCACCGCCCCAGGAGCTCTATGACTTTCCGGTGACATGCAGCGTCGCCCGTTTCGTGGGTAAGTCCAATTTATGGGAAGGTGTTGTCAGGTCGCACAAATCGGTGAAAGTTCCCTTTGGTGAACTAAAAACGGCACCCCATTCCTACCCGGTAGGTAATAATGTGGGTGTGTTGGTTCGCCCTGAGCGTGTCCGCATCGGCGCCCATCCCGACAACACCAATACGGTCCGGGGTGTCGTAAAACGAGACCGGTTTATGGGCAGTGTGCGCCTTTTCGATATTGTGATTGGCAAATCTGTAATCATGGGAGAAACCGGTATACGGGATAGTATAGATGCAGTCCACATCCCGCCGGATAGTATCCAACTTATCGGTGATTAGGATTTATTCAAACTTTCATCAACCCTTTAAAGCGAAAGGAGAAAGAAAATGAAAAAAACATTTTTGCTCGTAGTCGTCCTAACATTGCTAGTGACACCTGCAGTCGTTTCCGCATTTGACGGACCGGAACTGTATCCGGGAGAAAAAGAGCTCTACCAGAAAGCCTCTCAAGAGGGTATGGTTGTCTCCTTTGATACCGGTCCTACCTGGGCCAACTGGGGGACGATGTTCAAACGATTCAAGAAGCGCTATCCTGAAGTTGAAATGGCCTACAACGACCTGGGCTCCGGGGCTACAGTAGTGGCTCTAGAGAAGGCACGTAACAGACCACAAGCTGATACGGCTTACTATTTTGCCGGATCTGCCGTTACGGCAGCCAAAAAAGGGTTGGTGGAATCCTTCACGCCGGTGAACTTTGAAAAATTACCTGAAGTGTACCGTCACCCTCAAGGAGAGTGGTTTGTCATTCATCAGCTTACCATCGCTTTTCTGGTCAATACCAATCTGATCAAGGATGTTCCTCAATCCTGGGCAGACCTACTCAAACCCGAATACAAAAAGAGCATCGTTTATCTGGATCCTCGCTCCACGGGCCAGGGCCAGGTACTGTCCTTTGCAGCTAATTTTGCCGCCGGTGGAGACATGAACAATGTTCAACCGGGGATAGAGTTTCTGGCCAAGATGCATGAGGCGGGCAATGTGCTTCGCGTAGAAGGTACCACGCCTTACGCCAAGTTCGTCAAAGGTGAAATTCCCATCTGGATTGGCTATGAAAACGACGGGTTAAAAGCCAAGTATAAGGACGGGCTTGGAGACGCCATTGCAGTCGTCATTCCGCAAGAAGCCACTGTTGCGGCACCCTATGCCATCAGTTTAGTTAAAGGCGGGCCGAATCCCAACGCCGGTAAACTGTGGCTCAACTTCATCATGACCAACGAAGGCCAGACGACTTTCGCAGAAGGTTTTGTGCGCCCATCTGTCCCTGGTGTGGAACTACCGGCGGATATCAAATCCAGATTCCCTTCGACGCCGCAGTTGCGTCCCTTGGACTTACACCAGGCGGCCGCCCGCAAACCTGATATCAATGAAGGTTGGTCAAAGGCGATCCTTGGCCAGTAAACCACGAAATTATAAGAAAGGGGGGCTGGCCCTCATGGCGGCCCCCGGCATCGTTGTTGGGCTTCTTTTTTTCGTCCTGCCCTTGTTGGCGGTCCTCCGAGAGGCTTTCACCGGCGGCGGAGCAGAGTTCTCCAAAATCCTCAAAGAATACGTATTTTGGAAAGGCCTCGGAAACACTCTGATACTCGGCACCGTAACGCCCGCGGCTTCCCTGCTGGTCGGCTTTGCAGTGGCATGGCATCTTTCGGGTCTGTCTGAGCGAACCAGAACAGCCTTTTTGTTCTGGATATCTTTACCGCTGACTTTTTCCGGCCTGATTATCGCATACGCTTTCATTCTCTCATATGGCCGTTCCGGCTTTATGACCCTGCTGCTTGCCGGGGTAGGCGTGGATTCCGCAATGCTGTCCGGCATTTTGTACAGTCCGGCCGGACTCGGTTTTGCTTATTCGTATTATCTGATACCGCGGGTAGTGCTGATGACCTTGCCTGTGCTGGTAAATTTCGATAAGAACCAGCTCATCACTGCCGAATCCTTAGGTGCCGGCAGGATGCGAGCCGTTTTCGATATAATGATCCCCCAAGTCCTTCCCACCGCAGTAGCAGCCTACTGCCTCGTGGCAGCCGTAGCTATTGGCGCTTACGGCACAGCTTTGGCCCTGGTTGGATCGCAGCTAAACATCCTGCCGCTTCAGCTCTTCAGTCGGATTTCGGGGACCGGTACGGATTTCCCGGGAGCCGCGGCCCTTTCCGTATTGTTGATGTTTCTTTGCTCTTTGGTTCTGGGAATAGGAGAAATATATGCTGCCAGAAGGGAGGCCGAATATGGAGCTGCTTCTTGATCTGCCCTTCGGGAAAAAAAGAGATAAAACTGAAGGGTGGCGTCTTAAATACTAAAAGATGAGGTGAGACATGATAGCAAAATACAGCCACGGATTTTACATTACCTTGATGATTATTTTGTTGTAACCGCCGTCAATGGTTCCGATGAAAGCAATGTATCCGAGGAATTCTCACTCACCATCGGACAATGAGGTTCAGTTTGGTATATTTCTTCAGGCAATTGGTTCAATACAAGAAGGGTTGTTATGACTTGCTGAGTTGACCTGTTTTGAGACGGGGCAGCTTACCAGTTCCGTGAGGATCTCATTTTTTAAAATGTTCTTCAATCCATCCAAGTCATGGTTCTGCGGATCAAGCCAGGGTTCGTAGATTTCTGATTTGAGGATGACCGGCATGCGATGGTGAATTTCACTGAACGTTTCACTGGCTTGGGTGGTTATGATGGTACAGGACTTGTAAATGGACGCTGAATCAGACTTCTTATTCCAAGTTTCCCAAAGTCCTGCAAAGGCAAATGGTTTGCGGTCCGGCAGGGTAATGAACATTGGCTGCTTATGACCCTTTTCACCTTTCCATTCATAAAATCCATCTGCAAGTATCATGCATCTTCGTTTCTTGAATGCATTACGAAAACTCGGCTTTTCTGCAATTGTTTCTGAGCGGGCGTTTATCATTCTATTTCCGATGGAAATGTCCTTTGCCCAAAAAGGAACGAGACCCCAGTGGAATCTGTCGAGCCGGTTTTCACCGGCCATGTTGATAATCGCCAGGATCTCCTGTGAGGGGGCGACATTGAAATTGGCCGTCACCTCGCAGTCCGCCTTATCAATAGGAAAATTTTCTTTTAGCTCTTCCAAGCTGCGGAATCCTACAAATCTACCGCACATCTCCATCACCTCCCCTGAAAAAATTTCTGTTCTACTGTAATTTCCCAGAAGACCTAAATGTCACGATCGGTCTTTTCAGAACCCAATATCGATATCAGAATCAATTTAATTGGAAATTGAAATATTGTCTTTACCATTTATGATGGTGCCGTCTGATAGATTGCCTTTGAGAGTGGCATAGCTGCTATCTTTGTACAAAAATTGACTAATATCGTCAAACATAACTACCAAGTCAGGGTATTTATCATAGTTAACATGGACGATGGTGGAAAAATTCTGTGCGTTATCCTTCTTCCTCATGGCAAGATTTTCAATTCGTAGGCTTCCAATATCGATTGTGGTCACATCCAAATGGGCACTGCCGAATATAACCACCGGCGTAGTTCCTTGAAAATACTGTTTAGAATGTTGGGATTTGGTTTCCTGTACTATTTCAATTTCTACGATTTGAGTGCGTTTGCCTGGTGGGATGTGATATTCCTCGCCATCCATGAGAACAACCACATCCTTGTTATTGGTACCTGAGGCATTGATTGTGAATGATTCAGGTTCAAACTCAAAAGTATTCCCGGCCCATGATGCTAATGTAACAACTTCGCCGGCGTTGCCCGTAAAACTCAGGGCTACTCTTCCGGATGTTACGTTTACACGAATGCCGTTATGAATGTAAATTAGCTGTCCACCATTGCCAAGCATAGAAAAGGATCCATTTTCATGCCTGCGGAGCGTGGTTACCGAACCCAAATGTATGCCATCATATTCAATATTGTCAATTCTGAAGTCAAAGCTCTTTATGTGTGTACCGTTACCAATGATATGAAACTTGCTTAGATCACCAGGCAAAATGGCGCCATTGGCGCTATGGAAACTTACACATAGGAATATCGAAATAAACAATATAATCCGTTCGGCGCGCATGTTCATCCTGTTTCCCCCCTAATGACTATCCGGATTTCTAATAAATAGTTCCAAAACTACGATACATTCTCTTAACTATTCGCTATTTTCGCCAAGGCCGTTTTCTTTATCTTCACTGGAATCTTTACTTCAAATGATCTTCAATAACGGTAAAGAGCAGTAAGTATGCCAATTGATTTAAAAATTAATATTCATATAAATTATAAATAGTTAAGATTTTCAAGGACGCTTTTAGTTTGATATTATTAGGAAAGAATATGGCAAGAAATATGAACTATATTTCACAAAAAAAATCATGGATAAATTCTTTTGGCCATGACCCAAGTTGTGCTCATGATCATGGCCTTTACAATGATTTCAATTAGTGATATCGATCATCAATACCGCAAGAATCTGAAATAATCTCTTTCGACGCAGCTCATCATTTGTGCAGTGACCGGATTCTCCTGGCTAAAGGAGAAATTTTTATTATTCACGAGAAAACTATCATATCCACTATCCTTTTGTCCCTTATCGCACTGGGGTTCTTGGGGTGTTATCCAAAACGGGTGGGTCCCATGGATCCTAACGGTCAGCGTCTGACCTGGAAAGTGATGAGCATAGAGCAGCGTAAGTCACATATGCGTAAGGCGGTGCTGCCGCGCGCAACCGCCCATTTTCAGGCCTGGCGGCCCGAACGCTTCACCAAGGTGGACTGCACCCTGTGTCACGGCCAGGCAACAAAAACCGGTGACTTCAAGATGCCAACCGCCCACCTTCCTGAGCTCAGCGGGGAGTTGCTTCTGGGGCCCGAGTTTTCAGCTTATCCGGACACCACCCGGCTGAAGCTGGATCGCTTGGTTCCCATGATTTCCGAGGCCCTTGGGATGAGAAGCTTCAGCATCATCACCCGCACCGGGTTCGGCTGCTACTCCTGTCATCTGGGGCCGACTGGTCCCATGTTCGGAAACTAACGGATTATTTCCCCCAAAAAGCTTTGTTGCGAAAATCCAACTTAATTCTATTTAAACAATAAGACTGGTTCCGAATTTTGACCCAATATTCCATTCCCGGCAAGCGCTGATACAAGCGAGTTATCGGAAGATATTGCAATGCAATTGTTTGGCTCTGCTTTTTTCGGGCTAGGGTATGGTAATGCTATTCTCGCTGACCATATCTTTTTGCACTGGGAAATAATTCGATCGACTTCATCCTTGCTGTATTGTTTGGATGAAATTTCGTTCATATGAAACCTCCTGCACTTTTGCGGTAGTGTTCATGAACAGACTTGTTAAATAAAGTCTTCACCCGGACGCTGACCCTTGGTGATTAAGTTGTCGGCAATATCAATGCCTCCAACGTCATAAAACTCAACGCGAAATCGCACCTTTGCAGTTATTGATACATGGTGATATCGTTCCGGGAAAATGACAATCGGATGTTCCGGGTCGGCATCAAGAGCATTGTCCTTCTCATCCTCCCAGACAAATTGCAAAGATCCTTCTTCAACAACCAGGTAACCGAACTTGCCCCTGGGTGCGAGATGTTTTTTCAATATTCCTGGAACCACAGTTTTTTCGGTCATGGCCGGTGTGGATCCTACTTTTACGGCTCCTTCCGGAAGCGTTGCATTTTGATAATTCATTATTATTCTCCTTCTGTTACATAAAAGCCCAACTCGTCATTCTGCCAAGCGGATCAAGTTAACGCTCAATATAATTATCTGTCAAGCAAATAAGCGGTTTATCCATCTAACATTCTTGACAATTTAGTTGATATCTACGTACCGATTGTGACCTCCTGACTACTATCTCTTCCAATTGAGCCCCTCATTTCTATTGGTAAATTCAAAAACCGGCCTTAACTTAATTTTATATGTCCTGGGACGAACTGCCGGAAATTCAGAGCAGGCCAGACCCAACAACTAAACTCAAGCAAAAACTTAACTCCGCTTCGCTCCGCAATTGGAATGATGGAATCATGGGTTCTGGAATATTGGAATGGTGGGTTTAGAGAATCAAAACGAATATAAATGCTTGATGGAGACCAATAAGGAGGTAAATCTCATGACCTCAGAAGATAATAAAAAGGCGTTTGACGCCGACAAAGCCGAAACATTTTCAAAAAAGGCGGCGGTGTGCCGTATGACGATTTCCTGAGATTCCACGCCGTAATGGCAGAAGACAGCGGGCAGTCGGTACTTTCGTCACTCGAGTCCCATGTGCTTCCGCTCGTGTCCAGCCTTACCGACAGCCTCGCTGAAGGCATCAACGTTCTGGATATCGGTTGCGGTAGGGGACGAATACTCAACCGCCTGGCCGAACTGTATTCGAATAGCAGGTTCACGGGGATGGACTTTTCCGTCGAGGCCATCGGTATAGCGCGTGCCGATGCGTCCCAAAAGCGTTTGCAGAATGTTGAATTTGTCGTCCGCGACCTGAGCGATTTCGAAGAGACGGCCGAACCGGAGGCGTTTGATCTTATCACTACTTTCGACGCCATCCATGATCAGATCAAACCGCTCAACGTTCTCAAAGGCATTCATCGTGCATTGAAATCCGACGGTGTTTACTTGATGCAGGATATTAAGGGATCGAGCCATGTCTATAATAATGTCGACCACCCGATCGGAACCTTCCTCTACACCATCTCGACGATGCACTGCATGACGGTTTCTCTATCACAAGGTGGTGAGGGATTGGGTGCCATGTGGGGTGAAGAAAAAGCACGGGAATACCTCGAAAAGGCCGCTTTTAAATCGATCGAGACAAACCAACTGGCACACGACATCCAGAACAACTGGTACGTGGTCAGAAAATAAGTCGCTGACTCTTTATTAACCAAGCCGCATAAGATGTCTCTTCTCTTTTAAAGATCACAGCCTGAAGTTGTACGACTTCAAATTTGCATAAAATATAAAAAAGGTTATATATTGTGGCATCAACCAAACAATCGAAATTATTAACAATCATAGCTATCCGTCATCTGCTTGATTTTTCCTACAAAGTGTGCCATTGTTGCATAAATTTACAACAATTGAGTTCAACCTTTAGTCATAAGGGAGAGCATATGGATGGATCATAAAACCCTGTTTCCGGTACTTGAGATGGGGTTTTTATTTTTGGATAGCCGGTCAGTTTTAAATTTTCTTATTGTTCTGCAATAGATTTAGGTTTCCTAAAGACTTTGCCTAAAATTCAGGTCAAGATTCAATGGAGTTTCCCCTCAAACTATGCATACCTTGCTCCCGACAGGACGTCGCTGTCCTGGAAGGAGCCTTTCGACAATTAAAGGTTACAATGGATCTCACTCGAAAAAGAAAGTTCTCTTCATTATCATTTAAGCCTGAGAGGCCCCTCAAAGTGAAGAAAAGAGAGTGAAGATAAGAGGGGCGAATCAACCTCATGTCGTGAAAAGGAGGGAAACATGAAGAACCAGAAATTTTTTGAGTTGGCTTCTATGGTCGGGGTGATGGCCCTTGGCTTGGTGGTTATGACAGCCTTCGCGTTCGCCGGCGAGAGCATCCAGAAAGGAAAGGCCTATGGATGGCATGGGCATCGTAGTCAAAGCGTGCAGCTCGGCCCGCGACCGTACTTTCTCGTCGAAGACATGGAGGAGAGTAGGCTCAAGACCGAACTCCAGGAGTGCACCGATGGCCCATTCAAGAGGACCGACTTCTCGATCGGTCACCGTGGTGCTGCCTTGCAGTTCCCCGAACACACGAAAGAGTCCTACGAAGCGGCCGCTCGCATGGGTGCCGGCATCATTGAGTGTGACGTGACTTTCACTGCGGACAGGGAGTTGGTGTGCCGCCACTCCCAGTGCGACCTTCACACCACCACGGACGTCGTCGCCCGCGAAGACCTGCGTGGGATGTGCACCAGCCCACCAATGTTTTCCGAGACCGGCGAGCTGACTAACGCTGCTGACATCGAATGCTGCACCAGCGATTTCACACTGGCCGAGTTCAAGTCGCTCTGCGGCAAGATGGATGCGGCAAACCCCAACGCGACCACCATCGAGGAATACAT
>Ga0316194_10003366_pt1 | contig 11164 bp, 10 predicted proteins | sample CroRivsedime1_MG_FD_204936 | JGI IMG/M metagenome (GOLD analysis project Ga0316194, IMG submission 204936) | Coastal sediment microbial communities from Maine, United States - Cross River sediment 1 | ecosystem: Environmental > Aquatic > Marine > Coastal > Sediment | place: USA: Maine... | reverse complement strand
ACCTGCTTCAAGCGAGCCCATACGGACCTGGTCGACAAGTCCAAGCTGTTCAAGTAACACCCGAGCAGTAGCTTGACCTTGAAGTCCGGGTGCCAGACGGTGCCCGGACTTTTTTATTTTCTAGCCCACTTATTGGAAAATAATCTGCAGGAGCGGCGTCCTCGCCGCGATCATGTCTTGTGAAACTCTATTCGCGGCGAGGACGCCGCTCCTACAGGTAATTTGAGTTTGCAGAATGGGTAAGGCGAAGCGTACACGTCAGATATGGATGATAGAATTGACGGGTACGTCGCTTTGCTCCTTTACCCATCCTGCGTATGAGAGATTGAGGTGTTTTGATGTCTGATGAAAAGAAACTGATCGATGAATCCCCGATACCGGATACCCCGGTCATACCCGCTCAGCTGCAAGGTGATGCCGTCATCCAGTTCCGCTGTCACAAGGATATCGACTGTTTCAATGCCTGCTGCAAGAACATCGATATCATGCTGACACCGTATGACATCATCCGGCTGAAAAAGCGCCTTGGCATCACATCCACCGAGTTTCTCAGGGAATATACCGAACCCTTCGAGTTCGGCAGGAACAGTGTCGGTGGCGTAAAGTACAAGCCCAAAGAGGGCACCAACGAATGCCAGTTTGTCACCGAGGAAGGCTGCAGTGTTTACGAGGACCGGCCGACGGCGTGTCGCTATTACCCGGTCGGCCTGCTGTCAACGCGTCGCCAGGACGAGAACTTTGACCGTGCCTCCTACGCGCTGGTGACAGAAGATCACTGCCACGGGCATTTCGAGGATCGCAAGCTGACCATCGATGAATACCGTGAAGAACAGGGGCTGATTGACTATGACGAACTGGGACGTGGCTGGCGCCAGCTGATTCTCAAGGTGAAGTCAGCCGGGCCGGCCATCGGCAACATGTCGAAGACCAGCCTGAAGTTCTTCTTCATGGCCTGTTATGACATCGATCGCTTTCGCGAATTCGTCAAGAGCGAGGGCTTTGGCTATACCTACGATATCGACGATGAGCTGATGCAGCAGTTGCTGACGGATGACCTTGAGCTGATGAAGTTTGGCGATCGCATGATTCGACAGATCATGTATGCCGAGGAGACCATCCCCATGAAAAAGGATGCCATGGAGACCCACCTGGCGAACCGGGGAAAGAATAAAATAGAGGGAAAACATGATGATGCGGAGCGTCCAAGCATGGAGTCCTATGACTTGCCACTGGACGGCGAGGCCGAAAACGATGCAAAAAAGGGAGACGATAAAGATAAGTGATTACTTATGAATATGATCATTATTATTTAATTTTAGTTATAGGTTGTTCCTGTAATATACCCTGACCGATTCAGAGAGAGAAGGGTGGCTGCTGAACGATGACTGCCCCCCTCTGGCGACGAGCATAAGCAGAATCCAATCAGGAGAAAATGACTATGGCCAAGAAATATGATGCGGGTGTAAAAGAATACCGCGAAACGTACTGGATGCCCGATTACACACCAAAAGATACCGATCTGCTGGCGTGCTTCAAGATTACCCCACAGGAAGGTGTGCCGCGCGAAGAGGTTGCCGCTGCGGTTGCCGCTGAATCCTCAACCGGTACCTGGACCACTGTGTGGACCGACCTGTTGACCGACCTGGATTACTACAAGGGCCGTGCCTACGCGATTGAAGACGTACCGGGTGATGACACCTGTTTCTACGCCTTCGTTGCCTACCCGATTGATCTGTTCGAGGAAGGTTCAGTTGTTAACGTACTGACCTCGCTGGTCGGTAATGTCTTCGGCTTCAAGGCGCTGCGCGCCCTGCGCCTGGAAGACATCCGCTTCCCGGTCGCCTACGTGATGACCTGTAATGGTCCGCCTCAGGGTATCCAGGTTGAACGCGATATCCTCAACAAGTACGGTCGTCCGCTGCTGGGTTGTACCATCAAGCCGAAGCTGGGTCTGTCTGCGAAGAACTACGGTCGTGCCTGCTACGAAGGCCTGCGCGGCGGTCTGGACTTCACCAAGGATGACGAAAATGTCAACTCCCAGCCGTTCATGCGCTGGCGTCATCGTTTCGACTTCGTGATGGAAGCGATCCATAAAGCCGAAGCCGAGACCGGCGAGCGCAAGGGTCACTACCTGAACGTTACTGCACCGACGGCTGACGAAATGATGCGCCGTGCCGAGTACGCCAAGGAAATCGGCGCACCGATCATCATGCACGATTTCCTGACTGGCGGCCTGTCGGCCAACACCCAGCTGGCTCAATGGTGTCAGAACAACGGTATGCTGCTGCATATTCACCGCGCCATGCACGCCGTGCTCGATCGCAACCCGCACCACGGTATCCACTTCCGCGTACTGACCAAGGTTCTGCGTCTCTCCGGTGGTGATCACCTGCACTCCGGTACCGTGGTAGGCAAGCTGGAAGGCGATCGCGACGCCACCCTGGGCTGGATCGACATCATGCGTGATTCCTACATCAAGGAAGACCGCACCCGCGGTATCTTCTTCGACCAGGACTGGGGCGCCATGCCGGGCGTGATTCCGGTGGCTTCCGGTGGTATCCACGTCTGGCACATGCCGGCACTGGTCAGCATCTTCGGTGATGACTCCTGCCTGCAGTTCGGTGGCGGTACGCTGGGTCACCCCTGGGGTAACGCAGCGGGTGCTGCTGCTAACCGTGTTGCAGTTGAAGCCTGTGTCGAGGCACGTAACCAGGGTCGTGAGCTGGAGAAAGAAGGTAAGGATATTCTTACCGCTGCCGCCAAGCACAGCCCGGAACTGGCTGCTGCCATGGATACCTGGAAGGAAATCAAATTCGAATTTGATACCGTTGACAAGATCGACGTCGCGCACAAGTAAGCGCGCTGTCGCCTGATACGCCCCGGGCTGGACCAAGGTCTCGCCCGGGCAATCAAATTCAATGATTATTTGGAGAAATTAAAATGAGTGACGTACAAGATTACAACTCGAGCCTGAGTGACGCCGCGCAGAGCCGCAAGTTTGAAACCTTTTCCTACCTGCCGCCCTTGAGCAAGGAATCTGCTCGCGCCCAGATCCAGTACATTGTAGACAAGGGCTGGAACCCGGGTATTGAACACACTGAACCGGAAAATACACGCAGTAACTACTGGTACATGTGGAAATTGCCCATGTTTGGCGAGACCAACGTCGATACCATCCTGGCCGAGCTGGAAGCCTGCCACAAGGCGCACCCGAAAAATCATGTGCGCCTGCTGGGCTTTGACAACTTTGCACAGTCTGCAGGTGCGGCCATGGTGGTCTACCGTGGCACGTCTGTCTAAGACTCGCGCCTAGAAGTGTCATAAAGCCCCTGTCCGGCATCCATTCGGTCAGGGGCTTTTTAGATTGCAGACTTCTCATGGGAAGACCCGATACATACGTAGGAATCAATAATGATGTTAATGGTGGCATGACCACCATTGGCAAGATTATTCGCGATGCATGGGTTTTCGAATTGCTCCCGGAAACGGAAACCTGCGAGGGCTGGAACCTGGGGCAAGTTGATGTACTGCTGGGCAAGGTTAATGCCGAGTGGGATAAGTATGGCTGCCTGGTCAGCCATTTGCCCGACTCCTTGCGTGAGCGTCATCAGCGTATTTATGACGCCGCTTTAGCCATGGCAAAAGCGGCCGGTTGGTCGGGCGAACATGAGACCATCGACGACAAGTAACAGGGATTGATAAAAGGTGCGCTATGTCTGAATTAGTAGATATCGATCAGTACAAGATCAAAACCGAACCGTACTACGAGCCCGTCGGCAATGAACTGGAGCTCTATTCTTCTGCGTACGAAGTACGCATGCCGATGATGATCAAGGGCCCGACCGGTTGCGGCAAGTCACGCTTTGTTGAACACATGGCCTGGAAGCTGGGCAAGCCGCTGATTACGGTTGCCTGTAACGAAGACATGACGGCATCCGACCTGGTCGGACGCTTTCTGCTCGACAAGGACGGTACCAAGTGGCAGGACGGTCCGTTGACCACCGCGGCACGCATCGGCGCGATCTGTTACCTCGACGAGGTAGTGGAAGCACGCCAGGATACCACTGTGGTGATTCACCCGTTGACCGACCATCGTCGTACCCTGCCACTGGACAAGAAGGGCGAACTGATCGAGGCCAACCCGGATTTCCAGCTGGTTATTTCCTATAACCCGGGTTACCAGAGCCTCATGAAGGATCTGAAGCAGTCCACCAAGCAACGTTTCGGCGGGCTCGATTTCGACTATCCTGAAGAGGGTCTGGAAGTTCAAATTGTATCGAAGGAGTCCGGTGTTGATGAGGCGACTGCGAAGAAACTGGTGCAGATTGCGCATCGTGCGCGCAACCTCAAGGGACACGGTCTTGATGAAGGTATCTCCACACGTCTGCTGGTTTACGCGGGCCAGCTGATTGCCAAAGGCGTTGAGCCGAAACCGGCCTGCAGCATGACCATGGTGACACCGCTGACGGATGATCCGGACATGCGCGATACGCTGAACGCTGCCGTAGAAACCTTCTTCGGTTGATTGCCTGAACAAGCCTTTGTCAGCCTACTGACATGTCAATAAAACTCGAAGACTACGACGAAGCCCTGAAGGATGCGGCGCCCGAAATCCGTGACGTACTGGAAGCGACTTTCCAGGAGGCGTCACGGGTGATGTCGCCAGCCGGCCTTGAGGAATACCTGGATGGTGCCAAGGCGTTGTCAAACCTGGGGCGTGGCAGCGGCGTGGTGACCACCTACCTGCAGGAAATCCCGCTGGTTGCCAAGGAATGTGGCGAAGACATCATCACGGATTGTCTGACCGCAGCGATGAAACTGTCCTCGATGACCTCGGGCGAGGTCATCGAGCTATTCTTCAACAGCATGCCCTCGGCCGCGCGCCAGCTCGGCGATGCCGAACTGTTCCGCGGCTACCTGACACTGATACACCAGATTGCATCGACGGCCGCGCGCGGTGTGCGCCCGATGCTCAACCATATCGATGACCTGCTTTCAAAGCTCACCTTGAGCGGATTGCGTCGCTGGGCCAACTTTGGCGCGCAGGCCTATCGCCGTGACTACAACAACCTGACCGCCTACTTCAACCTGGAGTCGAAGGATAGCCAGGCGGTGTTGCAGAAAGAACGTCGCGGCATCCTGTTTGTGAAAACGCAGCGCAAGCTGAATTTCTACCTGCGTGCGCTTTGGGGGCGGGATTTCTTTCTGCGTCCCACGGGTGCCGACTTTGCCGATTTTCGGCCCTATATCGAAACCCATGTGTTACACATGCCGGATGCCGTCGATGACATCGGTGAGATTCCCGGACTCGAGGTGTATCGAGCCACCGCGGCACATATGGCCGCGCACATGAGTTACACCTTTGCCGCGTTGTCTGCCGAGGAGCTGTCACCTGCACAGATGAGTTTTATCGGTCTGCTCGAGGATGCGCGCATCGAGTACAAGGCGATTCAGGATTTTCCTGGCCTCAAGAAGCTGTGGGCGTCACTGTTGTCCATTGAGCATGAAGAGGAACCGGAGCATCCGACCATCGTGGTACTGGAAAGGCTTGCATTGATGCTGCTCGACGCCAGTGTGCGCTGTGACCGGGACGAACTGAATGATTTTGCCGATCAGTTCCACCAGCAGATCGATGAGCGCCAGGACGATGCGCAATACTCATGGTTTATGGGCCTGGAGCTGTTCAACTATTTTTCCGCGCGTAAGGAAGTGCCGAGTCTGCGCATACTTGAACGCATTCGTCTGCCATATCGCGACGACAACCGCTTTATCTGGGAGTTCGCGGAACTTACCTGGGACGTCGAGTACGAATATGTGCCTGCCAGTCAGCGTCAGGTCCGCAAGCAGGTCAGTGTCATCGAGATGGCCAACGAAGTGGACTGCGAACTTGCCGGTGATGATGCCCAGGAGATCTGGACCTGCTCCACGAATATGCGTCCCTATGAGGACGACCTCACCGATGAGCAGATCAGCTTCAATGACATGTGGGGCAAGGAACCGGTGTCCGATCCGTTTCACTATCCCGAATGGGATTACCAGATCCAGCTGGCACGACCTGACTGGGCGACTATCTATGAACGTCGTCAGCCCATGGGTGACCCGGAAGATATCCATGACATCATTACCGAGTACAAGCCGGTCGCGCACCGCATCAAGCAGATCATTGACCTGCTGACACCGGAAGGTGTGCAGCGGGTGCGTAACATGGAAGACGGCGATGAAATCGATATCAATGCGGCCATCGACGCCATGGTGGCGATCCGCATGGGACAGCAGCCTAACACGCGCATCACCATGCGCAACGTCCTCAAGAACCGTGACCTCGCTGTGGTGCTGCTGATGGACCTGTCCGAATCCACCAATGAAACCATGGGTGGTTCAGACAAGACCGTGCTGCAACTGACGCGTGAAGCGGCGACACTGGTGTCTACCGCCATTGAAGGCATCGGTGATCCCTATGCCATCCACGGCTTCGCTTCCGACGGACGCCACGACGTGCAGTACTATCGCTTCAAGGATTTTACCCAGCATTTCGACGACGAGGCCAAGGCGCGCCTGGCCGGCATGAAGGGTGGTCTGTCAACCCGCATGGGGGCGGCACTGCGTCATGCCGGCTATCACCTGTTGAAGCAGCAGGAAAAACGCAAGCTGATCCTGCTGGTGACCGACGGCGAGCCGGCCGACATCGATGAACGCGATCCGCAGCACCTGCGTCATGACACCAAGAAGGCGGTGGAAGAACTCTACAGCAAGGGTGTGCTCAGTTATTGCCTGACGCTGGATCCCAATGCCGATGATTACGTCAAGCGCATCTTCGGTGCCAATAATTACACCATCATCGATAACGTCAACCGCCTGCCGGAAAAGCTGCCGACCCTGTTTGCCAGTCTGACAGCCTAGCCACGACGCCTGTTCGTGACACTGTGCGCGATGTCGCCTGGTCCCCTCACGTAGCCTGATCGAAGAAATCGGCGTTATGCTGAATGTCGTGTGCGAGGCTGGAAAGTTGTTTGCTTACCTTTGCCATGTTTTCCAGCAATGCGGTATCCAGTCCTGCCTCGATGATCAGTTTCAGCTCGCTGTAGTGGCTGTCGGCGAGAGTGTCACCGGCGTCTTCCACCAGTTCGCGAAAGCGCTTGACCATTTGTTCTGCGTGATTTGCCTGTTGCATGATTAGTCCTCTTTATCTGCTTCCAGGGGGCTGCTTTCCAGATAATGTTCGCCCCTTTCATAAATGTCCTTTGCCGAGCCGACAATCTTCGGGTCCGGTGGCGTAACCACCCTGGTATCCTTGTTCGGATAATCAAGGCTGTTCAGCACATATTTCATCGCATTAAGACGTGCCCGCTTTTTGCAGTCGGATTTGACCACCGTCCAGGGCGCATCCGCTGTATCGGTATAAAAGAACATGGCCTCCTTGGCCTCGGTGTAATCCTGCCACTTGTCCAGCGAGGCCATGTCGATCGGACTCAGTTTCCATTGTTTCAACGGGTCATGCTGGCGTCCCTGGAAGCGGCGGAACTGTTCGTTGCGGCTGACGGAGAACCATAGCTTGTAGAAGCGGATGCCGCTTCTCACCAGCATGCGTTCTACCTCGGGTGCCTGGCGCATGAATTCCAGGTATTCGCCCGGCTGGCAGAAGCCCATGACCCGCTCCACGCCGGCACGGTTGTACCAGGAACGGTCGAACAGGACGATTTCACCCTTGGTAGGCATGTGCTTGATATAGCGCTGGAAATACCACTGCCCGCTTTCCTCCTCGGTCGGCTTTTCCAGCGCTACCACGCGCGCACCACGCGGATTCAGGTGTTCCATCATGCGCTTGATGGTGCCGCCCTTGCCGGCTGCATCGCGGCCCTCACAGAGGATGACGATGCGTTGCCCGGTCTCCTTGGCCCAGTTCTGCATCTTCAGTAATTCGATTTGCAACTGCTGTTTGGTGGTTTCGTATTCTTCCCGCGCCATCTTTTTTGGGTAGGGGTAATTCGCATTGGAAAATATCTTCTTCTTGCCGAGTTCCTTGATCTCTTCCTGTGTGGCCAGTTGCTGGGTTTCCCGGCCGGCAGCCAGTTCTGCCAGCGCGTTCGCGTGTGTTTCACTCATGGGTATTGGTCCGTGAAGTTGTTAAATACAAACCTTGAAGTAGATCAGGTGCCGAATGTTCATGCCATGACATAGATCAAATAAATGGTCTCGCTGAGCACAAATCGCAGTTTCAAGTGTAACGGACTCTTCAGAAATACCAGGCAAGACGCGCGAACAGGGTATTGGGCGGGGTCAGCAAACCACCATCTGCAGCTGCTGTGTCCAGACCGCCGAACTCGCTGCCATCGGGCCCCGCCGGCAGATTGAAACCGGCAAGCAGGTCAAGGTTCTGGGCGAGACTGTAGGTACCGAGAAACTGCAGCAGGCCACTGCCGTCACCGAGGTTAACGAACAGGGTGGGGCTGAGTATCAACAGCGGCGTCATCTCGACCTGTACGCTGCCGGCCAGGTAGTAGCGGCCGGTGGTAAACAGCTCGCCGCGCAACAGGCGCTCATACAGGGCCGTGTCGTTGACGACATCCTGCACCGAGTTTTTACGCCCTGACAGGCCGAAGCCGTTGTAAAAAAACTCGATAAAGCCGGTCAGGTTCTTGCCGCACAGTATGGATGAAAAGTTGTAGTTCAACACGGCCGAGAACACCGTGTCGTCACTGGTATCCGTCAGGCTGATATTGGTATTGACGACATTCTCGGCCAGTTCTGTGGTGTAGCCAAAGCCGAGAATGTTGTCGCCATAGTTGCGCGCGGCCAGCAGGTCCATTTCATTCCCGCCCAGCAGCCAGTGCATCTTGGCGGCGAGCGCGGATTCGTCGCTTTCCACTTTGCCGTTGTCGATGTTGCGCCGTGGCACCAGCAGTGCCTGCAGGTCATTGCCATTGTCGAACAGTCCCTGCAGGTAAAGCATGTCCTCGCCGCGCTTGTAGTCCGTGTCGATAGCATCCGGGGGAAACGGATTGAACAGGTCCAGGGTGTTATAGACCATGCCATTGCCCCAGCTGATCGCCTGGCGACCGAAGCGAGCAACCAGTCTGTCGGTTGTGTAACCGAGCCACAGACGGTCGAGGTATTGTAGCAGCAGGGTATTGTCTCCCGGAGTCGAGCTGCTTGATAGATCAAACAGCTGGCGTGCATCACTGCCGAGGTTGTCGCAGCCGTCTGCTACCAGCGTACCTCGTAGCTGGCAGGCTGCCAGATCCTTGCTGTACAGCGCATCCATGACGTATTGAATGTCACCCGACCAGTTAGCGCTGCGAGCACCCAGTTTCAGGCGCAGGTTGCCAAGATGCTCGCGATAGGGATTGTCATCACCGGCAAAGACAGACTGGTCGGGAAAATCCGAGTAATTGAAGAAGTATTTCAGATGGCCGCCGTATTCGATGTCTGCGGCCGATGACAGTAGCGGCCACAACAACAGGGTCGTCACCCCGATGTACAGTTGCCGGTAACGGTTTCTCAGCAAACCACGTTGCCCCACAGTTTATTCCTGCTGGATGTCGTCAACGATGTTACCGTCATGAAGTTTGATCAGACGCTTCGCGAAACTCATTACCATCTTGTCGTGTGTCGAGATGACAAAGGTAGTACCAACGCGCGCATTCAGTTCACGCATCTGTTGCATGAGTTTCTCGGCGGTTGCCGAATCAAGGTTGGCGGTCGGCTCATCGGCAAGGATCAGCGCCGGCTTGCTGACGATCGCCCGCGCGACAGCCACACGCTGTTGCTGGCCGCCGGACAACTCGCCCGGGCGACGCTCTTCCATCCCGGCCAGGCCGACCTCGGCCAGTATGGCCATGGCGCGCTGCCGGCGTTCACTTGCCGGCACGCCCTGCAACTGCATGACGAACTCGACGTTTTCCCGTGCGTTCAGTACCGGGATCAGGTTATAGGCCTGGAACACGAAACCGATATGGCGCAGGCGCAGTTCGGCAAGAGCGGACATGCCCATCTGGTCGATGCGCTGACCGGCCACGGTGATTTCACCATCGCTGGGGCGGTCCAGGCCGCCGATCATGTTCAACAGGGTGGTCTTGCCGGATCCCGAAGGACCGGAGAGGCAGACGAAGCCGCCGCTGGCGATTTCCAAATCGATGTTGGAGAGTGCATGCACGGCAAGTTCGCCCTGCGCGAATACCTTGTTGAGCTTGCGGCAACTGACAGCAGGTGTATTCATTATTGCCATATCCTTGTGATGGCTTCGACAGGCACCTTGCGGGATGCGCGCCAGGCGGGAAACAGGCTCGCTGCCACACCGAGTACCAGTACGATAGCATTGGCCAGCAGTACATCAGAAAAATTCACGGCAGGCAGCAGGGTAGTGCTCATGCCGGCCCACTCCAGGCCATCCGCAACGGCGGAGATGTCGATGCCATCCTGTATGGGCAGTATCGTCAGCCAGCTGAGCAGGTTGCCCGCCAGCAGGCCGATCAGCAGCATGATCAGCGACTCGATCAGCACCATATAGAGGATGTTACCCGGCGGCATGCCCAGTGCCTGTATCAGTCCGATTTCACGTGTGCGTTCGAACACCGCCATCAGCAGGGTATTGACCAGGCCGAACGACAGCGCCAGAAAGATGATGCTGAACCAGACAATAATAAAGCCATCCATGACATCCAGCATCGAGGCCATGTAGGGATCAAGCTGCAGCCAGGTCTTCGTCTCTGCGTTGCCCGCGGCAGCGCGCACCTCGGCAGCCAGTCCCTCCAGGTCGCGGTAATCATGTCCAAGTAATGAGATTTCCGACACGCCGTTGCCCATCTTCAGCATGCTGCGCACGGTCTCGATGCCGGCGAACACATAGCTGGTCTCCGTCGCCTGCAGATCGGTGTCGTAGATGCCGCCGATACGAAAACCACGCTCGGCAATATTGTTTTCCGGGTCCTGGCTCATTAGCACGATACGCCGCCCCAGCTTCGTCTCCAGCTGTTCGACCAGCTTGCGCCCCAGCAGCACATGGCGGTCATCGACAGATTCCAGGTACTGGCCATCGACGACACTGTCGGCAATGAATGACAGTCCCTGTTCCCGTTGCGGTTCGATGCCAACCAGCGTCACGCCATAGACATCGCGTTCGCTGCGGATCACGGCGGGCACGCGTATGCGCTGTGACCAAGCGGTC
>Ga0316194_10003365_pt1 | contig 11166 bp, 12 predicted proteins | sample CroRivsedime1_MG_FD_204936 | JGI IMG/M metagenome (GOLD analysis project Ga0316194, IMG submission 204936) | Coastal sediment microbial communities from Maine, United States - Cross River sediment 1 | ecosystem: Environmental > Aquatic > Marine > Coastal > Sediment | place: USA: Maine... | reverse complement strand
TTCCAAACATTCAGGAATCCCGACATTGGGCGAGAGACCTAGGTTCCTGCAAATAATCCATATCTGCGCATAATGTATATTATGTTAAATAATGGATATACCTGGTAAGTGCCATCCACCCTGCCGTGGATAATACCCCTCTTGGAATCAGACGTGCTCTAGCGAGTCGTAAAGGCCACTGCAACGACAATGAGGAACAAAGCCGCATAAACCCATCTCATGATCGCGTTCAACCGGAGCGCTCTGTCCAGATTGTCGGCACTTGCCCACCGGCTTCCGATGACAGCAACGCCGAGCGCGAGAAACACCAGCAACGTGCAGCCGATCACGAACTGGTCGGCGTGGGTCACATAGGAAACACGCGGCAGACTGAGGCGAATGCTAAAGCCGAAGGCAATCAGTGAGAAGATTGAGGCAGTCGATATCGCAATACGTGGCGGAACAACGTTTGGCTGGATCCAGAAGGCTGTCCAGGACATAAAGACGATAAGTGACATGGGCAGGAACATCGTCAAAAGGTAGTACTGCGTTTTGCGTTGCGCTTCCACGATGTACGTTACCTGTGGCCGCGCCACGCCTGCGTCTGGAACCGTGAATTCCCCGAAATCAATATCAAGCAATCTGAAGCTCCACCCTTCGCCGCTGAATTCCTCCACTGTGCCGGCGAAACTGGATTCTCGAGAAAAGCGTACTTCATCCGGGCTGTACTGATACGAAATGATCTGGATTGGCAGTCGTTGTGTGTCGAACGGAAAAGCCTTGAGGTTCAGTTTCACCGCCAGCTCTCCGGACAGGCGTTGACGTATCACGACGTTTCCCTGGGCGTCGACATCGGCGACCAACGGCAGTTGGCGCGTCAGTCCCCGGTCGTTTACGACAAGCCCTCGCGGAGTCCAGATGTCATCGATTGGCACTGTTCGGATCTGCCCTGATCGTCCTTCTTCAGGCAACGCAAGGCGTGGGTCCCGCCAGGCAATATTGATAAAAATGTCTACATTGAACCGTTGACGAACATCGTCAATTTCGTCGATGTCGAATAGGAACAAGCCAACCGTCACTTCTGTGCTCGCGCCATCGGCACTCGGTCGTTCTGCTATCCGCCGAGCGTCTGTCGAATCGAGCCCCTGTGCGTTCAGTGACGTAATAGACAGACTCGCGACAAGAAGAATTGCCGCGTAAAAGACCGATTTCTTGATTGGCATGGTCCATATTCTAGACCCAAATAGCCAAAAATGGACCTCATCGGCTTACGATTCGGGTGAAACACGATATGTTATGCGTCTTCGAAACAGCATATTGATGGGTCACCAACATGCCAAGACTGTTCCTCCTTGCTCTGGCGCTGCTTTTGACTGGGTGCGGCGACAGCAAAACCCCTTCTGGCGATATTTCGGCGGTTTCCGGCCTTGCTGATGACGAAAACGTCGTGTTGTTTCGCACGGCCGGCTGGTTGGACGAAGCGACCCAGGAATGGCATCTGCCGATCCATGGTTGGGTCTATGAGCCCGAAGACAGTTCGGCCAGGAAGGCCCTGTTCAAGACGATTCTCGAGGAGCAATTCGATCTCGTTCCTACCGACGAGACTGAGTCTAATCTGGAGCGCCGTCTGAACCTGCTGATTGCCGACAACGAACGCGGCAAGACCCTGGTCGCGAGCCTGGCCGGCCACGAACACGCCCTGCCCTCGTCAGCCGAGAACGGGCAGTTCGAGACTACGATCGTCGTTCCCGCGTCTGACATCGCTGAGTGGGCTATCGATGGGCAGATCGAGTATCGAGTCGGCTCGGTCGCGGGCGAGGTAGGCCTGGTTGCGCCAACCGGTCTGTCCGTTATCAGCGATATTGATGACACCGTGAAAATCTCCAACGTGACCGACAAAGCCAGCCTGCTCGAGCACACATTTCTGCTCGATTTCATGGCGGCGGCCGGCATGGCAGATCAGTATCGTGAATGGTCCGCGAGTGATATCAGCTTTCATTTCGTGTCGTCGAGTCCGTGGCAACTGTATTCGCCTCTCACCGAGTTTCTTGACGACGAAGGCTTTCCGTGGGCGACGTTGAGCCTGAAAACGGTGCGCTTCCGTGACGAGACCTTCTTCGATCTCTTCAAGAAAGGAACAGAGACCAAGCCCGCAGCAATCAAGAAAATTCTCGTGGCCTACCCGAATCGTGTATTCGTGCTGGTCGGTGACAGCGGCGAGCAGGACCCCGAGGTTTATGCGGCACTGATTCGTGAGTTTCCCGAGCAGATTAAGAAGATCTACATTCGAAATGTCACTAATGAAGAAGCCGGTAACGACCGATTCAATGCCGTATTCGGCGACATTGACCCCGATCGTTGGTTGCTTTTTGACTCGCCGGCGGGCCTGGAACTGCCCTCCTCTCCCTGATGCTGAAAATCCTCGCAGATTCGATACAAGGTCTGGGCGCCGCCACGACGCAGCTGCTGGATGATGCGCCGTCGCAGTCACACCTTGCGGATATCATTGCACGCGGTGATTTTCGACCATCAGAGGACGAAGCAATCGGTTTCTGGTTTGCGAGATTCCTGACGGCGCGCGACAACCTGTGGGTTGTCATCAATGAAGTACGTATGGAAATCGACAAGCCCGCCTTCTCCATCAAAGATGACGAAAAACTCCGTTTCTTCCTGCTTGGCTATGCCGCGGTCTGTCTTTTGATCAGGATCGATCGGGTCCTGTTGTTTCAGGTTGGAGAGCACAGCCTGGTACAGCGCAAACTCAACGAGGCTTTTCCGGAATACAGAATTCCACGCAAGCAGTTCACAAGCATTTTCTCGGCCTTCGTCGACCAGGCCAACGCTCTTGCGATCCGAGATGCGATGCATTTTGCCCGTAAGAACCGCCGCAAGATTGCAAAATTGAAGAACGACCCTGATGTTGGTTTCATCGCCCGGCAGCTCGGCGAGTTTGAGGCGTCGCTGAACCCAAGCAAACTGAGCTATTTGAAGCGCGCCTGGAGCTATATAAGCCACAAATGGCGCCGTCGAGGTGTCGTTAGCGTAGAGAGATTGTTTGCCGCTGTGCTGGAAGGGTTTGGGCGGGCCGCGTCCGAACTGTCTGAGAAGGAGAACAAGCGCGTTACGCCGGATATCCGTAAGACGCTCGGAGCATTTCTTCAACCCGGAGATGTCATCGTAACAAGGCATGCAAAAGCGCTGACCAACCTGTTCCTGCCAGGCTTCTGGCCACATGCCGCCCTTTATGTTGGCACGCCAGCACAACGTGAGGCATCTGGAATCGAAGTGGATCCTGACAAGGAAGCGCTCTGGGTGGATGATATGTGTGTACTGGAGGCGCTCAAGGACGGTGTGCGGCTGCGTCCACTAAGTGAAACGCTGTCAGTTGATACCTTCGTGATACTTCGCCCAAATATCGAGCCCGGGAGTGTCAAGCGCGCTGTCGAAAGAGCTGTTCAGCACGAGGGCAAGCTGTACAACTTTGACTTCGACTTCTTCAATTCAGATCGCATTGTTTGCACGGAGGTGATTTACCGCGCCTATGACGGTCTGGAAGGATTGGAATTCCCGCTCTGCGAGCGTGCTGGCCGCAAGACATTCTCGGCCGAGGACCTACTGGATTACGCTCTCGACACACAGACATTTACTCCGGTCGCCATATTCGGAGTCAAGGGTTGTATGGAAGCGGTCCGGTATGACGAGGGCGTGCCGGACGCCCTCGTCTCCAGTTACCGAAGATCGTCGTAATCTGAATCGATTACAGAACCTTGATGCTGCCCGAGCCCGTGTCGATATAGAGCTCATTGCCACCACCGCGAACATCTCCGCGCAGGTGTCTTTTCGATATCTTTCCCTGGACCGTGACGGGATGGTCGACCGTGATGCCTCCGGAGCTGCTTTCTGCATCCAGCCGGAACGCCGCATCGTCCGGTAAATCGATTTTGACGGATCCGGAGCCAGTATTGATCCTCCAGTCGCCGGTCTGTGCACCTTGGACGACGACACGACCGCTGCCTGCTTTCGCCCGCAGTGAGCCCGTAATGCCCTGGAGATCGATCGAGCCGGATCCAGTGGTGGCTTCAACATCACCTGGAGAGACTTGAGACATCGTAATGGAACCGCTGCCCGTGTGTGCTTCAAATGCGCCGGCGACTCGCTCCGCTTTAATACGCCCGCTTCCCGTATTTGCCGTTACCGGACCACCGATGTCGGTCAGCGTGATCGATCCGGAACCCGTATCGGCATTAACAGGAGCAGCAATACCAGAGACTTCCTGAGAGCCGGACCCGGTGTCGGATTTAACCTCTGTGTTCGCCGGAACCACGATTTCGTAGCTTATCGAAACGTTTTTGCGATAGGCCCTGTCTTTGATATGGCCGACGCTCAGCCGTCCATTTTCGAGCTCCACTGGAGGATTCGCTTCGAATTGCGCTACAAGTTCCTCCGCTTCTGCGGCACTTCTACTCGACCAGGCGGAGCCGACCTTGATATGCCCCACGACGGTGACGGTCCCGACGTCACCGGATTTGATGGCGATCGAACCGCTACCGGTTGAGACGTCGAGGAGAATCGCCTCATCGACAGACAGTGTTCGCTCGAACGAACCCTTGGCGCCCGCCTGTGCCGCGTTTGCCCACAAACCGGCGAGCATCGCGCCGCATACGAGTAATACCTTGATATTAATAATGTTTTTCACAGAACTGATCTCCCGTACAAGTGCCCATTCCTATTGAATACACTTTAGATGCCGCCCAACGACGATTGGATGCATTGTTCGCTTGGCAAAGCGGATTTCTCAGGCTGGGAAAGCCACTTTGGTCAGGCCAACCAACCAAACACACCGCCGGTCAGCAGGCCGTAGATCAATGCGTCCAGAAATGTCTTGATAGTCGTTGACCAACTGCGACCAAACCAGATGCTTTCCTGCACATACGCAACGCCGTAAGCGACGAACGCGACCGCCCCCGCAATGCGGAAAATGGCCAGGTAGTCGGCACCGGGCGCCGCAGTCCGACTGACGAAATAGGCACAGAGCACAGCGATAAACAGGTTGTACGCAAACATCATCGCCAGTTTTCCGCCCATCGCCGGCATTCCGGAGGGTACGACCGTGATAAATGCCTGGGGCCCGTCAACAAACTTCTTCTGCATGTCCGGGTCCTTGAACTGCGACGGGTCCGGGCAATTTGGCACGGTGTACATGCCTGGCGGTGTTGATTTTAGGGCAGAGCGAACGGCCTCTTCATCGGATGTCTTGGACCAGTCCGTCTTATGCCAGGGCATGAACATCCAGATGATCGAACCGGCTGCAAACGTGATGACGGCCGTCGCAAGGATTGGCTGCCAGAGTGTCATGATTGTCATATCAACCCCCTTCTTGTTGTTACCAAGGGTATAGCAGATAAGTATCGGTTATGCTGGCAGGATGCTCATTCGCGGCCTGCCACTGATCGCCTGCCTGGCCCCGTTGATCGGGATAAATCTCGCCTATTGGATAGGCGCAGGCCACGATGTCCTCCCATCATGCATTCCGTATTTTGACGGCTGTACGTCGATCAGTTCGACCGGACGATATCCGCCCGGCGATCGCCTTTTCCGGGCCGTGATGTTGCCCCAGGCGGCCGTTCTGGCTTTTACATGGTATTTCGCGGCCTTATGGCTACGAGTGCTCAAGCCGGACAGCAAGGCGGGTACAACAGTGCTGGTGTCGGGCATCACTGGCGCACTCGCGCTCATAGTTTACGTCTCCTACCTCGCCAGCAATGACCCCTTTTACGAATTCATGCGTCGGTACGGCGTCTACTTCTATTTCGTTGGAACGGCCCTGGCGCAACTTGTGCTTTCGCTGGCGTTGGACCGATCCCCGGTTCAACGGGCTATGGTCTGGGTGATCGTGACGCCGTTCGCTCTCGGCATCATCAACCTGGTTCAGAAAGCAATCCTGGGTAGCGAGAACAACAACGAAAATCGCATCGAATGGATCGCCTCGCTGTTGATGCAGGCCTGGTTCGTCCTGTTGTGGGTAGCCTGGCGAAAGACCCGTTTTAATATCCGGGTTCAGGCGGGCTAGTTCAGTTCGGGTTAGCTCAGTTCGCAGTTTTGCTCGCGCCGGACTCAAGCTCTTCATTGGCCGAGTCGCCGTCTTCTTCCTTGTCGGGCGCGAGTGAATAGTCCAGTACGCCAGTAGCAATCATGTCGGTGGATGCCTGTGCTACCGAGAGTTCGACTTCGACTTCGCGGATCTTCGCCTCTGCATGGACGCTCTGCGTTGCCCTTTCCGTCAGTTCGCCGCGTAACTCGCGGGTCTTCATCACGGAGTCCCTGAGATCCCTTTGGGCGCGCTCGAGCTTTGACTGCTGGTTTGTAATCACGTTATCCCGACGCTCGATACCGACCGTCGTCTCTTTCAGCTCTTCCTCGAGACGTTCGAGTTCGGTCATGGATTTGTCGGAATCGTTATGCGCGATTCGCAACTCAGCCTCGAGTTCCCTGATCCGGTCATCACGCGGGTCCCGCTTTTGGGCCCGATGACGAGCGCCGAACTTCGAACTGATCGACGATAGCAGCCACCCGAGCAGGAACGCTCCGGCTGTGTACAGAATCAGTTGATCGGGTAGGTCGACAAACATTTGCTCATGATCATTGGGATTCGCTTTCCTGAGAAGGACAGAGTTCTCACTATGGAGCCCCCGCCCCGTTCGTTAATGACCATATACGCGCGGCATTAAAATGGCAAGTGAACACGTTAAGTATTTAAAAACAGCAGGTTATAGACTTTACTTCACTAATGTTCGACCTTAACGGCGCACCCAATACGTTGCGGCCTCCTCATCCAGAAATGCCTCTGCGTTGCTGCCCTGCAGCATCGCGAGTGTACTGAGCATACCGGCCTGGGTGCAGGTATCGGCTGCTACTGTAACCGACCCCGGGGCGTTCTTGACCGGCCAACCCGTGGTTGGATCCAGAATATGCCCATAACGCACACCCTCACGAAGCAGGAACCGACGGGCATCACCGCTCGTCGCCAAAGCTCCGGCCCGCAGGTCAATAAGTCTGTCTGCCGCATCCGGGGTATCGCCTTCAACGCCGACCTTCCAGGCCGGCCGCCGCTCAGGAGGGCCGGTTACAGCCAGGTCGCCCCCAAAATTCACAAGTCCGGCTCCACAATTGGCGTTCCTGATGATTCCGGCACATCGATCGACGGCGTATTCCTTGCCGATGCCGCCAAGGTCGATTTCCATCCCCGCTTGCAGGGTCAGCCGGGGGCGTTGCCAGGCAATTCTCTCCCACCCAACTCGATTTAGAGTGGCCGACACGGAGTCTGTGTGTGGAACCCGGTCGCTCCCGTCGAATCTCCAGACATCGCGGAGAACGCCAGAGGTGATATCGAATCGACCCTCGCTGAGCTCATGCAATGTGGCGGCGAAGTCCAGGAGATTCGCAGTCTCTTCATCCACCTCAATCGCAGATCCGACCGCGTTATTGATCCGGTGGATGATATTGCCCTCGAGGTAGCGACTGAATTTGTCCTCTATGCGCCACGCTTCCGCTGCCACCTCAGCACTGACCTGCGCCGTCCAGTCACGGTCCGCGCTCTCAAGGATGACTTCGCAGGGGCTGGCCATTGCCACGAAGTGACCAACCCAGCCATCGCCAGCGGGTTTGACCTCAACCGAGCGTTGGGTCGGGTGCTCCACCATATTCCAGATACTAGAAGCGGTAGCTGAATTGGGCAATCACAGCATTGAGGTCCGGGTAGTTGTCGCGACCGGCCTGGTTGCCAATGATCTGGTCAGCCGGCACGGATCCAGACTGCGTGTACCACTCAAGCCGCACGCTCATTTCGTTGTCATTTTGGGTCTTCCACCCATACTTTAAACCCAACGTCGTTCCATCGAAATTTCCCATGCGGTAGTCCGACGTTGCGTATCCAGGCAAGGCAACCGATTCATCCAGACTCAGGCGATAGAAGTCGGCTTCCGTCTGCGTGTAGAAACGCAGATGCGGTTCCAGGTAGCTTCGGTCGCCAATCGGCCAACGGTACCGGACATCGATGGTATGCGAGTCGATCTCCCAGTCGTCCGTCATATAGCGGTACGACACGTCCAGCACCTTGCCACTCATGTTGTACTTGGCCTGCCCATAGATGCTGTGCTGGGTACGTTCCTCCGGCCGACCCTCGTACAGGAAGATACCGCTAGGCCCACCTTCCGGACCGGGTATGCGCGGGATTGTGTCGCCGGTAACTCCGTCAACGAGACTAAGCACCTTGTAGGGATTATTCAGGTATCCCTCCGAGCGACTGAAGGAGTAGTTGACCTGGAAAAGGAGGTTTCGCGAGACAACCTGAGTTACGCCCAGGATGAAGTCGAGAACGTCCTTATCCTGATCGCCCACACGATTGCTGAGGTCGCCAACATCGCGCATTTCGGTAAACGGTATTGGCGCACCGCCCACAGGCTCGATACTGTCTTTGGCATATGCAAATCCCGCGGAAACGGTTGTATTTCGATTATTGAAATCGTGCGCGTAACTGGCATTGAGTCCGGTGTGCAGATAGTCGTATTCCTTTGACGCGCTCACGCCAACACTGAGGAGACCTTTCTCACCGGCGGGCTGCTGCCAGCCAGCAGTCAGTGCCACGCGCGTATCGTGAAACGTGTCATCGAGAGGCAGCTCATCCGCCGCAACCAAGTAAGAGCCGTTTCCCGACGGACGCGTGAAAGTCTGGGGGATGTCCTGGCGGATAGCGCCATTTGGCGATGCTCCAGTCAGTGTATCGACCGTGAGTCCGATCGACAGGTACTTGTCATCCGCAAACATGCGGCGTGACAGCGACTTGAAACTCAGATCCTGGACACGGTCGTCACTTTCGCCGTAATACAGCAGCGACGTGTTGAAGTCCCAATCGGGTTCTTCCTGGGCATCGACCGGTGTCACTACCGCTGTGCCGAGCAGCGCGCAGGTTGCTGCGGCGAGCTTCTTGTTAAGCGTTGGCATATCAGTTACATCCACATCCGCCGCCGCCGAACCCTCGGCCGCCGCTCGACGCTTCCTTGCTGAAATAGATGTGGTCGTCGGTTGCCGCCTCGATCGGGTCTGTCGTCAGCTGCATGTCTCCCCGTGCAAGTACATCTCGCTCCCAGGGCTCCACGCCCATCGATGAGCAAGCCGCGCAGCTGGCCAGCACGGCGGCTGCCATCAGGATTCTGGTCTTCATGGATTCTCTCCGAGCGCTTCGACGAGTATCGCTTCGTACTCATCCTGGCGTTTAACTTTGAACCCGACATGCCGGGCCATAATTCTGCCGTCGCGGCCAATGACCACCGAACTGGGCATTCCCTGGAGCTCGAATTTTGTCGCAAGAACCGCGTCGGTATCGTAGTGAATTTGGAAGGCCGCGGGATATTTCTCGAGAAATGCCGCCGCATCGCTCGGCTGGGCATCCAGATTGATCCCGACGATGACGAGACCGTTCTCGGCATACTTCGTGTGCATCTTGTTGAGCCAGGGAAACGATCGCCTGCAGGGAACGCACCAGGAAGCCCAGAAATCCAGAACTACAACGTTGCCCTGGAGCTCACTCAGATTGAGCGGGTCCTCTGCCGTTGCTGCGGCAGGGGCGAGAAACGCAAGGACACTTGCGAGCAAAAGGACGCGCCATAACGACCGCATTCGTGAATTCCTAAATCAGGGACCAGGACAATTATGACATGCAACAGGAACTTCCAATATAGAGAGAAACCCCCATCTTGCTCTGACTACTTCTGGCGCTGTTGCAGGTAGCGAACCGCGGCATCCGGAAAATCGGTAAAGAGACCGTCGATGTTCAGATCGCCCACCATAAACATCAGCAATTCATCGAAATCCGAAAATCCACTGGGCAAGGCATCTGTTCGGAATGTGTAGGGATGGACGACCAGCCCTTGCGCATGAGCGCGGGTTACCAGTCCCTGGTCCATGATCGACCCGTCGGCGCTAAGCTTGTACAACTGCTGCAGCCAGGGCCCGATGCCGTCACAGGTTTCTGCGAGTTTTTCGAGCCCTGCCATTGTCTGCATGGCCGCAAAGTTCGTTGGTTCCGGTGACCAATTGTCCTCGCCGATCAGCTGCACCAGCTTGAGTTTTGAGCCAAGGTCATGCCGAATCCTGCGCACTTCGCGTTCATCAAAACACTGCAAATAGACCGGATCCTGGTGCACCTCGTAGCCAAAGCGCGCGAGTTCATCCAAAACCAGCTGCGTGATGTCCACGCCCTCCTCCCGGTGCCACTGCGGGTCCTTTATTTCCGGGTAGATCCCGATCGGCCGGGTGCCGTTCTGTCTCAGGGTTTCAACCAGCTCGAGTTCGCGTTCCAGCGTGTGAATCCGGAAAGGCTCGCCATTGGACTGAAACCGTCCTGGAAAGGCGGGTTCGCCTTTGGCATTCGTGCGCTCGTGCACCTTGAGCGTTGCGATTTCGGCCAGGTCAAAATCACGGGCGTAAAAGCGGCCGTCCTCGCGGGCGCGCCCGGGGAAGCGCTGCGCCACGTCGCTCACCAGGTCAAGGTGAATGTCGTGCACAACGATCAGGGCGTCGTCGCGCGTCGCGACTATGTCCTGTTCGAGGTAATCGGCACCCATCGCATACGCCAGGGCTTTGGCCGGAATTGTGTGCTCAGGCAGGTATCCGGACGCACCGCGGTGCGCTATGACGATGGGACGCATAGGCTAATTCACTTTAAGTAGGTCATGTAATTACTTGATTATTCTTCAATAGGACCGTTTTCGTCGAAGCCCGGAAAATCGAGCACCTCCCAGCGCGATGTGTCCTCGCCGCGCGCGAGACGCCGGATCGCGTCGGCCATTTCCCGGTTGTTCCACTCGACAATTTCATTGCAGCGCCTTGCCAAACCGGCGGGCGTTTCCATGGTTGCGCCAAAGGGCCGTATGCCAATCATCGCAGTCTTATTGGCTTCTGCGACGTCCACCATGAAATTCACGAGGTCCTGGTTTTTCTCATAGGACAACGTCAATACAACGACGACCTCCGCCAACTTTATCTGGGCGATCAACTCGTCCTTGACTTCCTGCAGGCCGCCTGTCGTTGGCATGTTTTCCGGTTTGCTGACATTCAGGTAGTAGAAGCCATCGACGCCCTCGAGAAACTCGAAGACGCGCAGATAGTCGTCGTTCTCATCGAAGCAGT
>Ga0316194_10003363_pt1 | contig 11170 bp, 11 predicted proteins | sample CroRivsedime1_MG_FD_204936 | JGI IMG/M metagenome (GOLD analysis project Ga0316194, IMG submission 204936) | Coastal sediment microbial communities from Maine, United States - Cross River sediment 1 | ecosystem: Environmental > Aquatic > Marine > Coastal > Sediment | place: USA: Maine... | reverse complement strand
GCAACTGTTCAGGTAACCTAGGTTCATAGGTTCAGCGTTAGCATGCTTCCGCGTCCCAGCTCGGACGAATTTTCACATTTTGCCGCCCGCGGCGGCGAGCCATCGGCATCACCGTATTTGTGGTTAACCTTTAACCCTTGAACCTCTGAACTCCAGAACCCTGGTCGCTTTCGGCGCCGCCAGAGGCGGGTAAACCTTTGAACCCTGAACCTCTGAACCTTTGATTCCTGAACCTCTTAACCCTGGCCGCCTTTGGAGCCGCCGAAGGCGAGTAAACGTTGAATCCCTGAACGTTTGCTAAAAAACAACCTTAGATATGGAACAAAGCCAGGGTCTATGTTATAGTTAGCCAATCGTTAAAAACTTCAAACAAGTGAGGCCAAGGTAAGTCTCCGGTGAATTCATGTCAAATTAATATCCACCTAATATATAGGTTGATACTGGACTTTTATCTAAAAGGCACCCATGGATAGCAATTTTATTTTGAACAGCATCAGCATCGGCGGCGCCATATTCGCCGGATTGATTTTATTCTGGTTTGTCAGTATGTATTTAAAAAAACGATTGGCCCCGGATCAATCGGCTCAGGGTTATAGGCCGTCAACCAGAATATCCTGGGAAGAAAAACGTCGCCACCCGCGCATAGCGACCTCATGGCAGGCTTCCATCGAGGCATCCGACCGAACCGATATCGTTCAGATAAAGGACATCAGTCTTGGAGGCGCCTTTGTAGTCTGCTCCGAGCCCCTGGCCTTAAATGATAAGTTTAAAATCAGTATCAGTATTCCGAGCCAGGAGCCACTGCGCCTCAATGCCGAAGTTGTCTGGTCGAACCGTAATATGTCCGCTGACAGGGTTGTCAATCGAGGAATGGGTATTAGATTTATCGAAAACACGGAAAAAGACCGAAAACGATTAAATGAGACCCTTGTGGCGTTTTTAGAAGACAGCCAGAGCCACCGTTCGTGATTGCGTTCATTTAACAGCCGGAAATTGCCATCTATTCAACAACAGAGATATAAAATGATTCCGGCAATATCCACCAATATATTAAAATGCAAAAACACAACTGCTTCGGTTCCAATCAAATTAAAATCGTAAACCATGCAGTTGCCATGGCCGAAGAGCTTGTCAGCAACAATTATAAAATGTCTGCCAGTCAATGGCTCGGTCCCCGGTACGATGTCAAAACGCTGGCAGAGCTGAAGCCGGAAGAAATCATTGATGGTCCCTTTGCCCAGATTATCCGTTACAGGGGCCGGCGCAAAAACACCTCTCTGGGTTCGGCGACCTATGATTTTTATAAAATCTGCCTGCAGGACCATACGATTCGATCAACCCTGGAAAAAACCCAGGCAATCGAGCTCTTTCCGTTTTCGCTGTATATCATCACCCATGAATTAATTCACATCGTCCGTTTCAGCAAATTCCTGCAGAACTTCGAGGCATCCCCGGAAGAGCGCATGGCAGAGGAAAAACGTGTTCACCTGAGAACCCATGAGATTTTAAAGTCCGTCCAACTTGAAGGTCTGCCGAATGTCCTGGAGTTTTATAACGACTGGCGGGTCGCCTACGAGGATTTGCGCACCCCTGATTCAAGTTGATTCTTGACAAACCGGTTTATTTACCTATTATTAATCCAGCGATCCGGATTGCTAATCACCAAAGGCACTCACCCTTGCGTTGGCGCCGGAAGGTATTGACTATTGGAGGTTTGATTAGATGCCCATTTACGAATATGAATGTACCAAATGCGGTAAATTAGAAGAAGTGCTGCAAAATTTTTCAGATAAACCATTGACCAAATGTAAGAGTTGCGCAGGCAAACTCCAAAAGCTCGTATCTCAAAGCACCTTTCACCTTAAAGGAACTGGCTGGTATGCGACTGACTATGCCAATAAATCCGCGGGTACCCCCAAGCCGTCTTCCAAAAATCGTAAAACCAAATCTGCTGATACCACCTCATCCGACACCGGCTCGGACAAAAAAAAATCCAGTGCTGAATCCACCTGAAATACGGAAAATTGCCTGATATTTTTTTCGTTTTTACGACAAACATATAGTCCGGTGAGGGTGTCCAACCCTGCTGTTGCGCTTTAGAGCAATTCCTTATAAATTTTTTAAAAAGTTCAAGCAATATCTCTTTACAAACTCAAAAGGGTGCTTATTATTTCACTCATTACAGACCCGAAATAACCTTTCCTAACATTTCAATATTATAAGAATTTTTCTAAGATACCAAATATCGAAGGGGGGTGTGAAGGCGAAGCCGTCATTGGAAGCGGCGAACTGTATGTACTGAGAAATTCTATAGGAGTTGCAACAGTTGAAGAAACAATATTTTTGCTAATGTAAAAGGAGATTGTAAACCATGAAATTGAGACCATTACAGGATCGAATTTTAGTTGAACGCGTCGAAGAAGAATCCACCACCAAAGGCGGAATTATTATTCCGGACACCGCCAAAGAAAAGCCGGCTGAGGGAAAAGTCACTTCCGTCGGTAACGGGAAAGTTGGTGATGACGGTAAACGAATCGCGCTCGAGGTAAAAAAAGGTGATCGGATCCTATTTGGCAAATACTCCGGCACTGAGGTTAAAATCAGTGGTAAGGAATATTTGATCATGCGGGAAGATGACGTGCTGGGAATAATTGACTAACTAAAGTATGGAGGAATTATCAAGATGGCTAAGATTATTAAATACGATATGAAGGCCCGTGAAGCGCTGCTTAACGGGGTTAGAACCCTTGCCGATGCGGTTGTAGTAACTTTGGGCCCTAAAGGCAGGAACGTTGTTTTAGATAAATCCTGGGGCTCTCCGACAGTCACCAAAGACGGTGTCACGGTGGCCAAAGAAATCGAACTGGAGGACAAGTTTGAAAATATGGGCGCTCAGATGGTCAAAGAAGTCGCCAGCAAAACAAGTGACATGGCCGGTGACGGTACCACCACCGCCACCGTTTTGGCACGAGCCATATACGAAGAAGGACAAAAGCTGGTCGCAGCCGGCAACAACCCCATGTCAATCAAACGCGGCATCGACGCCGCGGTTGAAGTGACGGTCAAAGAGCTTCAGAGCCTGAGCAAAGCCACCAAGGATCAAAGAGAAATTGCTCAGGTCGGCACCATCTCTGCCAACAATGACGAAACCATCGGCAATATCATCGCCGAGGCCATGAGCAAAGTCGGTAAAGAAGGCGTGATCACCGTGGAAGAGGCCAAAAGTATGGACACCACCCTTGAGGTGGTCGAAGGCATGCAGTTTGATCGCGGTTACCTGTCACCGTATTTTGTAACCGATCCCGAAAAAATGGTAGCCTCCCTGGATAGTCCCTACATCCTGATTAACGAGAAAAAAATCAGCAACATGAAGGATCTTCTCCCGGTTCTGGAACAAGTCGCCAAGATGGGTAAACCGCTGATGATCATCGCCGAAGACGTTGACGGCGAGGCCCTGGCCACCCTGGTGGTCAATAAACTCAGAGGGACCCTGCAAGTAGCCGCGGTGAAAGCGCCCGGTTTTGGTGACCGCAGAAAGGCTATGCTGGAAGATATCGCCGTTTTAACCGGAGGCCAGGTGGTATCCGAAGACCTCGGAATTAAGCTGGAAAACCTGACAGTTCAGGACCTGGGCACTGCCAAACGCGTGACCATCGACAAAGACAATACCACTGTCATTGATGGTGCCGGTTCGCGCTCAGCTCTCGAAGGCCGGGTCAAACAAATCCGGGCCCAGATTGAAGAAACCACTTCCGATTATGACCGCGAAAAATTGCAGGAACGCCTTGCCAAACTGATCGGCGGCGTGGCGGTCATCAATGTCGGCGCGGCGACTGAGACTGAAATGAAAGAGAAAAAAGCCAGAGTCGAGGATGCGCTCAATGCAACCCGTGCGGCAGTTGAAGAAGGCATTGTCCCGGGTGGCGGTGTGGCCCTGGTGCGCTGCCTGGAAGCTCTCGGCAAAATGAGAATCAAAGCCGATCAGAAACTCGGTGTCAAGGTTATCATGCGCGCCATTGAAGAGCCGTTGCGCCAGATTGCCAACAACGCCGGTTTAGAGGGCTCGGTTGTCATCGATAAAGTCAAAAATTCCAAAGGTTCTTTTGGCTACAACGCGGCAACCGACACCTATGAAGACCTGGATAAAGCCGGTGTTATCGATCCCACCAAAGTGGTTCGTCTGGCCCTGCAAAATGCGGCCAGCGTGGCATCTTTGATGCTGACCACCCAGGCCATGGTGGCCGATAAACCGGAGCCAAAGTCCGATGGCGGCGGCATGCCCGGCGGCGGTGCTCCCGGCATGGGCGGCATGGGCGGCATGGGCGGCATGGGCGGCATGATGTAATCGCAGCCTGGTTCCCATCGCACCGTACAAATAAAAAGCCCTTACGCGGTATGCTTGCATGCCCGTAAGGGTTTTTTTATTATGGGTTCAGGGTTCAAAGGTTCAGGGTTCAGAAGTTCCGAAAAAGCGAATCCTCCAGAGGCGGATAAATATCGAATTATGAATATTGAACCTTTGAACCTTTGAACCGGCGAAGTTTCAGCCCTTTGAAAAATTTGACAATTGATCGATAATCATATAATCTTATTACAGAAATGGCACTTTGGGAATTCGACAATAAGCGCGTAAAAGAATCGGAGTATTAGATGAAGGACAAACAAAAACTCACCCTGGCAATCCGTTTTTTTACTTTTCTTACCTTACTAGCGGTACCGCTTTCCCTGCCAGCCGCAGAAGCCGAAAAAACCGTAGAATACCAGACCGGCTTCTACTATACCGTTCAAAAAGGGGATACTCTGTGGGATCTCTCCCAGAAATTTTCAGATACTCCCTGGCAATGGCCGGAATTATGGAAGGAGAACGATCAGATCGCCAATCCCCACCGCATTTATCCGGGAGAACGTATCCGTCTGTATCGCCGGCGCGGTACCCATGGCTTGGGTGAAGGTGGTCAAGGCGGGGAAAGGCCGGTCGAAGATGGGCTTGTAATGACCAAAATGATCGACTTTCAATATGCTTCCATCGAGAGGGTCGGATTCATTCGCAAAGAACCCGTCACCTCACACGGCACCCTATTCAAGGTCGAAGGCCAAAAGGAAATGATCAGCACGGGTGATTTGGTCTATATTCGGCCAGGAGACGACTTTACACTTTTGCCGGGTGAAAAGTATACCATTTTTCGGACCTTAAAACCGATCATGGACCGGAAAACAAAGGCGTACATCGGTATCCAGCACTATCTATCCGGTGTTGTTGAAATCACGATTAAACGGCCCGAATTCGTTCTGGGTAGAATAGTGGCTGCCTATCGACCCATAAAGGTCGGAGATCTTTTGATGCCCTTTCAACGGCGTCTGCCGCGGCTGGAGATGCAGAAAAGTCCGGAAGGCCTCCGGGGTCAAATTATCGATTCCGAAGAGCATCAGGCAATGTTTGGTGAAAACGCAATTGCCTTCATCGACAAAGGAGAGCAGGAAGGGGTTAAGCCCGGCCAGCTTTACTGGATCTTCAAACAGGAACAATACCGTATTAACCCTGATGAGAAGTATGATGTTACGCTCACCCCCGTCCTTTTGGGTGAATTGCTTGTCCTGCACACGGAAAAAACGACCGCTACGGTGATGGTAACTGATTCGCGCAGTGCCATCCATGCCGGCGCGAAAATCGCCTCTCCCTTTAAGCTGGACTGATTCGATCAATACTGAAAAGCGCCAGGCCCCATAGGGACCTGGCGCTTTTTTTAATTCCAGATACCCCCATTGAGCGAGAATTGCTCAATGGGGCATTAATCGTTATAACCAATAACTGATAGTTCCCCTTGGGTTTGGCTATTCAACGGAAGTGATTTCCCGAACCGTTTGGATTGTCAAACCCGAATCCCCATGTAGCTGCACCATCGATGCCAGCACCCGGCCGTCCGCCAATTTTAATCCGCGCACCAGAACCTTTTGCCCTGTATGCAACGATTCAAAAGAAATCACGTCCCCTTTCGGATCGGTTACCAGGGTTGTAAATTGCTCATCTCCAATCACCAAATCGACGATCATTACTTCATTTTCGGCAACCATCAGCACACCATTACCGTAATCGATTTCCATAATACGGGATGAAAATTCTACAGGATCGGAGTCGTCCAGATCAAGGTCGGAAATAAACTCTGAGGATGCTCCGCTAACCAGCGGGCAGAGCAATATAAAAAGGAAAAAGATAAAAAAAGGCCCTGTTCCTTTATTCGATAAAAACGATTTAAACATGGACACCTCCTGGGTAATTTTCGATTGAATATCCAATCGAAAATATTCAATCATTTTGACTGCTCTAAAAAATCTGGGTCCAATAATAGGTATACATATCCTTGGTAGATATCGTCGGTAGGCTGACGATTCCGCCTTCAACACCGATAAAAATCTGGGCCCCCCCGGCAAGAATGGCAATCACCGGAGCCGACGGAATAGCAGTTCCAATGGCAATGGTGCGATCCTTTTTGCCAAGGTCAACTGTCTGGCCGTCATTATTGCTCTCTGTCACGCTGCTGAGGTCAAGAACAGAAGCGCCGGTCTTATAATCAACCGCATACAGACGGGCGACTCCCCGGACCGTGGAAACAGCACAAGGGTCTGAAGGGTTTGGTGTCGAAGCGCTGGCCGGCGTATAGGTAGTAAAATAAACCACCCCGCCATAAACCCGGGGCGACGAGACAACTTTTTCACCAGCATTTTCCAACCGGAAAAACCAACCGTCACTGTTTTCAAGGCTGGTTTTAACTGAGGCTTTTTCCGCCGCAGTGCCCAGCTGAATTAAATCGTCGGTGACATCTACCAGATCGGACTCCGTCAGCGTGGCGGCAGCAGACCAGTCATTTTTAACAGAGTAGATCCGATTGACCACTGCGGTCTCTCCGGGGTCGGTCCGATCACCCGTTCCGAAAAAGATAGCTTCACCAAAGGCTTCTCCGACTGCATCCGGAGCATACATAATTTTGCGCTGAACCCCATCGGCCGAGGCGTTGAAAAGCTTGAAGGCCGTCGTCCAGTTGCCGTCTGTGACAGTCTGGTCAACAGACTGGGTGCAAACGGTGTAAGTGTGCACGGCGTCATCCTTGAAGGCAAAAACATTCCCCCCGAGATCACCGGCATAAATCCGGCTGACAATTCCGTCCCCGTCGTGATCGAGGGCCGCCATATCCACTATGGAATGGGTCATCCCAATCCCGGAAGCAGTGCCGTTAAAGTTAAAATTGCTCACCGGAGCCCCGGAGGCAATGTTGATAGCAAAAAGAGCGCGTCCGACCGTATCCGCAGAGGCCGGTGTTTGCTGATCCTGATTGTTATCGTATCCACCGGCTATCAGAAATACATCTTCGGTTGCAGTGTCAATCGTAAGACGGCAGCTTGGCGCTGACACGGTGACACTGGTGGCAATCGTGGCCCGTTCCGGTCTGCCCCAGGACTGCCCCAATCTTTCATAGGTATCAGTGTCCGGATTGTTGCCGGGAATGGGATCAAACAAACCCCGGCCAATACTGTATAGCCACCTGGGAGCAGTCGGCGACGTAATGTCGATGGCGGTATAATTGCTGCCGCCGCGGCGTTCGCCGTTAAGGAGAATCCATTGGCTTGTACCATAATAAACCACTGGAGAGCCGTCCAGAAAGTAGTCATGATCATTGTTGTTCAGCAGGGTCAATCGCTCCAGCTGGTTCGGTGGTATGAATCCCCAGGCTTCGCTGCCGTCATCGTCATCGATGGCGTGCAATATCCCGTCATTGGCACCGGAATAGATCATGGTTTTTTCATCGTTGGTGCCCGGATTATTGTCCGGGTCGGGATAATAAACCACCACGGGCTCGGAGTGAATAATGTCACCGAAGGCGCCTTCATGAACGGTGTCGAACAGAGCCTGCCGCTCGGTTGCATTGGCAACGCCGAGCCCCGCGTTCGTAATCGCCGTATTGGCGATCTCAAACGCATTGGAGGTGTCGTTGAGTGCTGCTACGGTGCCGGTGTAGGTATATAAATTGCGGGCCGTCATCCCTTCAATCATCAGGTTGAGTACTTCAGCAACACCTCCGGCAGCGACATCCGGGCCGTCATTGCCCTGGGTGGTCCAAAAGGACAGGGCGTTGCTTTTAATCAGTCCGGCGGGCGTGGTGGCCGGTGCGCCGTTGGCATCGTAAAGGGTGCCATAATCGTCCAGAGCGTAGCGCTTGATATTGCCGATCCAGCGACCGGTTTGCTGGGGTTTAAAAAATCCCAGATAGATGCGGTCGCCGGCATAGGTGCGGTTCATGCGGCTGATCGGCACCACCGGGGCGACAAATACCGCATTTTCTTCGGAAATACTCGACATGATCTGATAGAAAGCCTCACTCAATTCGGAATAGTTGGTAGCCGTATAATATTCACCACCGCCGTTTGAAGCCGTATCCTCCAAAAGCTGATGGTTGAGCTGGAACCCGATGGTATAGGTGGTAATGTTTTGTTTATCAAAGGACGTCCCGTCACCCAGGGTCGGATGGCAGTCATTTTCATATAGATATTTGGCCACGTCGTCCAGGTAATCCGAACCGTTATTGGCATAACTGCCCGGGTCACCGCCGTCATTATCATAGTCGCCGATGGTATCGTTATTAATATAGGTTCCGGACGTCAGTTTTGAATCTTGGTCCTCGGTGGGCTGCCCGTCGGTCATAATAATGATGTAATTTTTCTGGCAGCGCTCCTGCATGGGAGAGGTATAGGTGACACCGGGGTTAAACCAACTGTCCTTACCGGCAAAATACAGCCCGGCTTCCGCCAGGGTTTCCGCCAGAGGGGTCCAGCCGTCGGCATTAATCGCATTGATTTCTGATATTAAAGTTGCCTTGTCGGTACCGCATTCGGCAATCAGCCGGCCGCCAGCATTATTATTAAAGCGCATAACCCCGAAACGCACACCGGTGGTCACGTTTATCAAATCATTGACGACCTCTTTGGCCACATCGATGCGTTTGCGGATGACCCCCACCCCGGATTCCACATAGTTCATGTAGTTTCCCGTTCTTAGCCGCTTGCGCGTTCCGCCGCAGTTATAGGGGCTGGAAGCGTTGATTCGTCCCCGGGCATAGCCTACCGCCAGCAGTTCGGTTTGTACCGAGCTGCAGCTTAAGGCCGAGACATCCGGCGCAAATAGCTGCCAAATATAGGTCCATCCGCTGCGCACGCGCTGGTAAACGGCCTCCGGGGTTGACGATCCGGTGTAAAGTGACACCGGATCATAGGGCTCACCGGGCACATCGGCCGTGTCCATACTCCCCGAAGAGTCAAAAATAATCAGAATATTGGGCTCCAGCGACACGCTGGTTATGGTTCCATAGATCTCAGTATCATCCGCCCGCAGAAAACCCGGAACGCTCATGATCAGCACGGAAATGATTAATATCCATTTTTTCATATCTGACTCCTTTTTTGCGGCCACCAAGCCCACACCTTTAAATACCGCAGGTGGTGAAGACCTTAGAATTTGTTAAAAACCTTCCAGGCCCCCACCTGAATGGTTGTGTTTCCATCGTTTGACTTGGCGGTAATCCCGTATCTGCGTACTTCAAAATACCTTAGACTGTACCCGGAGCCCGTTGGCGGTGGATTGATATGGGATTGTTGCGGCAAGGTATTGGCCGCAGCACTCAATTCAGCCGTAAGCGCAGAATCATCGTCGCTGTAATCGTTTCTGATACAGCGTACCTGTATTTCGGATATCGGCTGACCGTTTTGATCATTGGAAATAACAATGTTGCGGGCCTGGGCTGGTCCGACGATCAGAAAATCGTCGGTCAGCCAATCCGTTGATCCGGTATTGTAATTAACCAGAGCATCAATGATACCGCCCTCGGCATCGTAGAACTCACGGATCATCAGCCCCTCGTTGCGAACCACCTGAACCTCTGTTGTGGAGGTCCACAGGGCCAGCACCCCGGCCAGAATAAGAACGGCCGAAATGAGTATGGCCCCGCCAAGCACAAAGCCGTCTTCATTATTTATCAGGTCTGAATGTTTCTTTTGCATATCTTTTCCCGTCTTATAAATTCCGGCACCGCACCCGGGTTGTATAGGTTCTGGATACCTCCTCATCGCGCCCGGCGGGCCGTTGCATTGTCAATGAGACAATCACCGACCGAATTTCGTCAAGGTCATTGGTGGTTTGATCATCGGTATCCAGATAAGTGAAATTTAAACTGGTGACATTATCAATCAAAACCTCCGCACCAAGATGATTGGTTTGCATAAGACGGCCATTGCCAGAATTAAACGCGTAGGTGAGATCCTCGAAGGTATCATCGTCATCTCCGTCAAAATTGGCATCCATTGTAAACTGAATACTTTCAGGAGATATGGCCTGGATACCAATCCCGGGTGTCCCCAGTGGATTAAGCCCGGCCAGCCGAATGTCCTGAACCATAAAATCCACAGCTATTCGCACACTTTGCTGCACGCCTGCTTTGACGTTCTCAGTGGTGCTTGAACGGTTTAAATGTTCAAAGCTTTTATATATCGTCCCGAAGGCAATCGACATAATCGCCAGAACCATCAGCATTTCCACCATTGTAAAACCGGCCGATGATCGTAACCCCCGGGCATGTTTTTTTATTGGGTGCATTTGTATTAACTTATCGGTCATACCCCGTTACCCCTCGTATTGGACGAAAAAATAATACTGCGAGACAATCCTCTTTTGGTCCATTCAACGGTCACTGTAATCCGCCTCGCCGTCGTCCCCATGTTGGTGACCATCCAGGAACGGTTGTAAATTCCGCCGGGTTGACCATCGGCATCAATATTATTTTCAGCACCGTCTGCCAGGGTCGTTACATCAGCTGTGTTTTTTAGCACTTCCATCTGCGCTTTGGCCAGCATGTTCGCCTGGGTGACCATGTTTCCGCTGGCATTGTTGCGGATGGAACTGACTTGCATGGTGGCGGCCGCCAAAAGGGATAGGGCCAGAATAGCCATGGCAATTAAAACTTCAATTAACGAAAAGCCGCTTTGTTTAGACGCTAGATCTCTTTCAAAATATGAACGCATCGATTCCACCAGCCTCATTGCACTGTCATGTATCCCAGACGGTTAATGGAGATTTCCTGACCATGGGTATTATTTTTGACCGGTATTGTTTGCCCGGTGGTTATCC
>Ga0316194_10003359_pt1 | contig 11180 bp, 11 predicted proteins | sample CroRivsedime1_MG_FD_204936 | JGI IMG/M metagenome (GOLD analysis project Ga0316194, IMG submission 204936) | Coastal sediment microbial communities from Maine, United States - Cross River sediment 1 | ecosystem: Environmental > Aquatic > Marine > Coastal > Sediment | place: USA: Maine... | reverse complement strand
ACACTTGCTGGACACCAGGTCCCTTTCAAGGTAAGGATCAACATACGTTGCCAGCTTTTCTTCTATCTGGGCTTGGGTTATTTCAGCCATTGCTTCACTCCTGAGAAGACCGACTGCCCTGCTTCTGGCAGCCCGGGAAAATTGACCGCGAATTGTACACGAACTAAATCGGAGCGTCGCATTGTTCGCTGGCGCAAATCCCCAAGTCTCGCCGGTCTATGGCATACTAAGCGCCCGAATATTCATACTAGTATCAGGGTTTTAATCCGGACAGCAGGCGCATGAGTCAAAAAAACCGCACAATTCTGGTCACCAGCGCATTACCTTATGCCAATGGCCCTATCCACATTGGCCACATGGTCGAATATATCCAAACGGATATCTGGGTGCGCTTCCAGCGGCTACGCGGCCAGCATTGCCTGTATGTATGCGCCGATGACGCACACGGCACCCCTATCATGCTGCGAGCCCGCCAGGAAGACATTACACCGGAAGCGCTGATCGCGACCTCTGCAAGAGAGCACCAGGCGGACTTTGCTGATTTCAATGTGTGTTTCGACAACTACCACAGCACCCATTCAGACGAGAATCGCGCGTTTTCCGAGATGATCTTCGAGCGCAACCAGGAGGCCGGACATATCACCTCCCGCACCATCACCCAGGCCTATGACGCGCAGGAGAACATGTTTCTGCCGGACCGTTTTATCAAGGGTGAGTGCCCGCGCTGCGGTGCAGCCGACCAGTACGGCGACAACTGCGAGGCCTGTGGCGCCACCTATTCACCCACCGAGTTGAAAAATCCGGTGTCGGTGATTTCCGGCACCACACCGGTGGAGAAGGAAACCGAGCACCTGTTCTTCAAACTGACCGACTTCGAAGCCCTGCTGAAAGACTGGATCAAGGCTGGACATCTGCAGCCGGAAGTCGCCAACAAGGTTGAAGAATGGTTTCAGACCGGCCTGCAGGAATGGGGCATCTCCCGTGATGCACCCTACTTCGGCTTTGAAATTCCGGGCCACCCGGGCAAGTACTTCTATGTGTGGATGGATGCACCGATTGGCTATATGGCCAGCTTCCGCAATCTCTGCGATCGCACACCGGAGCTTGATTTCGATCGTTACTGGAATAGTGACTCGGATACCGAGCTCTACCATTTCATCGGCAAGGACATCATCAACTTCCACGCGCTGTTCTGGCCGGCAATGCTGAGCGGCGCAAGGCTGCGCACACCGACGGCGATCTTTGCACATGGCTTTCTGACGGTTGATGGTCAGAAAATGTCCAAGTCGCGCGGCACCTTTATCAAGGCACGTTCCTACCTTGACCACCTGAACCCGGAATACCTGCGTTATTACCTTGCTGCCAAACTCGGCAGCGGCGTTGATGACCTGGACCTGAATCTTGAAGACTTCGTGCTGCGCGTTAACAGCGATCTTGTCGGCAAGGTTGTAAACATTGCCAGTCGCTGCGCTGGCTTCATCAACAAGCAGTTTGATGGCCAGTTGTCTGCCGTCTGCACCGAGCCCGATTTGTACCGGTCTTTTGTCGATGACGGCAATGCCATTGCCGAATCCTATGAAAAACGTGAATACGGCCAGGCCATTCGCAGCATCATGGCGCTGGCTGACCGCGCCAACCAGTACATCGATGCCAACAAGCCCTGGGTGCTGGCAAAACAGCAAGGACAGCAGCAAACGGTGCAGGATGTCTGCAGTGTTGGTCTTAATTTGTTCCGGGTACTAATCACATATCTGCAACCGGTACTGCCGGCGATGGCCGCCGAAGTGGAAACCTTTCTGAAGCTTCCGGCCATGACCTGGGATGCCATTGACACACCACTGACCGGTCACACTATCAACAAATTCAAGCCGCTGATGACGCGCGTTGAACAGGAGAAAATAGACGCCATGCTGGAAGATTCAAAGCACAGCCTCGGCACTCCGGTTGCTGCAGCGGCAGCGAGCGAAAACGAGACACAGAAAATTGACCCGATAGCCGACACCATCAGTTTCGAGGACTTTGCAAAACTTGACCTGCGCATTGCCCGCATCAGCAAGGCGGAACATGTGGAAGGTGCCGACAAACTGTTGCAGCTGACGCTGGATATCGGCGGCGAGACCCGTAATGTGTTTGCCGGTATCAAGTCCGCCTATAGCCCGGAAGCGCTGCAAGGCAAACTCACTGTCATGGTGGCTAACCTCGCCCCGCGCAAGATGCGTTTTGGCATATCGGAAGGCATGGTGCTGGCGGCAGGCCCTGGCGGCAGCGAGCTGTTTGTGCTGCACCCTGACGAGGGTGCGGAGCCGGGAATGCGGGTTAAGTAGCATCCATACGCTGTTGTTTTATTGCTTCGTATATTTGGTGTAGGAGCGGATCTAGTCCGCGATTGCGGTGTCTATAAAACCATCACGGACGAGATCCGCTCCTACAGGTTTTTTAAAACACTGTTATAGAAATAGCCAATGACTGAACTTGCACTGATCCTGGTCAGCACCGTGCTGGTCAATAATTTTGTCCTGGTGAAATTCCTGGGCCTGTGCCCGTTCATGGGCGTATCACGCAATGTCGATACCGCCACCGGCATGGCGCTGGCAACCACCTTTGTACTGACGCTGTCGTCCATTTGCAGCTATCTCGCCAACGAGTTTCTGCTGATACCGCTCGGGCTGGAATACCTGCGCACCATCACCTTTATACTGGTGATTGCCGCGGTGGTGCAATTCACTGAAATGGTGGTACACAGAACCAGCCCGTTGTTATACAAGGTACTGGGGATATTTCTGCCACTGATTACCACCAACTGTGCAGTGCTCGGCGTGGCGTTGCTGAATGTTCAACAACATTTAAATTTTATTGGCTCAGCCGTCTACGGCTTTGGTGCTGCCGTTGGTTTTTCAATGGTGCTGATTCTGTTCTCCGCCATCCGTGAACGCGTTGCAGCGGCCGATGTACCGGTACCTTTCCGCGGTTCGGCCATTGCACTGGTCACAGCCGGTCTGATGTCGCTCGCCTTCATGGGTTTCTCCGGACTGGTGAAGGGATAAACATACAGGCCCTGGCCATTTATCGATGCTGATTGCACTCATTACATTCGGATTACTGGCCCTGGTAATTGGCCTGGTACTGGGATATGCAGCTATCCGCTTTCGCGTCGAGAGTGACCCGATTGTCGACCAGATTGACAAGCTGTTGCCACAAACCCAGTGTGGCCAGTGCACCTATCCCGGTTGTCGCCCGTATGCAGAAGCCATCGCCGCAGACGAAGCCGATATCAACCAGTGCCCGCCGGGTGGCGAAAGCACCATCCAGGCACTCGCTGACTTGCTCGGCAAGGACCCCAAGCCATTGAACCCCGAACACGGCGAGCACAGCGAGAAAACAGTGGTGGTGATTGATGAACAGGTTTGCATCGGCTGCACGCTGTGCATACAGGCTTGCCCGGTTGACGCCATCCTCGGTGCCGCCAAGCAAATGCACACCGTAATTACCAGCGAATGCACCGGTTGCGATCTCTGTATTCCACCATGCCCGGTTGAATGTATTCATGTTGTTCCAGTGAAGACCACGGCACGTAACTGGATCTGGCCAAAACCCGATGCAATTGCAGCAGAGGTTGACACGGCATGACGGCTTCAGGAGACAGCTTCAGGCGATCACGTGATGTAACCTTCGGCAACCTGCACAGCTTTCATGGCGGACTGAAGCTGCCAGGGCACCGGGAGATTACGGCAAACAGACCTATCTGCAATGCCGGCATACCGCCGCTGCTAAGCATCCCGCTACAACAACATATCGGTGACCCGGCCGAGTGCCTGGTGAGGCCGGGAGACACCGTCTACAAGGGACAAATCATTGCACGGGCGCCCGGAGCATTCAGCGTCCCCGTGCACGCCTCCAGCTCCGGCACGGTTATCGCCGTTGAAGAACGCCTCGTCCCGCACCCGTCCTGCATAAAAGAAAAATGCATCGTCATTGAGACCGATGGCCTGGACCGTGTTGCAGATGAACAGCCAGTGGCAATTGATTACCTGCAGACAGAGCCGGAAAAAATCTGTGAACTTGTTCAGCAGGCCGGCATTGTCGGCATGGGCGGCGCCGGTTTTCCCACGCGCATAAAACTGTGCAACCGTAAACACCACATAGAACTGCTGCTGATCAATGCGGTGGAGTGCGAACCATATATTTCCTGTGACAACCGCCTGATGCAGGAACGCGCCGCCGAGGTGATTGAAGGCGTCCGCATCATGCGCCATGGCATACAGCCGGACGCCTGCATCATCGCAATCGAAGACAATATGCACGCGGCGGAACAGGCGCTGCGAACCGCCCTTGAAGCTGCCAGTGAAACCGGCATTACAATAATCCGGGTACCGGAAATCTATCCCAGCGGCGGCGAACGCCAGCTGATCCGGATACTGACCGGTCGCGAGGTACCCGGCAAGGGTTTCCCTGCAGATATGGGTATAGTTTGCCAGAACGTCGGCACGGCTACTGCGGTCTACCATGCCGTGGCAAAACGGCAACCCCTGATATCACGTATTGTGACCGTCACCGGGGAAGGCATTGTGCAGCCACAGAATTTCGAATGTCTGCTGGGAACACCTGTAAGCCACCTGGTTGCTGCAGCCGGTGGTTATACCAGCGGTATTGAGCGTCTGCTGATTGGTGGTCCGATGATGGGCTACGCGGTACCCAGCGACAACATCCCGGTAATCAAAACAACCAACTGTGTGCTCGCCGTCAGCCGCGAAGAGATGCCGGCGCCGCCGCCAGCGCAGCCGTGTATCCGTTGCGGAAAATGTACCGACGTCTGTCCGGCCGACCTGCTGCCCCAGCAGTTATACTGGTACGCACGCAGCAACAATTATGATGCCGCCCAGGACTACAACCTGTTTGATTGTATTGAGTGCGGTTGCTGCGCCTATGTCTGTCCCAGCCACATACCACTGGTGCAGTATTACCGTCACGCGAAAACAGAGATATGGACCCAGGAAGCACAGAAAAAGGCAGCTGATATCGCCCGCAAACGTCACGAGTCACGGCTTGCGCGACTGGAGCGCATCAAGCAGCAGCGCGCCGATCGCATGGCAAGGAAGAAGCAGGCGCTCTCCGGAGACAATGGCAGCAAGGATGCCAAGAAGATGGCAATCCAGGCGGCACTGGACCGCGTGAAACAGAAAAAAGAACAGGCATCCAGCACACCAAAAAATATCGACAACCTGACAGCCGAACAGCAGCGAATGATCGCCGAGGCGGACGAGCGCCGCCGAAACAGACAACCCGGAAGTGATAACTGATGCAATTCAAGACGTACAGCTCGCCACACCTGCCGGTTAACGACAGTGTGTCCGTGATGATGTTACGGGTATTGCTGGCGCTGATACCCGGCACAGTCTGCGCTTTCTGGATATTCGGCTGGGGCGTACTTTTCAATATCCTGATTGCCGTCGTCACATCACTGCTGGCGGAAGCTGCCGTTCTCAAGCTGCGCGGACGAACTGCGCTGTCAGGCCTGCTGGATGGCAGCGCACTGGTCACCGCCGTACTGCTGGCACTGGCATTACCGCCCCTGACACCGTGGTGGATTCCCGTGATTGGCAGTCTGTTTGCAATTGTCATCGCGAAACAGCTCTACGGCGGACTTGGCTACAACCCGTTCAATCCCGCCATGGCCGGCTACGTAGTACTGCTGATATCGTTCCCGCTGGAGTTAACACTGTGGTCGGCACCTGGTGCACACCCGGGGTTTGTGGACACCTTGTCACTGGTCACAACCGGCAACCTGCCTGCCGGCCAGTCGCTGGACGCCCTCACCATGGCGACCCCCATGGACAGTATAAAAACCCGGCTTGGCCTGAGCGAAACACTCAGTGAAATCCACGCCAGCCCGTTATTTGGCAGCTTCGCCGGCGCCGGCTGGGAATGGATTAACCTGTGGTTCCTGCTGGGCGGCCTGTGGCTGATGCAGATGAAGGTGATCCAGTGGCAGATTCCGACCGGCATGCTCGGCGGCCTCGCCGTTATTGCTTTCGTTTTCTATGCCGTTAACCCGGACATCTATTCGACGCCGCTGTTCCATATATTCAGCGGCGCTGCCATGCTCGGCGCTTTCTTTATAGCAACCGACCCGGTCTCGGCCAGTACCACACCACATGGACGCATCTATTATGGCATCGGCATCGGCGTGCTGACGTATATTATTCGTACCTGGGGCGGTTACCCGGACGGTGTTGCCTTTGCCGTATTGCTCATGAACCTGGCCGCGCCGACGATTGACTACTACACACGACCGCGGGTGTTTGGGCAGGGAGACGAAGACAGTCCGTGAACTACCGCCAGGTTGTCATTACTGCCATTATTCTGTTGCTGTTTGCCGTGACCGGCACAGCGCTGGTGGTGTATACCTTTGACAATACCCATGACCGTATTGCAGCCAACGAGCGCGCTACCCTGCTGCGCAAACTGCATCACCTGATTCCACCAGAAACGCACGACAATATACTGCTGGAAGATACCCTCACCGTAACCGGCAAGTCATTGCCAGGACCCGCCAGCGGGGTCACTGTTTACCGCGCACGCATGGCCGGTCAGCCGGTGGCACTGGTTATGACGCCGGTGGCACCGGATGGTTACAACGGCAGCATCAAGCTGCTCGTTGGCATCAGGCTCGATGGCACACTGAGTGGCGTGCGGGTAGTAGCGCACCGTGAAACACCGGGGCTCGGCGACGCCATAGACGAGACCCGCTCGGACTGGATACACCTGTTTGATGACAAGTCACTGGAAAACCCGACGCTGGAGCGCTGGAAAGTCCGCAAGGATGGCGGGGATTTTGATCAACTGACCGGCGCCACCATCACACCACGCGCCATTGTCGAGGCCGTGCGACAGACCTTGCTATACTACCGTGACCATCAGGAAACCCTGTTTGGCCAACCAGCAGCTGACCCGCAGGACAGTAAACCGTGAACGATCCAGGCTATTCACATATTCTCAAGGAGGGCCTGTGGCTGAATAACCCGGGAACCGTCCAACTGCTGGGGCTGTGCCCGTTACTGGCCGTAACCACCACTGTAATCAACGGACTGGGGCTGGGATTGGCAACCATGCTGACACTGGTGGCTTCCAATGGCATCGTGTCACTGATTCGCCGGCTGGTCCGCCCGGAGATTCGCATCCCGGTATTCGTCCTGATCATCGCCTCGATTGTCACGGTGATTGAACTGGCTATGAACGCATGGCTGCATGACCTCTACCTGATACTTGGCATATTCATCCCCCTGATTGTTACCAACTGCGCCATTATCGGGCGCGCCGAATCATTTGCATCAAGACACACCGTGGATCGCGCACTGCTGGACGGACTCGCCATGGGTATCGGCTTTACCCTGGTGCTGGTGGCGCTTGGCGGACTGCGCGAACTCATCGGCCAGGGAACCCTGCTGGCACAGGCACACCTGATGTTCGGTGAGCTGGGAAGCCAGTTCGAGATAACCCTGATCAGCGACTATCGCGGCTTTCTGCTTGCCATCCTGCCACCGGGTGCCTTTCTCGGACTCGGCTTCCTGATTGCAGGCATGAACATCATCAACGCACGACGTGAAAGAAAGGCCGCCAGCCGACCAGCGTCAGCAACCCAGCCTGCACAGGCATAGCACCGCACGCAACTCCGTGAACCGTAGCAAGCGTCAGGAAATCTTCTCGCGCTGGCGTGAGGCTAACCCGAAGCCCACCACCGAGCTGCAATACAGCAACCCGTTTCAGTTGCTGATCGCCGTCATTCTGTCGGCCCAATCAACCGATGTCGGTGTTAACAAGGCCACCAGCAGCCTGTTTAAAAAAGTAAAGACGCCGGCTGCCATGCTCAGACTGGGTGAATCCGGACTGAAGGAATATATAAAAACCATTGGTCTGTTCAATACCAAGGCCAGCAACATCATAAAGACCTGCCAGATACTTGTAGAACAGCACAATGGCAAGGTCCCGGAAGATCGTGCCGCATTGCAGGCATTACCCGGCGTAGGCCGCAAGACCGCCAACGTGGTACTGAACACCGCCTTCGGCCAACCGACCATTGCCGTGGATACCCATATCTTCCGTGTATCCAACCGCACTGGTATCGCACCCGGCAAGGATGTAAATGAGGTTGAACAGCGCTTGCTGCGACTGGTGCCGGAAGAGTTCAAACCTGACGCACATCACTGGCTGATTCTGCACGGGCGCTATACCTGTATTGCCCGCAAGCCCCGCTGCCAGTCATGTCTGATCTCGGATTTGTGTGAATACCGGCAAAAACTTCTGGACTGATTCAATCAAGGCAGTCTTCTGCGCTCAAACAGAACCCGGCATTAATATAGTAAGCGACTGTTCTTGTGATATATTCTTCGACGATTCACTGAAAGCCAGAGATGAGTCCTGTCACAAGACAGAGACAGAAACTTTCTGCAGACGACAATGTCGTAGTCAGTGAGACAACACAGGATCGTTGAAATCGATCATAACCAGCCCGGGCATCCGCCCTGTTACCAAAACCCACACGGAGACGTACAAATGTCAGAAAAAACAACCAGAAAACCACTCGCCATCGCCATGGGCGCAGCGTTCGTAACTTCACTGGCGACCGCCCCGATTGCCAATGCCGCAGAAAATCCATTCGCCATGTCTGAATTATCCAGTGGCTACATGGTTGCCGACAGCCACATGGCAGGCGGCGACAAGGACAAAGCCGAAGGTAAATGCGGCGAAGGCAAGTGCGGCGGTGACAAAGCCAAAGCCGAAGGCAAGTGCGGCGGTGACAAGGCCAAGGCAGAGGGTACATGCGGCGGCGAAAAAAAGATGGACAAGGAAGGTAAATGCGGCGAAGGCAAGTGCGGCGGCGAGAAGAAGTAACTACCAAAACCACTTGTTGTGAGCACTAAGACCTATCCTGTTTCAGGATCCGGACTTGGCCTGCGGCGGTCCCTTATGGGCCCGTTGCGGGACAACCCGCCCGACCAGGTTAATTTCCTCGAGGTCGCCCCAGAAAACTGGATTGGCATCGGCGGCAGGATGGGCAAGGATTTCCGCCATTTTACCGAACGCTATCCGTTTGTCGCCCACGGACTGTCATTGTCAATCGGCAGCCCTTCCCCGCTGGACGAAACCTTCATTTACAGGGTTAAGCGCCTGCTGGATGAACATAACTTTCGTTTTTATAGCGAACACCTGAGCTACTGCAGTGATGACGGGCACCTCTATGACCTGATGCCCATCCCCTTTACAGAAGAAGCTGTACACTATGTCGCGAAGCGAATCAGGCGTGTGCAGGATATTCTCGAACGTCGCATCGCGATGGAAAACGTCTCTTATTATGCAGCACCCGGCAAACAAATGGATGAAATCGATTTCCTGAATGCCGTGCTCGAGGAAGCTGACTGCGAGCTGCTGCTGGACGTTAACAATATTTACGTAAACAGCATTAATCACGGCTACAACGCTGAAGAATTCCTCAAGGCGCTACCGGCCAAACGCATTGCCTACTGCCACATCGCCGGCCATTATGATGAAGCCGATGACCTGAAGGTCGACACCCACGGCGCAGCAGTCATCGAACCGGTCTGGTCATTGCTGGAAACAGCCTATCAGCATTTTGGTGTCTTCCCGACATTACTTGAACGCGACTTCAACATACCTCCGCTGCCTGAACTGCTGACTGAAGTCAGCCAGATAGCAGAGCTGCAATCCAGCTGGAGCAGTCAGCGTGAGGAAGAAATCACACATGGCAGCCACGCCTGAGTTCACCCGCCGGCAGTTTGAATTTGCCGCGCATATCCGCGACCCGGAACACCAGCCTGCACCCGCCGGCATTGAAGACCGACGCATGGCTGTTTACCGGGAACTGTTCTACAACAACGTAGAAAGTTTTCTCAGCGGCACCTTCCCGGTACTGCGCAGCCTCTACCAGGACACGGACTGGCACCTGCTGGTGCGCGATTATTTCAGCCACCACCGGGCGCAGACGCCACTGTTTCTGGAGATACCGCGTGAATTCCTCAACTGGCTGGAAAATGAGCGCAGCGGACAGGCGGGTGATCCGGCGTTTCTCTATGAGCTCGCCCACTATGAGTGGGTAGAACTGGCACTTTCAATTTCAGAAGAAACACTCGAGCAGGACAACATTGATACCGGGGGCGACCTGCTAAGCGGTATACCGGTGCTGTCTCCGCTGGCCTGGCACCTCGGCTATCGCTTCCCGGTTCACAAAATCGGTCCGGATTTTCAGCCGCATGAGGCTGGCGAAACAACTACCCATATCGTGGTGTACCGTGACCGCAAAGATGAAGTGGGTTTCATGGTAATCAACCCGGTAACCAAACGCCTGCTGGAACTCATCAGTGACAACAACAACCAGAGTGGTGAGCAACTATTGCTGCAGATTGCCACCGAAATGTCTCACCCGCAACCGGACGTCGTCATCAGGGGTGGCGCTGATATACTCCAGGGCCTGGCAAAAAAAGACATCATCACGGGAACCAGAACCGGGCTATAAAAGAACAGTAATGCCGCATTGGCGTTACCATGCACGGAGGTCGGGGGCACTTATGATCGGCTTACTTAATTTTTTCCAGGACCTGCTGGACAAAACTCGCGTCATTGATTTCCTGGCACCACTGGCACTGCGCCTCTACCTGGTACCCGTATTCTGGATGGGCGGCACACATAAACTGAATAATGCCGGGCTGGATTGCATGAGCAATAACGCCGGTGGTTGTAACTTTGCTCCGAAGCAGGACATCGTCGACTGGTTCGGCAATTCCGACTGGGGACTCGGACTGCCGTTTCCGGAATTGATGGCCTATCTTGCGTCCTACACCGAGTATTTTGGTGCCATTTTGCTACTCATTGGCCTGGCGGTGCGCTGGATCTCAATACCCCTGATAGTCACCATGGTGGTCGCCGCAGTCAGCGTACATTTGCCCAATGGCTGGTCTGCAATCGCAGAAGGCAGTGGTATCTTCGCGACACCACGCACCGAGGGTGCCATCGAGCGGCTCGACAGGGCCAGCGAGATACTGCAACAACATGGCGACTACAGCTGGCTGACAGAGAATGGCAGCTTTGTGGTGCTTAATAACGGTATCGAGTTTGCCGCCACGTATCTCATCATGTTGCTGGCCCTGTTATTTATCGGTGGCGGCAGG
>Ga0316194_10003358_pt1 | contig 11180 bp, 8 predicted proteins | sample CroRivsedime1_MG_FD_204936 | JGI IMG/M metagenome (GOLD analysis project Ga0316194, IMG submission 204936) | Coastal sediment microbial communities from Maine, United States - Cross River sediment 1 | ecosystem: Environmental > Aquatic > Marine > Coastal > Sediment | place: USA: Maine... | reverse complement strand
GCTCGAGGATTTCAGGGCCGGTGGTTTGCTCGTGGATCTCGCGGTTGGCGGTGTTGTCGAACTGATTGGCCCAGACCGCATCCTCGAGTTCATCGGCAAGACGTCCGGCAACATGTTGGTAGTTTCCGGGGTCGCGGTAGGGCACCGCCGGCACCGCGCGCACCTCGGCGCCGAGGGTCTCGAGGATCTCGAACTTCTCCCGCGACTGCGTCTCGGGCATGACGATGAGACACCGGTAGCCGCGGGTGTTGCAGATGTGGGCAAGCCCGATACCGGTGTTGCCGGCAGTGCCCTCGACCACGGTTCCGCCGGGCCGCAGCCGCCCCTCCTGCTCGGCCGCTTCGATGATGCCGAGCGCGGCCCGGTCCTTGACCGACCCACCCGGGTTCATGAACTCGGCCTTGCCGAGGATCTCGCAGCTGGTTTCTTCGCTGATCCGCCGCAGGCGGATGAGCGGCGTGTCGCCCACAGATCCGGCAAAACCTTCTCGAATATCCATGTCCCTCGAAACCCGATCCGGCAATCGGTTGTTCCCACAACCCGAGGTCCCACGTACTACTTGATGACTTTGGAAGGGGGCACCCACGCATGCGGTCGCATACCCAACCTACTTGGCGACTACCTCCAGATTCAAGCGATCCAGGAGGTCCTGGAAACGGGGATCATCGACCAGATCACCGAAGTCGTACCACGAGCCGATCCACGGCATCAGCGGGCTGCGAGTCTCGAAGCCGCGCTCGAGGGACTCCATCGCCCCGTCCAGATCGCCATACAGCGCCTGAAAACTCGCCAGCGCTGGTGGAGGGATGCTCGAGCTGTTGGCCGTCAGCTCGGCGAGAAGGCGGCCGGCTTCGTCGAGCCGGCCTCCCTTGACCAGGGCCTGACCGTAGTGGGCCCTCCACCGCGGGACGTTTTCGCCGGCGGCCTGATACTCAATAAAGGCCTCGTCGAACAGACCTTTGCCAACGAGAGCCCAGCCACGGTCGGCGTGAGCCCGCGCCCAACCAGGGTAGAGATCGAAGGCCTTGGCGTTCTCGACGAGGGCGTCATCGAAGAGGCCGGCGCCCAGGTAGATCTCAGAAAGCCACGACGTGAACGCTGGCCCCAACGGATCGATGTCCTGCGCCATCTTCCCTTCGGCAATCGCTTGCGGCCAGTCGCCGCGAAGGACGTGGAGCCAGGCGTAGTGGGCGTGGAGCTCGGCGAGGCCAGGGTTGAGCTCGATGGCCCGGCGGAAGGAGATTTCAGCAGCTTCCCAATCCCAATCGTGATACATCGCGGCGTCGGCCAGGGCAGCCTCAGCCCTGGCCAGATTTTCGTCGAGCTCGAGGGCACGCCGCGCCGCCGCCTTTGCCCGCTTGAAGTACTCGGACCCGTCGACAGAGTCGTGTCCCCACATAACGTAGCCCTGTGCAAGGCCGGCGTAGGCGAAGGGGTCGGCCGGGTCGTTCTCGACCGCCTCGTGGAGGTAGGCCATTCCCCTTTCGAAATCGTCTTCCCCTCCTTTCTTGAGGTGGTGCATGCCTCGGAGGTAGGCGCGATAGGTTTCCGGATCGACCTCGCGGGCGTCGGAGAATCGAGTCTCCTCTTGTGGCGAGACCTCGATGGCGATGGCATTGGCGATCGACCGGGCGATCTCCGACTGCAGTGCGAGCACGCCAACGAGCTCGCGTTGAAAAGTATCCGCCCACAGGTGGCTGTCAGTGGCGGCATCGACGAGCTGGGCAGTGATCCGTACCTGATCCATCTCGAGCTGGACAGAACCCGCGACGACGGCGTCGACGCCGAGTCGCCGGGCAATCTCGGGCAGAGAGAGTTCGGAACCCTTGAACTGCATGACAGAAGTTCGTGAGATCACCATCAGTGCTCTGATCCGCGACAGGTCGGTGATGAGAGCTTCGGTCATACCGTCGGCAAAGAACTCCTGCTCCGGATCACCGGAGAGGTTGGCCAGCGGGAGAACCGCGATCGAGCGAATCACGTTTCCTTCCAGCCACGGCGCGCCACGATTCCAAAGCGAGCGCACGCCGACGGCGGTGAGAACGACGGCCACCACGAGCACCGCCGCCAGGGCCAGCCGACGCCTCCGTCCGGTCTGCCGGTGACGGGTCGGCGCGATCAGGTGGTCGCCGCCGCCCGCGAACTCGCGCAGGGCGAAGGAGAGATCGGAGGCCGACTGGAAGCGCCGGTCGGGGTCCTTCTCGAGGCACCTGGCGACGGTCCGTTCGACCTCCGGTGCGACCTCGACGCCGCACTCGGCAAACGACGGCGGGTCTTCTCGAAGGATAGCGGTCATGGCCTCGGCTGTGGTGTCACGCTTGAATGGCCGGTGACCTGACAGCATCTCGTAGAGCACACACCCGAAAGAAAAAATATCAGAACGGGCGTCCGCCTTCTCTCCCCGGACCTGCTCGGGCGCCATGTAACCCACAGTGCCCATGATCGTCCCCGGCATCGATGCAGTAGGCGCGACCGACGCGGTATCGTCGTCCGGCGACGCCATTTCACGCAACGATGCGAGCCCAAAATCGAGAATCTTGACCCGTCCGTCGGCGCACAGGAAGAGGTTGCCCGGCTTGATGTCCCGGTGCACGACACCGCCGCCGTGGGCGACCGCCAAACCATCGGAAACCGCGCCAGCGATTTCACGCACCTCTGCCCACGGCAGGGGGCCACCGGCCGAATCGAGACGCTCGCGCAGGCTCTTCCCATCCAAAAGCTCGGTCACCGCGAAGGTGACGTCGCCCTCTCTGCCGAAGTCGAAGATCTCGAGGACGCTCGGGTGCGACAACCGGGCTACGGCCTTGGCCTCGCGCTTGAATCGCCGGAGGCGGTCCTCCTCGCCGGCCACCGCCTCCGGCAACACCTTGACCGCCACGTCGCGGTCAAGCTCCGTGTCCCGTGCACGGTAGACCTCCCCCATGCCACCTTTGCCCACGGGGGCCTTGATCTCGTAACGTCCCAGACGATCTCCAGCCGACAGACGCATGAGGTGTCCTTCCGTCTACAGATACCTGACGATGTGAGCTTCCTTTGGAGGTATTGTTGCAAAAACCCTGGACACCTGCAATCGGCTGGGGTGCCAAGCGTTAGAAGGGCGCTGCCAGCACAAAGTAATAAAGTGATACGTGGCACCCATGGCACCCATCACCCATGAATGCGAACCGTGGCTCCCATGGAGGGTGGCACCCATGTGTGCATGTGGATCCCACCTGCTAGACTGATGCGCAAGCTATGGCCTTTCATCTGCGAGCCTGCTCCGCAACGTTCACTATCCTTCTCCTGGTAGCCGGCTGCACCAACCCAGAGAGTCTCTGTCCACCAAAAAACATCGGAATGTGGAGTGCCGAAGGCGAAACTGAGGTCTATATCGGAGACGACCTTTTCGTCTACATCAACGGCGGTGCCGAGATCTACCACGAGTACGGATTTGTGCAGGTCGCCGTGCAACGATATCGGCGAGGAGACGACAACGTCTCGGTGGAGATTTACACCATGGAAGGAGACGCCTTTGGCATCTACAGTTTTGCCCGGTCCTCGAGGGGACATGCGGTGAAACTAGGCGACGGCGCCACCGCCGCCGGCTACTACATGCATTTTTGGAGCGGACCTGAACTGGCGGTGATCACAGCCGAAAACGAGTTTGAAGATCCCGGTGAGGCGGTGTCGGAGATCGCCACCGCCGTCGCTGGTTGTCTGCAATCGGGCGGAGTCGAACCGGGTTTGCTCGATCAGCTACCGATCGAAGGCCGGGTCACCGGTTCTGAGGTCTATTTCTCCGGCCGGCTAGCATTCATGAATGTCGCGCGGCCGGCCGCACCTCTTTTTGCCGGCTTTGAGGAAGGTGCAGCCGCGCATTATGAATCCGGTGAACACATCGTGGTATTGCGCTGGAAAGACGAAGCGGCTGCGGTTCAGGCCCTACAGGAGGCACGACAGTTGTGTGTGGCCTCAGGGGGGTCGGTAGTCGAAACCGAGGATGGCGGTATCGCCGAGTTCGAATCCGGTAGTCACCGAATTTCGGCGAGCGGCTCAGAAAATCAGATCACACTTCGCGAGCAAAGGGAGGAATCATGAGCGATAGGGAACCCAACGACGGTATCACCAGACGCGATTTCGTCGCCACCGGCGCTGCCGCCGGCACCCTTCTCGCGACTGGCGTGGGATTCGGTGAGCAATCTCAATGGCCTGCGCCCGACCTCGTGGTGGCGCACGGCCCGGATGTCGCCAAGAACACGGCTGCGGTGATTGAGGCGCATGGAGGGATCGGTGCCTTCGTACGGCCCGGGCAGATCGTCAATATTCTTCCAAACGCCCAAGGCTCTCACCCCGGGACCTCGACAGATCCGGTTCTGGTCAAGACCGTCGTCGACCTGTGTAAAAAAGCAGGCGCCAAGGAAGTCCGCTGGCTCACCTGGCAATCCGGCAAATATTTCGAAAGAAGCAATATCGCTCAGTTGGTCAAGGGCAGCGGAGCGAAATTTATCCAGGTGGATAGCGATGACGAAAGCCAGTGGAATAATTTCGAGGTTCCAAGCGGCGTCGCGCTCGAGAATATCCGTGTTTTCAAAATCATCGACGAGTGCGACGTATTCATCAACATGCCAATCATCAAAGACCACATCGGATCTCGGTTTACCGGATCGTTAAAGAACTACATGGGTGCCTCACATCCCACCGACAACCGTCTCTTCCACCCTACTTTCGAGGGTGAGGACTTGTTGCGGATGGAACAGTGCATCGCGGACCTCAACACCGTTGTCAGGAAACCCGATCTGATCATCGCCGACGCCATGACAATCCTCACGAGCAAAGGTCCTTTCGGCCCGGGAGATATCGCCAAACCCAACAAGGTCATCGCGGGTGTCGACCGCGTGGCCCTCGATTCCTACGGCGCGACTCTGCTCGGCCTCGAAGGCAGCGAAGTCACGATGATCCTGAACGCCCACCAACTCGGTCTCGGCGAAATCGATCTTCGCAAGGTGAAAATTCAAGAAATGGAAGTGGGTTAACCCGGGGATCTATCTCATTCGTTCAAAAGGGCGCCACCCATAGGATGAACCGCGAACCAGGCAGCTCCATCAATCGCCGGCCGTGGAGACCGTAGGCCGCCACGCGAGCCACAACAGACCCAGCAATGTTGCGATGCAGATCCAGGAGAAAAGATCGCCGATCCACGAGTAGATCGTATTGACGCCGCGAGTCGGAACCTCTGAGATCATCACCCGGTCCGCTGTTGTGTAGTGATCCATCCGGCTCAACACGCGGCCCTGGTAATCGGTAGCGATCGACAATCCGAGGCTCGTGTGGCGCACCAGGTTGAAGCCCTGCTCAATGGCGCGAAAGCGAGCCATCTCGGAATGCCACGGATCAATCTCCTTCCAGTCGTTCGACGGCACGAGCATCACGTCGGTGTGAAGTCTGCCAGCCTGTCTGAGCAGCCCGGGGAAGTCCATGTCGAAGCAGATCGCGCTGCTGAGGCGGCCGTATGGGCTTTCGATCATTCTGATGCGGCCGTCATCGCGCGCCGACATTGCTGCCTCGGAACCGGGAACCGGAATCGCCTTGTAGCTCTCCCAGGCCACCTCGCCATTCGGAGTGATCAGCACGATCTTGTTCTCGAGGGGGCTCGAGCTTTCGGAGTTCCAGGTCGCGAGGCCCATACCGAGGTAGATCTCCCGATCACGCGCCAGCTCGATGCCTCGTTGGATGAGCTGGTCTTCGTCGTCTTTCAACACAAACGCGTTCGCCTCGCCCCAAATGACGATTCGTGCGCCGGCGATCGCCTCGCGCTCTGAACGGCTCAGCAGATCATCGTTGATCGAGCGCCCCCGACGACGGACCTGGTCGGTATCATCGGCGGTTTGCGTGCCGCTGAAGATGCGTTCCGCTATTTCCGGGCTCGGGATCAACTCGATATCAGGCTTGGTCAGTGATGCGATGCGAACCGTCGGAGCATCCGGAGGAGTGAGCCCGAGCCGGGCACCGCCGTAGAAACAGACCGCCACCGCGACGGTCGCCGCCCACGCCGCCCCGCGCCGAATCTCCTGCCACTCGAATCGGCGCTCCCACGCCCAGTTACAGATTGCCGCGAACCAGGCGATCAAAAAGCTGACGCCGTAAAGGCCGGTAATCGACAGGATCTGCAGCAGGGTCATGTTCTCGTACTGGCTGTAGGCCGCCGCGCCCCAGCTTCCGTACGGCGTGAACGTGGCCACCAGATACTCGGTAAGCACCCAACTGCAGGGGAGAACGAGGGTGGAGCTGAAGCCGCGAATCCGGTGGGCGGCAAACCGGTCCAGCGCAAAAGGAACAGTTTCAACAAGCCCATAGACCGCTGCGAGAACCAGGTACCAAACGTGTGGGAGGGGAACCATCCCACGGAACTGGAAGACGAAGGCACCGCTCAACACGAGCCAGGCGACGGGCAGCCCAAAGCTGGGGGAGTGCGATCTCACAAAGCGCAAGAGGAATATCGGCGCCAGCCACGCCGCCGCTGCGATCGTGTTCCGTCCGTTAGAAAACAGCAGCAGGAGGAGCGCCAGCATCCCCCAATACGCCGATTTCCGGTTCACACGGTCAAGTGGGGCGAGCTCGGTGGTTTCATTTTCGGCCATTGGGCCCTCCGATGTGATGATGCTTTTGCGTCGGTTGTGCCAGTCCGTTCAACGCCGTGTCGATGACGCTATTGATCAGTCGTTCACGTTCGATCCACGGGAATTTCGGGAGCACGATCAAGAGCGAGGTCACCCCGTGGATGGCCGTCCACAGAACCTGACTGACCTGTTCCACGTTTTTCACGGCCATGAGATTCTGATCGATGCAGGTGCGGACGGAATCGCGAAGGACATCAAACGAAGAGTGGGGTCGCCCCTCGGTTGTCACGGCCCTGCCCGACCTCCTCAGAATGAACGCGGCGTGATAGTGGTGGGGGTACCGGAGCCCGAAGTCGACGTACGCGCGCAGCTTCTTTCGAAGCGAATGCATCGGATCATCCGTATCGTGAACCTCTTCGAGAATCTCGAGCAGCTTGTCGAAACCCTCCTCGACAACGCAGGCGAGGAGTTGCTCTTTTGATTTGAAGTACAGGTAGATCGTTCCCGGGGAGCAACCGATCTCGGCAGCCAAGGCGCGCATCGAAAAGCTGCCATAGCCCTTTTCGATCAAGGTTTTGCGGGCAGCGCCGAGGATTGTGCCTCGGACCGAATCTCGATGCCGTGCGCGGGTTGCTGGTAAGCTCATAACTGAACAGTGTTCATTATACTGAACAGTGTTCAGTTATGCAATCTTTCCCAGCAACGTCAGAGATGGTGGACATCAGCGCCCGGTACCAATGGGCGCCACGGCTTACATTCTCACATCTCACAACCTCACGAAACCGCAGCGATCTTGCCGGGTTGTGAGGTCGTGATCAGCGGCAGCCCCCGCTACAATACCCAGCCATGAGCTTTGACCCCCGTCGTCTATCGCGCCGAGCTCAGGGCCTGTTGGCCGGCGGTTCGGCACCTGAGTATTTGCAGCGGCACACCGAATGTCTGAGCGACCTCGTCGACCCGGTCACCAACCCCGACGGATACATCCCCCTTTGCGAGGCCGAAAACCGACTGGTGGCGGAGATGGTGGCCGATCGCCTCGATCGCGTGCCGAGAGTGCCGGCCACCGTGTTCGGCTATGACACCATGACCGGTTCGGTGCGATTCCGCGAGCAGCTCGCGAGCTTCATGGGCCGGACCTTCCTCGGTCGCGAGTTCGATCCACAGCAGATCTCCGTCCTCGCCGGCGCCGGCAGTGTGCTCGAGATCCTCTTCCATGCCCTTGGCGATCCGGGAGATGGCGTTCTCATCCCAACGCCGAGCTATGCCGGGTTCTGGATGGACCTCGAGCTGCGCAACGGGCTGACCATCGTCCCGGCTCACCGTTCGAGCGACGACGACTTCCGCCTGACCCCCGAGTTGCTCGACCGCGCCGTCGCCGGCGCCGGGCGACCGGTCAAGGCCCTGCTCTACACCTCGCCCGACAACCCTCTCGGCACGGTCGCGTCACCGGAGGAAATCAGCATGGTGCTGGCGTGGGCGGACGACCGCGACCTGCACGTAGTCTTGGACGAGATCTACGCCCTGTCGGTCTTCGGAGAGCGGGCCTTCACCAGTTGCGCCGAGCTGCTGCCGTCGCTCGGCGAGCGCGTCCACATCGTCTGGGCCTTCTCCAAGGACTTCGGCGCCTCGGGGCTGCGCTGCGGCGTGCTCGTCAGCGAGAATCAGGCGGTCAACGCCGCCGTTGACGCGCTGGCCTACTGGGCGTGCTGCTCCGGCCACACCCAGTACCTGCTCGGCGAAATGATCTCCGACGAGACCTGGGTCGACTCGTACATCGGCTCCATGAGGGAGCTGCTGCGTGGTGCCCACACCCGCCTCACGACCGCTTTGGATGCTGGCGGAATTCGCCACCTGCCGGCCGAGTCCGGCGTCTTTGTCCTGCTCGATCTCCGGTCGCACCTGGCGGCGCCGACCTGGGAGGCCGAGCACGAGCTGTGGCTCGCCATCCTCGAGCAGGCCAGGGTCAACCTCACGCCCGGCGCAGCGTGTCGCGTCGGCGAGCCCGGGTTCTTTCGGCTCTGCTACGCCGGGCTGCCCACCGAAACCGTTGAGGCCGGCGTCCGTCGGATCGTCAGGCTGCTCGACTGAGTCGATAAACAATCGTGCCGCTGATCACCACCTCATACATGAACGAAGACGAGCGCCTGGCCCGTGGCCGTCACAATTCAACATTCTGAACGTGGCGCCCATGCTGATGCCTCAGGTTAGGAGTCGAGTGTAAATCTCGTCAAATTTACAGAATCCTTGTCGATGGAGTATTTGAAAAACTTCATTTTGCTCTTAATCTTTGCGTTCACTATTCCTTTCGCATTCATCCCAGCAACCGTCTTCTTTTCTGGAAGGAGCCCCTCAATGGAGGTCTTTCCTGCCTCACAGCACAGGGTGATGACCGTGTCAAAATCCTGACATCTCTTTCGGACGTCTTCGCGAGCACTCTCATCCAATATGCAGAGCCCAACAAGAGGATATTTGCCGACCCAGGATCCAACATCCGAGCCTCTCTTGACGAACAACTGCTTCAGTCTCTCGACCTCCTCGTTCATGGAAATGGCTTTGTACCCAGTGGGAGTGAGCACGAAGGTTGCCGAGTCTTCAGCACTGTTCTGAATGTACAGACTCATATTTGCGCACGCAGGGCAACCCATTACGAAGACCCCCTGAGCCGCCCCCGCGTCATGAAGAATGTCGAAATCAGAGCGTAACTCGGAATAGATCATGCCGTCCTCCCCTTCTCAGCCGTGCGACCTCGAGCCCACAACAGCCACGGAGCCCGCGTCATATGATGCCGGGAACGAGACCGTGCGCCCCGCATTCGCACACCGTCCAGGTGGTGCGCAACCTGATTTCATCGTCTTGTGTCCTTTGTCTCTACTCATGAAAGGTGGTGCTCAACTTCCCAAATTTCAACCAAAAGGCACCAACGATCACAAGCCGACAAATATCAACAGCCCGAGGTGATGGCCACTAACGCCCTCCCGGCTCCGTCTTTCGCAAGGGTGGCACCCATGCCTCATGCCTTCGACAATGCAACAATGCGAAGGGCGGCACCCATGCGGGTGTCACGTGGGCGCCGGCTGGCTGGGTCTCTCAGGGCCCGCCAGAGCGCATCGAATCAAGCGCCTTCGATTGCGATTGCGTTACGGATCACCCGTTGGCCGGCCGTAAACGACCCATCTACAACCGCTCAAACCAAAACGTAGGGGCGGGGTTTAGCCCCGCCCGAGACCACACATTACAGGTGACGACAATGCATCAATGCGAAGTGTGGCACCCAGGCGAAGCTATACTCCTGACCCGTAGCGCAGGTAGTGATCGGAGCAACGCCATGACATTGATTCGATGCTTCGAGCCCGACGATCTCGATTTCGCCGACAGGCAGAAGAAGCGGGAGGGGTGGGCGGCCAGTCGGCGTCAGTTCAAGCTCTACCTGGAGCACGATCCGAACGGGTGCTTTGTAGCGACAGTCGACAACCAGCCCGTCGGAATGGTGACAACGACCTGCTTCGGCCCGAGCGCCTGGATCGGCAACCTGATCGTCGAGCCCGATTTCCGGAGCCGCGGCATCGGACGCGCCCTCATGGAGCATGGCCTCGATCACCTCCGAGAACGGGGCGCCACCACCATCCGCCTCGAAGGCGACCCCCAGGGGATCCCCTTGTACCGCAAGCTGGGCTTCGTGGACGAATTCGAATCCTGCCGACTCAAGCTCTCCAAGTCGAAAGAGAAACTCACGCTCGACGACTCGACGGCCGAGCCGATGACCACCGGCGACCTGGATGAGGTGGCGGCGCTCGACACCAAGATCGTCGGCCCGAACCGGAGGCGGTTCCTCGAGCTGAGGTTGCTCGCGGCAGATCTCGCCCTTGTTTGCCGCCGGAACGGGAGAATCGTTGCCTCGCTACTGGCCTCACCCACCAACCGCGGTTTTCGTATCGCGCCGTGCGTGGCTCTCGAACCCGCCGACGGACGATGCGTGATAGCCGCAGCCATCTCGGCCGCCTCTGACCGGGCAGTGATCATCGGGTTGCCGGCCCTCAACACCGATGCGCTCGAAATGCTCGCGGAGATGAGGTTCGAGAAGCGCGCCTCCAGCTGGCGCATGCGCCTCGGACCGTCAATCGACGCGGGCGACCCGACCAGGGTGTTCGCCATCGCGTCAGGAGCGGTGGGCTGATCCGACTACTCGACTACGAGGTTGTGGCCGGTGGGGATAACGGGTGCGTTGATGTGTCACCTGAGGCACGCTGAATTTCTAAATCAAAAGGCGATCTGTGGCACCGATCCGTTGCCTTGTAAGACGATGCGTTGATGCGAAGCGCGGCACCCATGAAGGGTCGCACCGACGGACAATTGTTATGGTGGCACCCATGAGGTTCACCGCCACCGCGCTGAAAACGGTCGCCCTGATCTCCGTTATCGGCGCCGCCGTGTCATGCGCCCGAGGCCCGGACCCGCCGGGCGCGACCGACCGGTCGCTCGAATCCGCCATCGTGGAGATCGAGGCGGGACGCGCGACAACTCCCATCATTGTGCAGCCGACCCCGGGCTCGGACACGACTGTGACCTTCCTGGTGAAGAGCACCG
>Ga0316194_10003356_pt1 | contig 11183 bp, 8 predicted proteins | sample CroRivsedime1_MG_FD_204936 | JGI IMG/M metagenome (GOLD analysis project Ga0316194, IMG submission 204936) | Coastal sediment microbial communities from Maine, United States - Cross River sediment 1 | ecosystem: Environmental > Aquatic > Marine > Coastal > Sediment | place: USA: Maine... | reverse complement strand
TGCGGTAAGTTCCTTGATTACCTCCAGGGGCGGCATACCGACAATGCCAACATTTGTGTATTTATCTATCATTGGTAATATTAATTGTACGTTTCAAGTGCCTGAAGTATATTGTTTCTTTAAGCCGGAGCCTGCTGTATTATGGTTACTCATTTCGAGTCCTTAAAAAGAAATACTCACTTTAATATTTGACTTAGCAAGTTGCTTTAGCCAAACCGTTCAAATGGGTAATATAGCCGGGAAATCTGTTAAAATAAAACAAAATAAAAAGTTCAGTCCCAATTCGTTGGTTGTTACAGTTGAGATGGGTCTGGCGGATTTCGGACCGGCATAACACCGTGGTCAAGATGAACCGGACATTTATGTTGACTTCTCAATAATCATGGGAATATCTTTATCGTCCCTGTAAATTATATTATTGCCTGAATCGAGTTATTTTCATGAGAAAAAAATTTCTGCCTTTTTCAAAACCTTCCATAAGTGAAGATGAAATACAAATGGTGGCGGATGTTCTGCGCTCCGGCTGGATCACAACCGGTTCCAGGGCGGCGGCTTTTGAAGAGGAGTTTGCCGGCTACTGTGGTGCTGCCGGAGCAGTGGCTCTTTCTTCCGCCACAGCAGGTATGCATCTGTTGCTGACTGCGTTGAATATTGGACCGGGAGACGAAATTGTTACCCCATCAATGACCTGGGTTTCGACTGTCAACCTGATCACACGCAGCGGCGCCACCCCGGTTTTCGCTGATGTGGACCGCGATACCATGATGGTAACAGCGGATACAATCGTGCCATGTTTAACAGAGCGCACCAGACTGATCCTGCCGGTGCACTTTGCCGGGGCTGCCATTGATCTGGACCCGATCAGGCAGTTGGCGCAATCCAGAAAGATTACCATGGTCGAGGATGCGGCCCACGCCGTAGGCACTGAATACAAGGGAGAAAAAATAGGTTCAGGCTCAACATCAATTTTTTCCTTCCATCCCATTAAAAACATGACAACCGGTGAAGGCGGCATGTTCTGCTCTGAAAATAAGCAACTTCTTGAGCACATCCGGCGCTTGAAATTCCACGGCCTGGGCACCGATGCCTATGACCGTGATACCCAGAGCCGTTCTCCCCAGGCTGAAGTGCTTGAGCCCGGCTACAAATATAATATTACCGACATGGCAGCGGTGCTTGGCAGCGGCCAGCTTTCCCGCCTGGAAAGCTTTATTGCCCGGCGCTCCAGCCTGGCGGCCTACTATCATCAGCAACTGGCCGGCATTGATGAAATCCTTCCCCTGGAAATCCCTGCGTATCCTATGCGGCATGCATGGCATCTTTTCATCGTCCGGCTGGATATTGAAAAAGCCGGGATTGACCGGGACGGATTCATGCAGAAACTGAAAGAAAGAAATATCGGTACAGGCTTGCATTTTCGGGCCGTACATCTGCAGAAATATTATCGTGAAACCTTGAATATATCTTCCGGTGCACTGCCGGCTACGGAATGGAACTCAAATCGCATCTGTTCCCTGCCGCTGTTCCCTGACATGCATGAGGAGGATGTCGATGATGTGGTCAGTACTGTAAAGGAGATATTGGCCTGATGAAACAGCTTCTCTCCATAGTTATCCCGGTGTTTAATGAAAGGGCATGTCTCAATGAATTGATCAGCCGGTCACTGGCAGTCTGCCGGGAGACCGGTCACACCTTTGAACTCATCCTGGTGGATGACGGTTCCAGCGATGGTTCTGATGAGATGATCGTTCAGGCCGCCGGGGAGAACAGCGAAATAGTCGGAGTATTTCTCAATCGCAATTATGGTCAGCATGCTGCTGTTTTCGCCGGGCTGGTCCAGTCGGTAGGGGAGATCATTATCACCCTTGATGCCGATTTGCAGAATCCTCCCGAGGAAATTCCCAAGCTGGTGCGGGAAATTGAAAAAGGCTTTGACGTGGTTGGAACGGTGCGGCTCAACCGTCGCGACACCCTGTTCCGCCGGACCGCCTCAGCCCAGGTTAACAAGGCGGTGCGGCAGGCCACCGGTGTGATGATGCATGATTACGGCTGCATGCTTCGGGCCTACCGCCGGCATATAGTGGATGCCATGCTCCAGTGCCGGGAAACATCCACCTTTATTCCCATCCTGGCTAACAGTTTTGCCAGGACAACCACCGAGATCCCGGTGCGCCACGACCTGCGTCGCCTTGGTGAATCGAAATACAGTCTTTTCAAGCTCATTTCCCTGCAATTCGACCTGTTGACATCCATGTCGACATTTCCCCTGCGGCTCCTTTCCATGTTCGGAACTTTGATCGCTTCAGGCGGTATAGGTTTCGGTCTTTTTCTCATGTTTATGCGTCTGTTCTACGGTTCGAGCTGGGCGGCTGAAGGGGTTTTTACCCTTTTTTCCATCCTGTTCATTTTTGTAGGCGCCCAATTTATCGCCATGGGACTGCTTGGAGAATATATTGGCCGTATCTACAACGATGTGCGGGGACGGCCGCGTTATTTCATCCGGCGGATCATGGGAGGCCAGGCCGGGAGACAACCTTCGCATATGTTTGCCATGGAGGATGAGCAACAGGCACCTGGTCCATCTACTCCGTCCACTAATTAATCACAGAATGCAATAAGGATACTTTGATGAAAGCTATAGTACTTGCCTATCATAATATAGGCTGTGTCGGGCTCAAGGCCCTTCTTAACCAGGGCTTCGACATTCAGGCTGTTTTCACTCATAAGGATGCCCCCGATGAAAACACATGGTTTGATTCGGTGGCTGAACTGGCGGCTGACAACGGGCTCCCTGTTTTTGCACCGGAAGAGATAAACCATCCCCTCTGGCAGGCCAGGATCAAGGAAATGGCCCCTGATATCATTTTTTCTTTTTATTACCGGAAAATGGTCGGGCCTGAAATCCTCAGCATTCCCAAGGAGGGCAGCCTCAATCTCCATGGTTCCCTGCTCCCTCATTATCGGGGCCGCTGTCCGGTTAACTGGGTACTGGTGAACGGTGAAAAGGAGACGGGGGTAACCCTGCACTACATGTCGCCGAAGCCGGATGACGGAGATATCGTCAGCCAGAAAAAAATAGAGATCACCGATGACGATACTGCACTGACCCTGCATGGTAAGCTCACCGGGTTGGCAGCCAGGATGCTGGACGAAATCCTGCCTGCCATAAAGGACGGCAGTGCGCCGCGTATTCCACAGGACAAAGGAGCTGCGAGCTATTTCGGAGGGCGAAATCCGGCAGACGGTGAGATTGATTGGTCGCAGGATGCACCCATGGTGCGCAACCTGGTTCGGGCTGTTACCCGGCCCTACCCCGGAGCCTTCAGTTACCTGGGAAACCGCAAGTGTTTTTTCTGGGCAGTGGGGTTGGCTGAAAACAGTGCGGGCATGAGGCCCGGTACAGTGATTTCCACATCACCGCTGACAATCGCCTGCGGTACTGGAGCTGTACAGGTTGAAGCAGGCCAGAGTGAAGGCGGCGTCTATATTAACGGCACACAGCTTACAGCAGAATTAAACCTGGTAAGCGGTATGCGTTTTGGCGCCCTGGCATCTGCTGTTATAGAAATGGAGCGGAAAAAGAAGGTTCTTATCCTCGGTGTTGACGGCTTTATTGGCAATCATCTCAGCGAGCGGCTATTGGATTCGGGCCGCTATGAAGTGCATGGTATGGACCTCTCCTCCAACTCAATCAAGCGGTTGCTTAGACAAACGGATTTTTATTTCCGGGAAGGTGATATTTCCATCAATAATGAATGGATAGAGTATCATGTGCGCAAATGCGACATCATTCTGCCATTGGTAGCCATTGCCACTCCTGCAGAATACGTTCGCAACCCTCTTCGGGTTTTTGAACTTGATTTTGAGGAGAATCTTCGCATTGTCCGCTACTGTGCAAAATATAACAAACGCATCATCTTCCCCTCCACCTCGGAGGTTTACGGCATGTGCAGCGATGCGGAATTTGATGAACAGACTTCCAACTTTGTCCTGGGACCCATCCACAAGGAGCGCTGGATCTATTCATGCAGCAAGCAGCTTCTGGACCGGGTTATCTGGGCATACGGCCGCACCCGCGGACTTAAATTTACCCTGATCCGACCTTTTAACTGGGTCGGTCCGCGTCTTGACAGCCTTTATTCAGCAAGAATCGGCAGTTCCCGGGTCATAACCCAGCTCATCCTCAACCTGACGGAAGGTAATCCCATCAGCCTGGTGGACGGCGGCAGCCAGAAACGTTGTTTTACAGATGTTAAAGATGGTGTCGAATGTTTATACCGCATTATTGAAAATACTGGCGGTGGCTGTGATTCCAAGATATTTAATATCGGCAATCCCGATAATGAGGTTTCCATTGCCGAACTTGCCGAAGTGCTGCTGGAGAAATTCGAAAAGCATCCTTTGCGGGGAAAATTTCCTCCCTTTGCAGGAATGAAGATGGTGGAAGCAAGGGCTTTTTATGGTGCAGGGTACCAGGATATTTTCCACCGTCGGCCTTCGATTGCTGAAGCCAGGCGCATTCTCGGCTGGCAGCCGCAAATAGCGCTGGAGCAGTCGGTGTCAGAAACCCTGGATTATTTTCTGCGGGAGGAACTGGGTGAGTTTAAAGAGTAAAGCAGAGCTGGCCGGGGGGATAACCGTGCCGATTACAGCAAAATGTTCGTTTCAAATTCCTGTCCGATAAATAGATGACACAGTTAAATCCTGCACATATCCATGCCGGTCTGCGCATTGACGTGGATACCCTTCGGGGTACCAGGGTTGGGGTGCCGGGTTTGCTGGCTGAGCTAAAACACTATGACATCCGGGCCTCTTTTTTCTTTTCAGTGGGACCGGATAACATGGGCCGCCATCTCTGGCGGCTCCTGCGGCCCGCTTTTTTTCTTAAGATGCTGCGCAGCAGGGCTGCAAATCTTTATGGCTGGGACATCCTGCTGAAAGGGACTTTATGGCCGGGACCTTTGATCGGCAAAAAAGCAGGTGATATGATTCGGGCAGCAGTCGATGCCGGCCATGAGATAGGCCTGCATTGTTGGGACCACCATTTATGGCAGGCCCGGCTGGAAACCATGAGCAGGGATGAAATCATCAGGGAAATGGAACGTGGCCATTCCGCCCTGGAAAATATCATTGGCCGGCGTGTGGACTGTGCAGCAGCTCCCGGCTGGCGGTTGACCAATGAAGCACTTTCAGCCCGGGAAAGCTTTTCATTCCGCTTTCTTTCAGACTGCCGCGGCAGGCAAATATTTTATCCGCTGCTTGCAGGCAAAAGGCTCAAGACACCGCAGATACCGGTCACCCTGCCAACCTATGACGAACTCATCGGAAGACCGGGAATCTCGGACCACAATTATAACCAGCAACTATTGGATATGTTCAGGCCGGATGAGCTCAATGTCCTGACAATCCATGCCGAGGCCGAAGGTATAGCCTGCCGGTCCATGTTTGCCGATTTTTTGGAAAAAGCCAAAGCACGCGGTATCACCTTCGAGCCTCTGGGTGGTTTTTTAGATGCTGCTCACACTAAAATAAGCAGTGCTATAGTACGCGGCACCGTTGCCGGCCGGGAAGGCTGGGTTGCCTGCCAGGAAAAGGGGAATGTCCATCATGCAACAGCGTAATGCAATTCTCATAGTGCTTGGTTTTTTTCTCTTTCTCTATATCCTGCCCCTGGGTGTGCGCCCGATTTTCGTTGATGATGAAGCACGTTACGCTGAAATTCCGCGCGAGATGATCGCAAACGGCGATTGGGTATCACCACGATTGAACGGCCTGCGCTACTTTGAAAAACCGGTACTCGGTTACTGGTTGAACGGGGCATTTATAATGCTTTTCGGAGAAAATGCTTTTGCAGTGCGTCTGCCCTCCGCACTGGCCGCCGGGCTCTCGGCCCTGCTCGTTTTCCTCATGCTGCAAAGCCGGGTTTCGAAGGACGATAAACTTACCGCCCCACTCGGTGCTCTCATTTTACTCTCCTGTTTTGAAGTAATCATTATCGGTACTTTTGCCACACTTGACACGATGCTCGCCTTTTTCCTGACAGGCGCCGTATTTTTCTTCTTCTTTGCCGTAACATCAGAGCCTGGGTCAAGACGGGAAAAGGGTATGCTTGCAGCTGCCGGTTTCTTCACGGGCCTGGCCTTTCTTACCAAGGGCTTTCTTGCCTTTGCCGTACCCGGACTAACCATGGCAGGCTTCCTTATCTGGCAGCGACGGTTCAAAGACCTGCTCAGAATGGCCTGGCTGCCGCTGACAGTAGCTTTCCTTACCGCACTGCCCTGGGGTATTATGATACACCTGCGCGAACCGGATTTCTGGAACTTTTTTTTCTGGAATGAACATGTCCGCCGCTTTTTGAGTGACAACGCCCAGCATCATGAACCTTTCTGGTATTTCATGGCAATAGCCCCCGGCATGTTCCTGCCGTGGACCTTTGCCCTGCCTGCCGCTTTGTCAGGGCTGAGAAAATACAGCCCAACGCAGAACGATTTAATCCGTTTCTCCATCTGCTGGCTGGTACTGCCGTTTTTATTTTTTTCAGCCTCCAAAGGCAAGCTGATAACGTATATCCTTCCCTGTTTCCCCCCTTTTGCCATACTCGTTGGACTTGGCCTTACCAATTATTTTCAGAAAGAAAAAAAACGCCTGTTCGATTGGGGTACAATCGGCGCAGCCTTGATCTTCGGATTTCTGCTGCTCGTATTTCTTATTTTCAATACCACAAATATTAATGATATTAATTTATACAGCAGTACCGGAAGCTGGCTTGCGATTGCCGCTGGTACGGCTGCCATGTGTGTATTGTTTCTCATGGCAGCAGGGAATCGCCAGTATTTCTGGAAAATCATTTTCCTTGGTTTGAGTCCGGCCCTGTTCTTTTTTATGCTCCAGTTCAATATTCCGGATCGGGCCCTGCAATCAAAAGATCTGGGAACGCTTCTGGAGCAGCATACCTCTTATGTAACCCCGGAAACAATTATACTTGCAGGAGGCAACACCAGCCGTACGGTCTGCTGGGTTTTCAAAAGGGATGATGTCTATCTCGTAGGACACCCACATGAACTTGAGTACGGCGTTAATCATGACGAACGCGGCGGCCGATTTTTATTTATGGGTTCTGAAATCGCAGAGATGATCAACCGAAATCGTGGACGAATAGTATTGGTTGCCAGGAAAGGGCATTATGAAGAAATGCTGTCATCCCTTCCAGAACCGACCGCGCTCTACAGCAGCGGCCCCAAGGGATATGTGTTTGTTAAATACTAGTGTCCTGTCAAGCAATAACTGACGCATCTTGTTTGTCATTTTGTCTGGCTGCTGCGTTTCTTCTTCAGTTACATAACGCTGCTATGCTCCCTCAGTAACGCCTTGCAGGCAAACAAAATTACTTCGCAATCTTGCGCCATTCCTTACTTGACATGACACCAGCCTTCAGCGATCAGCCATTTCATTGAGTGATGGAGTAAAACTGCCTTGGAATGTTGGGGCAAACGAGTACTCATATACTCCAGTATCAAATGAGACTCTTCTTGCCTCCTCTCATCTCTCTCCGCTTATTTTTCAATCTCTGTCCTTAATTTTTAAGTCTATTTTTTCACCTGTCCTGTTGCAGGATGAGAAACGTTCCAATGGCAGCAATCAGGAGATGAACCGACCAGGCAGCAAGATATGGGTTTATTATTTCTGCCTTGGCCAGAGACTGCAGAACTGACCAGCCACCCCATGATCCAAAGGCCAGTCCGCAACTTAAGGGTATGGCAAGGGATAAATCCCTGCCCCATCTCTGGTGAGCGATTAACAGGAGAGGGAGACCAAGCATCAGGAGGGGTATGCCTAAAAAGATAAAAGACAGCCGTTCAAGAAATTTCAGGCCGGCTTCAGTCCCCCTGGCACCTTTATTGGCTTTTGAAAGAGAATAAAGTCCGGAAAGGGACAACTCATTGATCTTATATTCAGGAACAAAAAATTTCTTGGGATTTACTGAAAGAAAACAACTTGTTTTATCATGCGTTGTTACCACATAATTCCCATCAACGTCTTTTTGTTTTATGCGGCAGTTCTTAAATGTCCAGTCGCCATCCTGCCAGAAGGCGGAGTCTGCAGTCAGAAACATGTCAAGGGTATAGTTGTCATCCAAGCTGGTAAATATAAAATTATCAAAGCGGTTATTTTTCAGATCGTGTTTCTCGAAGGAATAAAACCCGCTTTCGTCTTTATAGTAGAACCTGTTTTTTCTGAATATCGCCCTGGGTTTTTCCTGCCGTACCTGTTCATATAAAATTTCATTGGTACTCGCTATTGTCGGAGGTACAATCCACTCTGCAAAAGCAAGGATTAACAATGTAAAGATAACAGCAGTTGCGGTAATGGGAAAAGTGATTCGGAACGTATGGATCCCAACGGCTTTTAATGCAAGAATCTCTCCGTGATGGTTTAAAAGCCCCAGCACAATAATGCCGCCCAAAAGAATAATTATCGGGGAGAGCTGTTCTATTATCAGTGGGATTTTGAACAGGAAGTATTTTGCAGCCAATCCAAGGCTCTTCTGTCTTTCAATAAAATCGTCAATCCGTTCAAAAAAATCTACCACCAAGTATACAGTTAACAGGGCTGCCAGGACAAGCAGCAGGTTTTTTGCAAACTGCTTGGAAAGGTAACGGTCAAGCAGAATCATTGCTTCCTTCCTTTGCGCCAGGGAAGCTTGCTGAAAATTGAGTAGGTCATATTGTAAAACTTTTCCATGTAAAGGGTGTAAGATTCCCGAGCCACACTTCTGATAAAAAATATTGTCAGGATTGCAAAAAACAGGTTGGGCAGCCACATGGCAATCACAGCAGGCATCATCATTGACTCACTGGCTATTTTGGCCCCAGTAAGCAAAATATAATAGAGAATAAAGATGGCAAGCCCTAAAGGAATACCTACGGTTTTGTGCCTGGAACCGGAAAGAAACCCCAGTGGAAACCCGAGAAGTGTCAGAATGAAGCAGCTCACAGGCAGGGCGAGCCGTTTATGAAATTCATTTAAGTACAGAATACCCGCATACGTATTTCTGCCAAGCCGGTCCGCTTCAGCCAGGAGTTCATTTTGCGGTATGATTGATTCGTCGATTTTGGCAAGAGGGTTTGTTTCTGGGGTTTCAATCGGTAAATTCATCCTGTAGTTCTCAAAATCTATAGTCTGAACAACATCTGAAGTACTGCGGTTTAATATCCCGTTATGTAATGAAATGGAAAAATTTCCTGTGGTAGTATTTACTGAGATTGACCCGGTTTCAGAAATAATGGTAACAGGGTGCTTTGAATCCCTCATGTCGGAAATATATACGCCGTTCCATCTCCCGGTCTTCCGGTCAATCCGGTCGGCATAAAGAACAATGTCTCCCATACTTTCACTGAATTGTTTTTCATGCATGGAGCTCTCAATTTTCTCTTTAGCCAACTGAAATGCAAGTTCGACTTTGGCCCTGTTGCCAGCCGGGATAAGAAAGACGGAAAAAAGTCCGGTGAGTAATGCAGTGCTGAGAGCCACGAGCATAATGGGAGGAAGCATTTTATAAAGACTTATACCGCTTGACTTTAAAACCATTAACTCATTGTCGTTATTGATCTGGGTTGTTCCCAGAATGACCCCCATCATGCTGGCCATGGGCAGGGCAAAGAGCAGGAGAAAGGGAGTAAAATAGGCATACAACCTGATGAAATCACCCAGGCCAATGTTATAATCAAGGATTATATCAAGAACCGGGATAAGTTTACTCAGAAAAAGAATGCTGGTTAATATAATGAGGCTGGCATAAAAAGGGGCCAGGACCTGATTGATCAGGTATGTGTAGAGTAATCTTGGCATAGTATTTAATCAGGTTTTATCATGCAGTAAACCCTCAGGTTTATTGGTACTATTAGCGGAAATACTGTAACAAGGCTAACAATTCTCTGCAAGTATAATGGAATTATGCCAAATGCTTTAAAATCAACTCGTGTCACTTTCTTGCATGTGCAGTCTCATGGCTGGAAGTTGACATTGGGATTAATACGTATTTCTCATTGCAGGGCGGGCAGGAACTGAGTAAAAGTTTAGATCTATCGCATCATGAGAATAATGCGCTTGCAGAACAGAATACCGCAGAAGACAAGTAATATACCGAAAACATTACTGATTGTTACATATAACAGGGCTGTTTTCCAATCACCGACCTTAAATAACTGAAATGTTTCCCGGGTGAAAGTGGAAAAGGTGGTAAAGCTGCCCAGAAGGCCGGTAAAAGCAAAGAGGCGCCATTCATGGGGCCAGTGTGTCTCATCAAACAGATACCAGATGAACCCAATCAGAAATGAACCCAAAAGGTTGACGGCAAGGGTTCCTGCCGGGAAGACAGGCCCTGTAAAACGTTGAATAAAGAGAAACATTCCATGGCGGCATACGGCTCCAATGGACCCTCCTGCCATGATTGCTAAGACATTGAGCATAAAATATTTTTGATAAAGGTAGAGGTTAAAGTCGGAGCCTAGAAATACCATTCAGCTTCTTTTCCGTCAAGAAAAGCCTTACTGGAATGGCAAGTGGACCTATAAAATAGAATGCAGGAATTGTTATGCAGTCTTTAGTTAAGCTGTATCAGGTTAAAGCCAAGCCTCCAAGCCTGGCCGACAATACAGGTGATCTGGATCGCTTGAAAAAAAGTCTCTCAGGCGTTCTGGAGGGCCAACCCCCTGTAGTGCCTTTTTCACGCATCGCAGCCGTTGCAGAAGCATTCAGGCAGTCAGGGTATAAAGGGTTTGCAGTAGTGGTTCATTATCCGGCCGGTCCTCGGCTTATAGATTTTTATGCAAAAGCACCTGAATTTCTGGTTGGCATTGCCCTTGATCTCGGCACTACCCACCTGGAGGCTTCGCTGGTTGACCTTTTGAGCGGTAAGGTTATGGAGCGTGCAGCTCTGGAAAACGGCCAGTTGGAATTCGGAGCGGATATTCTGGCAAGAATTCATTTTGCCGCAACTAAAACAGGTGCCAGGAGCGGATTGGACCTGCTGCATGAGCGGGTGATTGAATCCATAAACAATCTTGCTGCTGACCTGGCCGGGCGCGCCAGGTTGAAAACCACCGACATTGTGGCCATGGTGGTCTCAGGAAATACCACCATGGCGCATTTTTTCCTGAAACAGAATCCTTATCATCTCTGCC
>Ga0316194_10003353_pt1 | contig 11188 bp, 10 predicted proteins | sample CroRivsedime1_MG_FD_204936 | JGI IMG/M metagenome (GOLD analysis project Ga0316194, IMG submission 204936) | Coastal sediment microbial communities from Maine, United States - Cross River sediment 1 | ecosystem: Environmental > Aquatic > Marine > Coastal > Sediment | place: USA: Maine... | reverse complement strand
TTGCTTTTTTTGGTAGTGCGTTCCTTTTTGCAAATGAATGGCATCAAATATTTATTCTTCCTGACATTGCCAAAATAAGCCCTGAGGTCATTGACAAATTAGACTCTTCTGATTCTATAGGCTATGATATTGGAGCTATGCTAGCATTAGCAACGTTTTCTATTGGATGGATTTTGTTTATGATATCTCTTTTGATGACCGGGAAATTAAAGCGTTTAGGACCAGCCTTAGTAATTGCAGGATTTTTTATGCTCCCCCTTATTTCAGGAATTTTTACGCCTGTATGGGGAGGTGTTATTGGAAGTATATCCTTAGGTATAGGATTTTCCTTAATTGGAATTGAATTAATTAAAGCAAGTTGATCATGTTTCTTTAGAGTTTAATAAAACTAAGCACAACAACGGCTATAATTCATTTTGGCTAAACCCAACTTCAAATATTTGTCCTATTTTTAATAGAAAGAAACCGGTTAAAGGCTAAACCTGGCAGCTCGCCTTGCCCTCGCTAATCTCTTCTGCCAAAAGCAGAAGATCCGCCACTGGGCTTGCTGCTAAGTCAAAACGAAATCATAGCCAAAACCGTTGTGCTTCATTATGACTAACCGCTAAACAATGATAAAATTCTTTCGAAAAATACGTTATGACCTAATGGAAAAAAATAAAACTGGAAAGTATTTTAAATATGCTATTGGTGAAATTGTTCTTGTAGTAATTGGGATTTTGATTGCTCTGCAGATAAATAATTGGAATGATAATCGAAAGCTAAAGGCCTATGAAATTACCATTCTAGAAGAAATTAAAGAAAACCTTATAGAATCAAAAAAAGAAGTGAGTTTAGCAATTGAAGATGACAAACGATGGCAAGCGTGTATATTTAAGATTTTAGACTTTTTAGATAAAAGAAAAGATTATAACACTAGTCTTGATCAGTGCTTAGGGTCTTATTATTGGTCATCAACAGTACAGTTTTCATCCTCGGCTTATGAAGAACTAAAAGCTAAGGGAATTGAAATTATATCTAATAAAAAGTTACGTAGAGAAGTAACAGCCATGTATGATTTAAGATTTGATATAATTGAGTCTGAAGTTGAAGTCTGGGACTCTCAATTATTGAGTTCAGCCATTTACCCTTTACATACAAGATTATTCCGAAAGTACTTTCCAGATACTTGGAGTGTTTTTGAAGATGAATATGCGAAGCCAACTAATTATAAAAATTTATTGGACAATGATGCATTTAAGAATTTGCTTTCAGAATTAATATCCTTAAGAAATTATAGCATCGTCATAAACGAATTACTTGAAAAAGACCTGGAGAGTTTATTAAAAGATATAGAAAATGAGTTAATAAAGTTAAAGAAATGACTTATAAAATCAGAAAAAATAACGAAAGCACAACAATGTATAACCGCAATAACGGGGTCCCGATATCTATCGGGACGACTACTTCCGAATCCACTCGGAATTGCTAATGTCTGTGCTAAACCGAAAATTGACGCATATAAACCCGTAACTGAGGGTTATACCAGACCGTTGTGCTTCATTATTTAAACACCACCTATTTTATTTAAAATCATATATTTAGAGAAACTAACCTCCAATGATAAAATTCTTTAGAAAAATCCGCCAGAAACTGGTCGCTGAAAATAAGTTCAGTAAGTATCTGATTTATGCGATTGGAGAAATTATTCTTGTCGTTATTGGAATTCTTATTGCGTTACAAATTAATAATTTAAATGAACAAAGAAAATCTGATACACTAACCAGCACTTATTTAAATAACTTACAATTGGATTTACTATCTGATTTGTCAGGAATTAAAAAAACAAAAAAAGATATAAATAATTTTGAGGAAGAAGGGCACTACTCATTAGATGTAATTGATGGAAAAATAGACACGATTAATAAGAAAAAATTTTTAGAATCACTTGTATGGAATAATCATTATCCCATTTTTCAACCTTCAAGGTCCACCTACGACGATTTAATCAATAGTGGAAATATAAAGCTAATAAAAGACAATAATTTAAAAGTTGCCTTATCGAAATATTACCTGAAAAATGATTGGTGGGAACAGTTTGGGCAAAGAGCAAAAGATACTTACTGGGATTTAATGCGTGAAGAAATGTTTAAAACTGTGGACCCATTTATGATGAAAGCTTTTTATGAGGCTGAATATTATCCAAATGAAGAACCTGTGGTAAAGTATGAAGATATAGAAGTTGATTTTGAAAATATAGGAACAAACAAGTCGTTAAAAAATGCAATTAAAAGAGTCCTATCATTGAGAGTATGGCATAAACACGTTTTGGATGAAGCCGAAGAAGAAATTAGCAAAATTTTAAATATTCTAAATAAATAACGAAAGCACAACAACGTATATAAAACATAGCTATTACAGGCTTTCCGAGAGGTTTATGTGTGTTTGCAAAGATCGCCAAATTTTTAAATTTGGCTTTTAGTAAAATAAAGATAAAAAGTAAAATTTAAAAATTTGGCTCGTGTTTAATCCGAAAAGTTAGCGTCTTTTTATACGCTACGTTTCATACACAAACCGTTGGCAAACATTAGCATGGAAAAAGAATCATTGGGAAATATTGAAGTTTATGAGTGGCGAAAAAGACTTCGCTTTTTAGCAGATATAATTTTTGCTACCGCTATGACCATAATGATATTGAACCTCGAAATTCCAGAAATTGGCAAAATAACAGACCCTAAAGAACTTGCTGTATTTCTTTTAAAACAGTTAAACGGTATGTGGTTCTATTTTATATCATTTGTTATAATAGCTGTTTATTGGATAAAGCATTTAGAACATTTCAGTGCCATTCCAATCGTAAATCAAACCTTTATTTGGTTTCAATTGCTCTTCTTAAGTGCTATTATGTTAATCCCATTCTGGAATACTTACCTCGAACAATTTCCTGACAATGTGGCCATTCGAGTTTTGCTTAGTACTAATATGGTTCTAGTTGGAGTATTTTCTTTTCTAAGTTTAAATTATGCAGGCAATCCTAAGCATCGCTTATTACATAGTGATGTTACTGATAAAATTCTTAAGGAAGCTAAGCGTCAGATCCTGACCGAACCTGCAATAGCAATACTTGCAGCTGGTCTTGCTTATATCAATGTCATTTTTTGGGATCTAGCATTTATTCTGATACCAATTGCATTTATGGCAAGGAAAAAACTGATTACGATAAATTATGTCAAATTGAAAAAAAACAAATAATATAACGTTTGCCAACAATGTATATAGCGCATCGAAACGCGCCATATACTTGACCGTTGTATGCCATGCTGAAAAAGCCGACCGCACAAATAGCACATTTGGTTTTTGCCGACATACAGGCAAACGCTGAAAAACCAAAAGAGCTATTTTTTGCCAACTTTAGAATTAAGAATAATAAATAAGGACTAGTATGAAATTTAAAAACCACTTAATAGCTATTCTTGGTTTAGGAATACTGATAACAGGATGTAATCCTCAAAAAAATCCTGATCATTCAGAAAACCTGCAAAAGCAAGACGGGAGTGTTCTCCCTTTTCCAAGAATTGCTTCTGAAAGCGAGACAGGCCAAACCCTGGCCGAAAGCCAATTAGCTCCCTGGCCAGACAACAAACATCTGGCTAATGACGCTCCTAACGTACTTATTGTTTTGATAGATGATGTTGGTTTTGGGGTTTCAGAAACATTTGGAGGGGAAGTAGCCACACCTACGCTTACAAAACTAGCAAACGAAGGAATTATGTATAACCGATTCCATACCACTTCAATCTGTTCTCCTACTCGGGCTTCTTTGCTAACTGGAAGAAACCACACAAGAGTGTCATCTGGCACCATTGCAGAACGAGCTGTTAATTTTGATGGATATACAGGCGTCATCCCCAAAACTTCAGCTACCGTAGCCGAAGTGCTTAAAAACTATGGTTACCATACTGCTGCCTTTGGAAAATGGCATAATTCACCTGCCAACCAAACTACGTCAATGGGACCAAAAGACTTTTGGCCAAATGGATATGGATTTGAATATTTCTATGGGTTTTTAGCGGGAGAAACCTCCCAATATGAACCACGATTATTTGAAAATTATAATGCCATTGAACCTCCCCATGACCCTACTTATCATTTAACAGAAGATATGGCAGAGCAAGGTCTTAAGTGGTTGGGAGAGCACAAAGCCTATTCGCCAGACAAGCCTTTTTTCATGTACTGGGCTCCGGGAGCTGCTCATGGTCCTCATCACATTTTTAAAGAATGGTCAGAGAAATACAAAGACAAGTTTGATGGCGGATGGGATGAATACAGAACAAGAGTCTTTGAACGTCAGTTAGCTATGGGGATAATACCTGAGGGGACTGAGTTAACACAAAGAGACCCCACAATGGCTGCATGGGATGATATTCCTGAAGATGAAAAAGAGTTTCAATTGCGCTTAATGGAAGTTTTTGCAGGTTTTGTAGAACATACGGATGTACAAGTTGGTAAGCTAATCGATGGTATGGATGCTATGGGCTACAAAGACAACACCATCGTGATTTACATTTTTGGCGATAACGGTTCTAGTGCAGAAGGACAAAACGGTAGTATAAGTGAGTTGCTAGCTCAAAACCAGATACCTAACACCATTAGTCAACAAATGGCTGCATTGGACAAAATTGGGGGCTTAGATGCGCTAGGAACCAACAAAGTAGAAAACATGTATCATTCTGGTTGGGCATGGGCAGGAAGCACTCCGTTTAGAAGTACCAAATTGGTCGCTGCACATTTCGGTGGAACGCGAAACCCAATGGTGATTTCCTGGCCCAAAGGAATTAAACCTGACAAAGCTATTCGCAGCCAATTTTTACATGTAAATGACATTGTTCCCACGCTGTATGATATTATTGGTATACCACAACCTGAAGTGGTTAATGGATTTGAGCAAGACCAGATGGATGGAAAAAGTTTTGCGCAAACATTTTCTGACCCTAATGCAGAAAATTTAAAAAAGACACAATTTTTTGACAACAATGGTAGTCGTGGAGTTTATCATGAAGGGTGGTTTGCTAGTACATTTGGACCGCTATACCCTTGGGTTTCTGCTCAAAAAGGATTGGATAAGTGGAACTCGGATAATGATGTTTGGCAATTATATGATTTGACTAAAGATTTCTCACAAGCACATGATCTTTCAGCCGAATATCCAGAAAAACTAGCTGAACTAAAAGAACTGTTTTTAAAAGAAGCCAATGACAATAAAGATTTCCCTATTGGTGCGGGTATTTGGTTAAGGCTGCATCCTGAAGATGTGATTACGTCACCTTATACAAAATGGACGTTTAACCAAAACACCACCCGGATGCCCGAATTTGCTGCTCCAGGTCTTGGTAAAAAAAGCAATACCGTGGTGATAGACTTGGAGGTAAAAGAAAACCAAAGTGGTGTATTATATGCACTTGGTGGTAGTGGTGGTGGATTAACTTGTTATATGGATAATGGCTATTTAAAATACGAATACAATATGATGATTATCCATCAATTCAAAGTGAGCAGTAAAAATAAAATTGGTATGGGTAAGCATCAATTTGAAATTACCACAAAGATAAAAGACAATAAGCCCGGAGCACCAGCAACTATCACTTTGAAAGTAGATGGCAAAGAAGTTGGCGCCATGACCACTTTGGGTACAGTGCCAGCGGCATTTTCGGCTAGTGAAACTTTGGATATTGGTACAGATTTAGGCTCGCCTGTTTCCTTCGATTATTTTGAAAAGGCACCATTCAAGTTTAATGGAACAATCAATTCTGTTCATATCAAATTATTGTAAATGAAAAAAATTATTGTTTCAACAGTCATCTTGCTGTTTAGTTTACAACTTTCATTTGCACAAGGTGATGGGGCTAGGATGACGCTATGGGGACCAACGGGTGTTACAGGAGTAATTCCTAAATGGATGAGTTTAAACCAAAATATAACACCTGCAAATATTCTAGTAAACGATGCGGATTTACAAATTAATGCTTTTCCAATTGCAGTTATTCATAATTTTAGTATTGCAAATAGGTTTGCACAGGTAATGGTTAATGCGGTGCCCGGAAATGTGACGGGTTCAATATTTGCACCGCCTTTGGGTTCTCAAATTCCTGATAAAATTTCAGTAAATGCTTCTGGATTTATTGATGGTTTTGTGGGATTTAAACTAGGTCTCATAAATCAACCTGCATTAAACGCAAAAGAATATGCAGCCTACCAGCACAAAACATTTTCAATGACAAGTTACACACGTGTATGGTATCCGGGTTCTTATGATGAAAATGAAGCCTTAAATCTGGGAAGTAATCGTTGGACGTTTGAAGTTGGATTTCCGATGAATATTTATTTAAGCAAGAATAATCCTAAAAAGAATACGTGGTTAGAAGTGTATCCTGCTATTCACCTATACACTGCTAATACAGCACCAACAAAAATCACAAGGGCAGATAAGACAGAACAATTGCCATTATTTTCTTTAGAAAATCATCTGAGTCATAATTTTACCGATAAACTATGGGCGTCTCTAGATTTACGTTATCAATATGGAGGCGAATTAAAGGCTGATGGTGTAAAACAAGATAATATGCTCAATGTAATTGGCGGTGGAGCAACTATTGGTTATCAAATTATCCCTCCTTTAGGAATCAATATTTCATATGGTAATGTGTTTAACAATCCATCAAATGTTGAAGCCAATATGTTTAAAATGACTGCAGTATTTAGCTATGCAAATCTTAAAAAGTTACAAACCAACTAACACTTTTAATAAAATGAAAATTGCAAACTCACTTTTATTATTTATTCTTATATCTTTTATAACAATAGATATTCAGGCCCAAAATTTTAACCGGGCCGTAAAAGCCAAAGAAAACTTCGAAGCGGCCATTCCTCACCCGAAACAAGATAAGGAGGTAGCTAATAAACTAGCTGCCCTGGAAAGAAAAACTGGTAAAAAGCCCAATATCGTCTGGATAGTTGTTGACGATATGGGTTATGGTGACCCTGGCTGCTATGGTGGTGGTGCGGCAATTGGAGCTGCTACTCCAAATATGGATAGACTGGCCGCTGAAGGTCTAAAGTTGACCTCAGCCTATTCCCAACAAACCTGTACACCGACTCGGTCAGCCATTTTAACAGGCAGACTCCCAGTACGAACCGGATTAACACGTCCTATCCTTGCTGGTGATAATATAACTAAGAATCCTTGGGCGGATGAAGTAAGTCTGCCAAAACTATTGAGTGATAATGGGTATTACACCCTGCTGACTGGAAAATGGCATATTGGCGAAGCGGAAGGTATGCGTCCGCACGATGTTGGCTTTGATGAATACTATGGCTTTTATCCAGCCCAAAAAGAAATTACACAAGGAGTCGATTCCAGACGCTATCCAGATCTTGTGCTAAACGAAGAGCTTTTGAAGGCTTTTGAAACCATAAAACCTGCAAATCATTTAACACATGGTTTTAAAGGAGGGAAAACAGAAGAACTTGAAGAAGTTAAAAGTTTGGAAGATATGGGACTTGCCGATCATAAATTAGCAGATTTTACTATTTCAAAAATTCAGGAATTGTCCAAATCGAATAAGCCATTTTTTATTGAACATTGCTTCATGAAAGTGCATGCCGATAACCACGACAATCCTAATTATCCCGGATTAAGTGTGGCGAAATATCAATACAAAAATGCTGTAGTTGAAGTTGATATGCATATTGGCCGTATTGTCAAAGCACTGGAAGATGCCGGCGAATTAGAAAATACCTTTATTTTCGTCACCTCAGACAATGGTCCACAAATGGACGCCTGGCCTGATGGAGGTTATACCCCATTTAGAGGTGCAAAAGGGACGACATTTGAAGGAGGCGTTCGTGTGCCGGGCATTGCTTATTGGAAAGGAATGATCAGCCCTAGACGACAAAGTGATGACGTATTTGACTTGATGGATTTATTTGGCACCAGCCTTCGTCTGGCAGGTATTTCGCAAGACGCATTGCCCGGGGACAGATATTATGATTTTATTGACCAATCCAGTTTCCTATTTCATGACGAAGGAAAAGGAAATCGAGAATCAGTATATTTTTGGTGGGGTACCGAACTGATGGGCATTCGAATGCGAGAGTATAAGGAACACATTAAAGTCATTGTTCCGCAAGCACCACACATGTGGATTGACTATGCAACTATTCAGGATGTTGGCTTGGCACCTTGGCTGTTCAATTTATACATAGACCCAAAAGAAGAAATGCCAGTAGGCCACCGAAGAAACGCATGGTTGGCTTCTCTGGGTGCACAATTAAAAGCGCATGCTGCAACGTTTAAAAAGTATCCACCGAAGAAAATCGGACTTTAAAGTGCCTTACTTCGCACCCATACACATTGCCAAGTCGCTCTTGTCAACCGCACCAGCCAAAACTTGCCAAAGAGTATGGCTGCTCAATGCTGACCGAAAAGAAAGCACGGGCATACAACAAAGTGTATAAATCATTGGGCAATAAGTGGTTAAATTAAAAAGAAGTACAATTAATAAACGGACCAGCGGATTGAAAATGAAGTGCTTCGAAATGCCCAACGCTTCATACACCAACCGTTGGGTATAATTTACAAAATTTGATTATTTTACCAATTTTTGGTATATTTGAGTAAAATCATACTAAAATGAGTAAAAACACTTCGATATCACTCGGAAATTATTTTGACCAATTTATCCATAATCGAATTTCGGAAGGAAGATTTAAGAACGTCAGCGAAGTAGTTCGTGCTGGACTTAGACTTTTGGAGGAGGAAGAAAATAAAGTCAAAGCACTTCGTAGTGCTATTCAAGAAGGAATAGACAGCGGAATTGCTCATGATTTCGACCCAAAAAAGCACTTGGAATCTCTAAAAGCTAATAAGCGTTCGAATGGCTAAATACAATTTGACCAAAAAGGCAGTTGAAGATTTAGCTGATATATGGAATTATACTTACGAAGAGTGGTCGGAAAAGCAAGCGGACACTTATTATGATATGTTAATAGCAAATTGTAAGAGAATCGCTGAAAATCCAAGTTTAGGAAAAAACTATAACGGGATTACTGAAAATCTGTTCGGATTAAGGACTAATAGACATATCATATTTTATAGGCAAATTGCGGAAAATGATATTGAAGTTACTAGAATATTGCACGAACGAATGGACTTGGAGAATAGAATACCGGAATAAAAACTACACCCAACAACACCTATAAACAAAACGGGCTTCGTGCTAAATCGAAAGGTTTGCGTATTTTTATGAGGTTCGCAAAATCTTTGGGATTTTGCTTTTTAGTGGGATAAAGAAAAAAAGAAAACCAAAAGATTTCGCTAAGTGCGTTGCGGAAAGCAAACGCTAGTTTGCCCCCGTACTGTTTATAGCCACACCGTTGTATGCAATAAATTCCAAGTCATGGCAGAAGTAACAGCAGAAAAGAATGAGAAAATCGCACAAATGAACTTCGGATCCATTTATCCGCATTACCTGAATAGAATCGAAAAGCATGGTAGAACCAAAGAAGAACTCGACCAGGTTATTTTATGGCTGACAGGTTATGATCAGAATAAATTGGAATCTTTTATTGGAGGTAGTGGGACTTTTGGAGATTTTTTTGAGGGAGCCAAAATTCATGAAAACGCTCATTTGATTAAAGGTGTGGTTTGCGGATATCGTATTGAAGAAATACCTGAAGAGTTCTCCTTGTATCGTGATTGCAGACGAATGGAAAAGCTGATTGATGAATTAGCTAAAGGTCGTAAATTGGAGAAAATTTTACGTGAAGAAAAAAAATAAAACTGGTGCTAACAACGGCTATAATTCAGCCCTTATCTCCCATCCCATTTAAATATTTTCCAACATTATACTCAAAGAAAACAATCGGCTTGATTTCACACCTCAGAGGCGGAAATCATGGCCTTTCCGTTAGGGACAATTACCAACTACCCAGGAATTCAATAGAGAATTCAACAATCTAATGCAATAAATTTCGTTTATCAATTGATGCTATTTTTTGTGTTGAATAACTATTACTAATATTAATGAAAATCAATTTTATGAAAACAGCAAAAAAACGTTCAACGATTACACTAATGTTAATAGTGTTTTTCAGTTTAACATTTAACCTTACTAAAGCTCAGTTAAAAACACCAAGTTCGGTTTGGAAATATGAAAAAGGCACAGTAACTCTTATGGATGGAAATGAAATTGAAGGCTATATCTATATGGATATGATGAACCCTCAGCTATTTCAAAAAAGGGTTAACCTGATTGACGAGAAAACCTATGCGGCTTACAAATCAGGGGAAGACGTACATAAAGACGCTGTGGTTTATGATGCCAACGACTTGCAAAGTTTTACGCTTGAAAATGGTAAAAAATTCAAACAGGCAAAATATGCCAATGTATTTGCGAAAAGAAAGCAAGACCGGATACCTAAAAAGTTGATGCTTGAAGTTGCTACGGAAGGGGAGATTACCGTTTTTAAAAAATATCACCACACCCAGGGTATCGTTACTTCCCACTTACCTGACCGGACGAAGGTTAGTGATGCCGAATATGTTGAATGGCAGGAAAATAACTTTGAAATTCTTGCCCAAAAAGAAGGAGAGGAGGCAAAAAATATGTCTTCCTTCAATATAAAGAAGCTTGTCGGCGATAATAGAACCGTTTTAACCAATTATGCTAAAAACAAATATGGTTTTAGAGATCTTTTTATAAAAGGACCTGTCTTTGAATCCAGCTTCCAAATGGATACGGTAGAGGCTTTCACCAGCATGGTGGAAGATTATAACAAATAAACAGAGTTAGAAATTATTACAAACTTTAGAGGAGAAGGCCAAAAAAGGTCTTCTCTTTTTGTTTTTTGAAAATAAGAAATTATATTTAATCAGATTATCCTACCTTCTACCATTTCCTTGATTAACTTATGTGAGGTTATATATTCTTCGAAAACAATAACAAAACCATTAATAAAAATAGATAAAAAGCTGCTAACGAAGGGTATAGTTCATCCCGAGGACTCGGGACGAAACCATACCTAAACCGTTGGGCTGCATTTGCAATCCCAAAAGTTATTTGCCAATGACCGCTATCGACCCAAAGGGGATGGTCGCAATAATTACAAATGACGAATTACGCATTTGTTAGCAGAGAATTTTTCGTAATTT
>Ga0316194_10003352_pt1 | contig 11188 bp, 7 predicted proteins | sample CroRivsedime1_MG_FD_204936 | JGI IMG/M metagenome (GOLD analysis project Ga0316194, IMG submission 204936) | Coastal sediment microbial communities from Maine, United States - Cross River sediment 1 | ecosystem: Environmental > Aquatic > Marine > Coastal > Sediment | place: USA: Maine... | reverse complement strand
GGGAAATAAGGGGCAGTTGCAGAAAGCGGATCCGGCCCGCCGCCGGCATGAAATCCCGCTGTGGCGATTCGGCGTAGATGCGCGCTTCAAAGGCATGCCCCTGCATCTCGATCTGCGCCTGTTGCAGAGGCAGTGGTTGCCCGGCTGCTACCCGCAGTTGCCATTCGACCAGATCCTGGCCACTGATCATTTCGGTCACCGGGTGCTCGACCTGTAAGCGCGTATTCATTTCCATGAAATAGAAACGCCCATCCTCGTCGAGCAGGAATTCGACCGTGCCGGCACCCACGTAGTCAATTGCACGCGCGCACTCAACCGCTGCAGCACCCATCTGCGCGCGCAGCTTGTCGTCAAGTCCGGGGGCCGGAGCTTCTTCCAGCACTTTCTGGTGGCGACGTTGTATCGAACAATCGCGTTCGAACAGGTGCACGCACTGGCCCTGGCTATCGGCAAATATCTGCATTTCGATATGGCGTGGTTTCGTCAGGTAGCGTTCGATCAATACCCGGTCATCGGCAAACGATGCAAGCGACTCACGCCGCGCTGAAACCAGCGCCTCATCAAACTCGCTTTGCTGGCGCACCAGCCGCATGCCCTTACCACCGCCCCCGGCACTGGCCTTGATCAACTGCGGATAACCCACCCGGCGGGATTCTTCTGCCAGCCGCTCATCCTGCTGATCGTCGCCGTGATAACCGGGAATTAGCGGCACCCCGGCAATGTCCATCAGCGCCTTGGCTTCGCTCTTGGAACCCATCGCGTCGATGGCGCTAGCGGGCGGGCCGATAAAAACGATGCCGGCGGCTTCGCAGGCGCGCGCAAAATCGGCGTTCTCGGAGAGGAAGCCGTAGCCGGGATGGATCGCCTCCGCACCACAGTCGAGCGCGACCTGCAGAATGCGCTCCGCGTTCAGGTAGCTTTCACTGGCACTGGCAGCACCGATGCAAAAAGCCTGGTCGCAGGCCTCGACGTGCATGGCATCACGATCGGCACTCGAGTAAACGGCAACGCTGGCGATACCCAGGCGTTGCGCAGTGCGTGCCACACGCACTGCAATCTCACCGCGGTTGGCGATTAGAATTTTATTAAACATGCTGACAGGTCTTTGTTTTCATGGCGGATTCTCATGGCGGGCTTACATCCTGAAGATTCCGAACTCGGTTTCTTCGACGCGCGCATTGAGCGCGGCCGACAGACCGAGGCCAAGCACCAGGCGTGAATCGCGGGGATCGATGATGCCGTCATCCCAGAGCCGGGCCGAAGCATAATAGGGATGTCCCTGGGTCTCGTACTGGTCGCTTATCGGCTGCTTGAAATCTATTTCGTCCTGTTCCGACCAGATTTCACCGCGCCCCTCAAGACCGTCACGTTTGACCTGTGCCAGCACGGTCGCGGCCTGCTCACCACCCATTACCGAAATGCGCGCATTCGGCCACATCCACAGGAATCGACCACCGTAGGAGCGCCCGCACATGGCGTAGTTGCCGGCGCCGAAGCTGCCGCCCACCACCAGCGTCAGTTTGGGTACACGGGCGCAGGCAACCGCCGTCACCATCTTCGCCCCATCGCGCGCGATGCCCCCGTGCTCATACTTCTGCCCGACCATGAAGCCGGTAATATTCTGCAGGAAAATCAGCGGGATGCGGCGCTTGGCACAGAGCTCGATGAAATGTGCACCCTTTAACGCCGATTCGGAAAAGAGGATGCCGTTATTCGCGACTATGCCGACCGGCACACCGTATAGATGCGCGAAACCACAAATCAGCGTGGTGCCGTAAAGCTGCTTGAACTCATCAAATTCACTGCCATCCACCAGGCGCGCGATAATCTCTCGAATATCGAAGGGTTTGCGCAGACTCGCGGGGACAATACCGTAGAGGTCGTCGATCGGATACTTGGGTTCCAGCGGTTCGCGCAGCAGGATGTCGGGTTGCTTGACGCGATTCAGGTTGGCGACAATATCGCGCGCCATGATCAGTGCATGCTCGTCGTTCTGCGCGTAGTGATCGACAACGCCGGAAATACGCGCATGCACGTCAGCGCCCCCCAGTTCTTCCGCACTGACCACTTCCCCGGTTGCCGCCCTGACCAGCGGCGGGCCACCCAGAAAGATGGTGCCCTGCTCACGCACGATGATCGACTGGTCGCACATCGCCGGCACGTAGGCGCCACCGGCAGTGCAGGACCCCATCACCACCGCGATCTGCGGAATTCCTTTCGCCGACATGTTCGCCTGGTTATAAAAAATTCGTCCGAAGTGATCCCGATCAGGAAACACATCCTGCTGGCTCGGCAAATGGGCCCCGCCGGAGTCGACCAGGTAAATACAGGGCAGATTATTCTGTGCCGCAATGTCCTGCGCGCGCAGGTGTTTCTTTACCGTGATCGGATAGTAGGTGCCGCCCTTGACGGTTGCGTCGTTGGCGACAATCATGCATTCAAGCCCCTGCACGCGACCGATGCCGGCAATCAATCCGCCCGCCGCAATATTGTCATCGCCATACATCTGGTAACCCGCAAACTGACCAATCTCGAGGAATGGTGTACCCGGATCTATCAGGCGGTCGACGCGCTCACGCGGTAACAATTTGTCGCGACCGAGGTGCTTTGCGCGCGCGCGCTCGCCACCACCCTCGGCGATGACCGCGACCTTTGCGTTCAAGTCGTCGACCAGCAGGCGCATCGCATCGCGATTCTGCTGGAACTCGACATTACGATTGCTGATTCTGGATTCGATAATACTCATCAGTTGCTCACCAGTTCACGGGCGATCACCATGCGCTGTACATCGCTGGTGCCTTCATAAATCTGCGCCACGCGCACATCGCGGGCGATACGTTCAAGCGGGTAATCCTGCAGGTAACCATAACCACCGAGCACCTGGATCGCCGCCGAGCAGATCTGCTCGGCGACTTCCGAGGCAAACAGCTTGGCCATACTGGCCTGCTTCAGACAGGGTTCACCGGCATCGCGCAGACGCGCCGCGTTGTGCACCATCAGCCGCGCTGCTTCGAGTTGTGTCGCCATGTCGGCCAGGCGGAAGGCAACCGCCTGGTGCTCGATGATCGACTTGCCGAAACTGTGCCGTTCCTGCGCATAGGCGAGTGCGCAGTCGTAGGCCGCGCGCGCCATCCCGACGCATTGCGCACCTATACCGATGCGACCGCCCTCCAGGTTCATCAGCGCGATCCGGTAGCCTTCACCTTCGCTACCGATCAGGTGACTTTCCGGAATTACGCAGTCACGCAGAAAAATCTGCGCCGTATCGGAAGCACGTTGCCCCATCTTCTGCTCGATAGTGCCGACCTCATATCCGGGATTATCAGTGAGTACAACAAAGGCGCTAATTCCCTTCTTGCCGGCCGCCGGATCGGTGACCGCAAACACGATAGCGACGTCGGCATTTTTGCCCGAGGTAATAAATGCTTTGCTGCCGTTGAGGACATAGTCTTCGCCGCGCTTCTCGGCGCGCGTGCTGAGGGCCGCCGCATCCGAACCCGCCTGCGGTTCAGTCAAACAAAAACAGCCAAGTTTGTCACCTGACGCCAGCGGCCGCAGAAAGGTTTGTTTGTGAAATTCGCTGCCGCAGGACAGCAAGACACCGCAGACCACCGAATTGTTGACGCTCAGGATAGTCGACAGCGCACCATCGCCTGCGGCCACTTCCTCGATGGCCAGCGCAAACGACAGGTAGTCGGTGCCGCTGCCGCCCCATTCCTCGGGTACAAACATGCCGAACAGGCCAAGCTCGGCCAGTTGCTGTAATTGCGCACGCGGGAAATGACTGTCGCGATCCCAGTCGGCGGCAAAGGGCAGGATTTGCTCGCGCACAAAATCACGCAGGGTATCGCGAATCAGGCGTTGTTCGTCGTTAAGGCTCATCAGCGTAACTAGACCAGTTCGATGGCAATCGCGGTAGCTTCACCACCACCGATGCACAGCGCGGCCACGCCCTTTTTCAAGCCGCGCCGCTGCAGTGCAGAAATCAGCGTGACGATAATGCGCGCACCGGAGGCACCGATCGGATGACCCAGTGCGCAGGCACCGCCATTGACATTCACCTTTGCGTGATCGAGTCCAAGATCGCTCATCGCCGCCATGGTGACGACCGCAAACGCTTCGTTGATTTCGTAGAGATCGACTTCATCGGCTGACCAGCCGACTGCGTCGAGCACCTTGTTGATCGCGGCCACCGGTGCGGTCGTAAACCAGGCGGGTTCCTGCGCGTGAGTGGCGTGTGCCCGAATCACCGCGAGTGGCTCGAGCACGCGCTTTTCGGCTTCAGCGCTACCCATCAACACCAGTGCTGCGGCACCATCCGAGATCGAACTGGAATTCGCCGCGGTAACGGTACCGTCGGCACGAAACGCGGGACGTAACTGCGGAATCTTTTCGATGTTGGCATTGAAGGGCTGTTCGTCGGTATCGATGATGGTCTCACCCTTGCGCGTTTGCAGCGTGACGGGCGTAATTTCGTTCGCAAAATCGCCGTCTTCAATCGCGCGCTGGGCGCGCTTCAGGGAAGTAATAGCAAAATCATCCTGTTGTTCGCGGGTGAAGCCGTATTTGTCGGCGGTGTTCTCCGCAAACACGCCCATCAGCTTGCCCTTGTCGTAAGCGTCCTCGAGTCCATCGAGGAACATGTGGTCGAGCGCCTGGGCGTGCCCCATGCGCATTCCGCCGCGCGCCTTCGGCAGCAGGTAGGGCGCATTGCTCATACTTTCCAGTCCGCCCGCGAGCATCACCCGGTTGCTGCCGGCTTTCAGCAAATCATGCGCCAACATGGTCGCCTTCATCCCCGAGCCACACATCTTGTTGATCGTAGTGCAGCCGACGCTCAAGGGTAATCCAGCGCCGAGCGCGGCCTGCCGGGCCGGCGCCTGCCCGAGACCGGCGGGCAATACACAGCCCATCAGCAGCTCGTCAATTGCATCGCCCTGCAATCCGCTGCGTGTGCAGGCCGCAGCGATGGCAGCAGCGCCGAGTTGCACGGCATTGGCATCCGACAAGGCGCCCTGAAAGCCACCCATCGGAGTACGTGCGATACCGGTAATAACAACATTTTCGCTCATCAGGTTTCTCTTAATACCTTATGCAGTTTCGTTGAAAAGTTCGCGGCCGATCAGCATGCGCCGAATTTCGGAAGTGCCCGCACCGATTTCATAAAGCTTGGCATCGCGCAACAGGCGCCCTACCGGATAATCATTGGTATAGCCATTGCCACCCAGTGACTGGATCGCCTCAAGCGCCATCCAGGTCGCCTTCTCGGCCGCGTACAAAATGACACCAGCCGCGTCTTTGCGTGTGCTTTCACCACGATCACAGGCCTTGCCAACGGCATAGACATAAGCCTTGCTCGCATTCATCGTGGTGTACATGTCGGCCAGCTTGCCCTGCATCAGTTCGAACTCGCCGATAGCCTGACCAAACTGTTTGCGCTCGTGCACGTAAGGCACCACCGTATCCATGCAGGCCTGCATGATTCCGAGCGGTCCGCCGGAAAGCACCGCACGCTCGTAGTCGAGTCCACTCATCAACACCGCGGCCCCACGGTTCAGTTCGCCGAGCAGGTTCTGTTGCGGTACTTCGACATTGCGAAACACCAGCTCGCCGGTGTTGGAACCGCGCATTCCGAGCTTGTCCAGTTTCTGCGCGCAGCTGAAGCCAAATGCCTTTTCCACCAGGAAGGCACTGATGCCGCGTGATCCAGCGCTGCTATCGGTTTTGGCATAGACCACGATCAAATCTGCATCAGGGCCATTGGTAATCCACATCTTGGTGCCATTCAACAGGTATCCCGCCGCCGTTTTCTCGGCTTTCATCTGCATGCTTACCACGTCGGAGCCCGATCCCGGTTCGGACATCGCGAGCGCACCGATATGCTCGCCACTGACCAGTTTTGGCAGGTATTGCTGCTTCTGCGCTTCCGTGCCGTTGCGATTGATCTGATTGACACAAAGATTGGAGTGGGCGCCATAGCTCAGGCCGACCGAAGCAGATGCGCGACTGATTTCTTCCATGGCGACGATGTGCGCGAGATAGCCCATGGCACTGCCGCCATAAATCTCGGGCACCGTGATGCCGAGCAATCCCATATCGCCGAGTTTACGCCACAGCGGATTCGGGAATTCATTGTCGCGGTCGATGTCGGCCGCAATGGGCGCAATTTCGGCCTGGGCGAAGTCGTATACCGCGTCGCGTAACAGATCGATGGTGTCACCCAGATCAAAATTCAAAGAGGGAATGTGCATCATTTTCCTGCTCCTGTTGAAGCCTTTCGCGAATTGCGTTGCTGCGCACGAATCTCACGTAAAGACTGGCGTGCATTGGACTCGACCTGTTCCAGGTCGCGCAGGGCATTATCGATATCATCGCGCTGTGCGATCAGGGTTTCGCGCCGCCGCTCGAGCTTGCTCAGCATCAGTTCCAGCTGAGCCTGTTCCCCGAGGCTCGAATCGTACAGGTCGAAAGATTCTCGAATTTCCGATAGCGACCAGCCCAGCCGCTTGCCGCGCAGTATCAGTCGTAACCGGACCCGGTTGCGTTCGTCATAGATGCGACGCGTGCCCTCGCGCGCAGGGTCCAGCAAGCCCTCTTCCTCGTAGACTCGCAGGGTGCGCGACGTTATATCGAATTCAGTTGCCAGCTCACCGATGCTCCAGGTTCGCTTCTCGTTATCGATCTGGCCGTCAGTATCCATGGCTATTGCCGCTGGTTCAGTCATGACTGGCTACCGCCATTAAAGTGGCGACCATGGTTGCGGCCAGCTTGCTGGAGTCGCCAGTCTCGGCGTACAACTCGGCCTCGGCAACAAACACGCTGCGCCCGGGTTTCAGCACCTTGCCGATTGCGCGAAAGCGCTCGCCCGCGGCTGGAGCGAGCAGATTGATTTTGAACTCTATGGTGAGGACTCGGGCCTCCGCGGGCATCAGGCTGAAGGCGGCATAACCACAGGCGCTATCCATGATCGTCGACGACACACCGGCGTGAATGAACTGATCCTGTTGAGTCAGGCGTCGATCGAAAGGAAGCCCTATCTCCACCTGCCCTGGACGCACCTCAAGCAAACTGGCGCCGATGGTTTGCATGATCGCCTGGTCGGCAAAACTCTGCGTTATGCGGGTTTTAAAATCGGGATCTCTGGGCTCAAATTCACTGGTCATATGGCTTGCAGGCAAACAGGCTTGTCTCTATTGTCGCGAGTAAAAAGACGGTTGACGTTAACGTCAACGTAAGGTAGTTTAATACGCCGCGCAATGCAACCCCCGAATATCTTGCTGAGGCTTCACTATATGGGCATAACCATATGAGTACCGCACCCGAAAAGTTGATCAACAACCCGTTACCGCAGGACAAAGCGCACAAGATTCGTTTTGTTACCGCCGCCAGTTTGTTCGATGGGCATGACGCAGCGATCAACATCATGCGCCGCATTCTGCAATCTTCTGGGGCCGAAGTGATTCATCTTGGCCACAATCGTTCGGTCGCCGAAATCGTCACTGCCGCGATACAGGAAGATGTGCACGCGATCGCCCTCTCCTCTTACCAGGGTGGACACGTCGAATACCTGAAGTACATGGTCGACATGCTGCATCAGCGCGGACGCCCTGACATCCGTATCTTCGCCGGTGGCGGAGGCGTCATCATCCCGGCCGAGATCCGCGAACTCGAAGCTTACGGAGTCACCCGCATTTACTCGCCCGAAGACGGCCAGAAAATGGGCTTGCAGGGCCTGATCTCGAATATGCTGGAACGCTGTGACTACGATCCGCTGCAAAATGCACCCTCCAGCATCAACGCCCTGGCAGACCATGACACAGCGGCCCTCGCGAGCCTGATTACCGCACTCGAAAACGATTCAATCGACGCTTCATTACTGGCGCAGATACATCAGCAGGCAGCAACAAAAAAGATACCGGTGCTCGGCATCACCGGCACCGGTGGTTCGGGCAAGTCATCGCTCACCGATGAAGTCATCCGTCGTTTTCGACTCGACCATGACGATCAATTACGCATCGCTATCATTGCCATCGATCCGACGCGGCGCAAAACCGGCGGCTCCCTGCTCGGCGACCGCATTCGCATGAACGCGATCGACCATGACAACATCTACATGCGCTCGCTCGCAACCCGCGACTCGATCGGCGAAATTCCCGAAGTGGTCGGCGATGTGATCGCCGCCTGCAAGCTGTGCGAGTTTGATTTCATCATCGTCGAGACGCCGGGAATCGGTCAGGGCGATGCGGCGATCGTGCCGCTGGTCGACGTGTCGCTGTATGTCATGACGCCGGAATTCGGCGCCCAGAGTCAGCTGGAGAAGATAGACATGCTCGATTTTGCCGATGTCGTGGCGATCAACAAGTTTGACCGCAAGGGCGCCGAAGACGCCTATCGCGATGTGTGCAAGCAGGTGCAGCGCAATCGCTCTGCCTTTGGCCAGCCGATCGAGGAAATGCCGGTTTTCGGTACCATTGCAGCGCGTTTTAACGACGATGGCACCACCGCCCTCTACCAGGAAGTTCTGGCCCAGCTAAGTGCGATCGGTCTCACGCGAAGCGCGGGTCAATTGCCGCAGGTCAGCACCCGCAGATCGACAGCCGCGACGGTCATCGTGCCGTCCGAGCGGGTGCGCTACCTCGCCGAAATCGCTGACACGGTGCGCAGTTATCACCGCCATGCCCGCCAGCAGGTGCAGCTTGCGCGCGAACGCCAGCAGCTGCGCGAAACCCGGCGCATGCTCGCTGAACAGGGCGAGAGCAATGGCAGCGAAGCGTTGGATAATCTCATCGAGAACCGCGAGCAGTCGCTTGACAGCGTTTCGCACACATTACTGGATAGCTGGCCCGCGATTCGCGATAGCTACTCGGCGGACGAACTGGTGACCCGCGTGCGCGATCGCGAAATTCGTACCGCACTCAAATACGAGACCCTGTCCGGTACGCAAATCCCCAGGGTTTCGCTACCGGAGTACGAGGATCACGGCGAACTGCTGAAGTGGCTGTTGCTGGAAAACCTGCCCGGCAACTTTCCCTTCACCGCCGGCGTCTTTGCCTTCAAGCGCGAGGGTGAGGATCCGACGCGCATGTTCGCCGGCGAAGGCGACGCCTTTCGCACCAATCGCCGCTTCAAGGAGTTGTCCGAGCACTCTGCCGCCAAACGACTGTCGACCGCTTTTGATTCGGTAACCCTGTACGGCTGCGACCCGGATGAGCGCCCGGATATTTACGGCAAGGTCGGCAACTCAGGCGTGTCGATCGCGACGCTTGCCGACATGCAGGCACTTTATGATGGCTTCGACCTGTGCGATCCCGGCACCTCCGTATCCATGACCATCAACGGTCCTGCACCGATCATCCTGGCCATGTATCTGAATACCGCGATCAAACAGCAACTGGCGCAGTTCGAGGCCGAAAATCAACGTGCGCCGACTGCGCAGGAAAGCGAAACGGTACGCGCCTTTGCGCTGGAAAACATTCGCGGCACGGTGCAGGCCGATATCCTCAAGGAAGACCAGGGGCAGAACACCTGTATCTTTTCAACCGAGTTCGCGTTGAAAATGATGGGTGATATCCAGCAGTATTTTATCGATCACCGTATCCGCAACTTCTACTCGGTATCGATATCCGGTTACCACATTGCCGAAGCCGGGGCCAACCCGATCTCGCAACTCGCGTTCACGCTCGCCAACGGCTTCACCTTTGTCGAGACTTACCTCGCCCGTGGTATGCAGGTCGACGATTTCGCACCCAACCTGTCGTTCTTTTTCAGCAATGGTATGGACCCGGAATATACCGTTATGGGACGCGTTGCCCGTCGTATCTGGGCAGCCACCATGAAGAACAAGTACGGCGCCAATGAGCGCAGCCAGAAACTCAAGTATCACATCCAGACTTCAGGCCGCTCGCTGCATGCCCAGGAAATGGACTTCAATGATATTCGCACCACGCTGCAGGCGCTGATTGCGGTCTACGACAACTGCAACAGCCTGCATACCAACGCCTTCGACGAGGCGATCACCACACCCACCGGAGATTCAGTGCGGCGGGCCCTTGCGATTCAACTGATTATCAACAACGAATGGGGGCTGGCCAAAAACCAGAATCCGAACCAGGGTGCGTTTATCATCGAGCAGCTTACCGACCTGGTCGAGGAAGCGGTGTTGCAGGAATTCGAACGCATTTCCGAACGCGGGGGGGTCCTCGGCGCCATGGAGACCGGTTATCAGCGTGGCAGAATCCAGGACGAGTCCATGCTGTACGAACATCGCAAGCACGACGGCAGCCTGCCGATCATCGGCGTCAACACCTTCCTCAATCCGAACGGCAACCCGGACTATGAAATCGAACTGGCGCGTTCCAGCGATGCGGAAAAACAAAGCCAGATCAAGCGCCTGCGCGAGTTTCAGGAATTGAATGCAGATCACCGCGCGGCAGCGCTGGCAGCCGTGCGCGCAGCGGCCATCGGCAACCACAATATTTTCGCCGAACTGGTCAACGCCGTTCAATATTGCTCACTCGGCGAAATCACCAACGCGCTGTTTGAAGTCGGCGGCCAATACCGACGCAATATGTAACAGCCGTTGCAAGATCCCGATTACTTGTCATCCCCTATACGTCGGACCGGCGCAAGCGGGGATCTGGTGCCGGTAGTGCGATCACCATTGAACGCTCTGGACGAGATTCCCGCTTTCGCGGGAATGACATGATGAAGTGGGTATTCGTTTGCACGGGGGTGATTTCTCATATCCCCATTCCGAATGGCCTAATGAAGTGGGTGGCTGTCTTGTAAGGATGACCTCAAAAGTGCAGCGCGGCAGGACGCCGCGCTCCAAGCGATCACAGGGATGTGCCAAACGGCGAATGCCGTTTGGGAGCGACTTTTGAGGTCACCCTTACAAGACTGCCTTTTGCGCAAGCTGTTATCCGACGTATCGGGCGGTCCGACGCATCGGTCTTGAAATGGTGACGCGCTCTCAACTCCTGATACCTCGGGTATCCACGAACTAAATTTCCAATTTCTATTCGTTTAGGGGGATACCGAGGGATCAATTATTGTAAGATTCCGGTACCTCGGACCGACGCTATGCGGGCCCCACGCGGTCGGGAATGACACCAGTAAATTTATATGACACAGGTACATACATGAATATTAAAACAATCGGCGTGGTCGGCGCCGGCACCATGGGTAA
>Ga0316194_10003351_pt1 | contig 11191 bp, 10 predicted proteins | sample CroRivsedime1_MG_FD_204936 | JGI IMG/M metagenome (GOLD analysis project Ga0316194, IMG submission 204936) | Coastal sediment microbial communities from Maine, United States - Cross River sediment 1 | ecosystem: Environmental > Aquatic > Marine > Coastal > Sediment | place: USA: Maine... | reverse complement strand
TATTAAGCCAACAATTCCCCCGGCAACCCCAATTATCATAGCTTGACTCATAAATATAAGTTGCACATCCCTTCCCGAAAATCCAGTCGCCTTAAGAATGGCTATGTCTTTCATTTTTTCATAAATGAGCATATTCAGAATATTGTAGATTCCAAAGCCCGCAACAATTAGTAAAGTTATTGAAACCGCGTATGTAATGATATTTCGAATATTAGTTCCCGTTTCGAACTGGGCATTTGCTTCATTAATATCCGTGGCTTTAATTTTAAACTGTCTTTCTAACTGTCTGGCCATGGGTACGGATTCTGAGATGTCATGGAGTTTTATATTGATATCTGTGACATAATTTTCGGCTTCTCCTTGTATTTTCTGTACGGTTTTAAGATTTGCAAAACTTTGAACATTGTCTATTTCCGCAATACCGCTTTGATAGATCCCAACTATCTTCAAAGGAAAAACAGTGCCTTTAACAGTACTGATCTGCACTCTGTTTCCGACGCCTATTGACATTTTTTTGGCTAGGCCGGATCCGAGTAAAATTCCATTGTCTGTATTCCTTAGCGCCTCCGGGCTCCCTTCAACAATATATTCCTGGATATTTGATAAGCGCACTTCCTCCATAATATCTACGCCCACAAGATTCCCGCCAAGTTCAATGGAACCCGATAAATAAAATATCTGCGAACGGAGTTGAGGGGTTGCACCCTTTACATTTTCCTGTTCTTTTAAATAATGTAATATAGGAAGGGCATTATGTATTTTCAGCTGGCTTTGTTTAGGCCTGATTGAGTGTATAACATTTAAGCCTCCGTCAAATTTTTCATATAAAGAAATTGGCTGTTCCGCTGAAGGTTCAATTTCATTATACACATGAATATGTGGGGTCTGGTTAAGAACAAGATCATCTAACATTCCATTCAAACCTGTCATAAAGCTTACCAATGTAATATAGGCCCCAATGCCAAAAGTAACTCCAAGCGAAGCCGTTACGGTAGACTTCATCTTGGTTAACAAATGTGTTTTGGCAATACCTAGTATGACTTTCCAATTTGTCATTATTCTGGCTTTAATACGTAGGTTTCAGCATCCAGACCAGATCGAACTTCAATTCGTTCCATATCTTGTATCCCTGTAACAATTTCTATAATTCCCATTTCAGTTTTCACTTGGTTTTCGCCTATAAGATAATCCTTAGGAATGGTCAGGGCATTTTCCTTTTGAGAAACTATAATATTGCCTTCTCCTGCCAATCCGGGATAAAGGACTTCCGGAGTATCTATGAATACAGCTTCAATTTTGAAAGTCTGGGATCGTTCATCCTTTCTTGGATAAATTTTGGTAACGATTGCCGAATATACTTTTGATCCATAGGCATCAAGGGTAATTAGAGCTGTTTGACCAATTTTCAGCTTAACAATATCAACCTCATCAACTAACATTTCAATTATAAAATCACCTGCACTTCCTATAGCAGCTATAGGCTCCATTGTATTAATTATTTCGCCCTGATTTTTGTAAAGAGCGTAAAGCTTTCCATTGATTTTACTTTGTACTGTAAAATCTTCAGTTGCAATCAATGAGGTTTGGTAATTGTTTTCTGCCTGCTTTAATTTTGTTTTTAATTCTGACTTTGTTCTTTCAAAATTACCTTTTAGTAAAACCAAATTATTACCTGATAATTCATATGCCAGTTTTCGATTTTCGTATTCTACCTTGGATCCTATATTTTGATCCCAGAGATTTTTCTGCCTTGTAAAATTTACAGAATCATTTTTATACTTAAGTTCCGCTGCATTTAATTCATCAATTAACGCTCTTATGATAGCATTACTACCACTGTAATTCTCTCTGGCTAATTCAAGATTTAACTTGGCATTTTGGGTATTTAGCTTCGGGGTATTGTTGATGATTTGAGCCACAGGTGTGCCTTTGGAAACTGAATCGCCCTCGTCAACAAAAATTTTATCCAAAATACCCCCTACAGCCGCGTATACCTGATAAAGGCTATCAGGTTGAATGGTAATGGAAGAATAAACAGATTCTGTAATGGTTACTTTGGAAGGTAGTACCTTTTCCGGCCCATCATTACAGCCTAAAAAGGTAATGATCAATACTAAACTAAAAAGAATTCTAAAAGAAAAAGGAGCGCATCTCATCAAACTTATTTTGAGTTGTCGGGTATGATTTATCTTGCTAACTATCAAATTTTTCCAAAATAAATTCAAGTTTAGGTTTTTGCTTTCTACTCATGGGTATTTGATGTTCATCAATCTCCACACTTGTACTGCCAAATTTTTCGATCTTGTTTAAATTTACAATATATGATCTATGAATCCTAAGAAATCTGTCATTCGGTAGCTTGTCCGAGATAGATTTCATAGTACTCAGAGCAATAACTTTTTCTTTGTCTGTGATTATTTTTACGTAATCGCCAAAGGCCTCCACCCATTTAATTTCTTTTAGACTAACCTTTTTATTTTTCAAATGACTCCGCACCATCAAAAATTCCTTGTCTTCTTCAATTTCATTTCGCTTGTTATTGGTTAGCACTTTTCGTATTGCATTGTCAAAACGATCAATATTTAAAGGTTTTAACAAAAAATCTCTTACGCCATAGTCAAATGCTTTTAGGGCATTATGGGAATTACCGGATATTATTATCACCTGTATTTCCTGGTCCAACGACTCTAGAAGGTCGAAACCATTAATAAAAGGCATTTCAATATCCAGAAGAATTAAATCTATTTTATGGTTTTTAATGATTCTATTGGCGTCTATAGCATTACTGCATGCAGCCACCAAATTCAGATCATCATGATTTTTCACCATCCGGGCTATGATTTTACAATGCACTTTTGAATTTTCTACAACTAATGTCTTTAAGGGTGAATCTCTCATAACAATCACAATTAATAAAGATGATCATAACAGTTATCTAAAATAGTTAATTGATCTCTGATGATTATCTCTTAAAAAACAAAACTAGGTGCATTGCTAATTAACACAAATGATTTTAATCATTGTAACAGTTGATATCCGTCTGGTCAGAAAAACACCCATGGTGTTTAGACTTGATAAAAATGATCCGATAGCGTCTGCCGTTTATAAAATTTTCACTTTTCTACTGCCCGAGCTCAAACAATAATCCGCTCTATTTACTGAATTACCTGATAGAAAACCATGGATATAGTAAAATGAGTATAATAAATGAAAAAGAATTGGAGAAAAATGACATTTGTCACTTTTTAACTCAATTACGATATTTAGTTTAGCTTTTTTGGAAAAAAAATGAAGGAACTGGTAGCACGTTTAATAGGGAGGAAAACAAAAATCAACTTAATTTCGGCAACTATTGGTATTGTATATCTGTGGTTTGGTATGCTGAAATTCTTCGCGGGCGTAAGTCCGGCGGAAGAACTTGCAAAGGCCACAATAAGCCGGTTGACATTAGGATTTTTGGCTCCTGAAATATCAATTATCTTACTTGCAATTTGGGAAACCGTGATAGGATTGTTACTAATAGGCCACCTTTTTGAAAAATTTGCTCTAAAACTGGCATTGATCCATATTATCCTTACGTTCTTGCCATTTCTTTTTTTCCCTGATCTTGTATTCTCGCAGGCTCCATTCAGTCTTACTCTTTTGGGTCAGTATATTATTAAAAATGTAATTATACTTGGAGTCCTTATTGTCTTGCTTAAAGAGAGTAATAAACTTAGGTCATAATCTACTGCCTTTTTGTTTTTGGTCAGGTTAATTAGTATCTCTAATTTAGAGGATAGCATTTGGTAATTATTATAGCTAGACAACAATCAACAATGATAAATGTCATAGTTTACCATGGTGCATGGTACGATCTTTATTACAAACTCTAAATAGTATAATTATGACAATAAATATTCAATATGTTCAAATGCCAACGAGTGATTCTATGAGTGCTATTGTTACTTCAAAATTAGAAAAACTGGCAAATAAATATGATTGGATCATCAAAGCGGATGTCTTTTTTAAATTAGAAAATGATCCCTCTGGTTCAGGTAAAATATGCGAAATACGATTAAGTGCACCAGGCCCGAGATTATTTGCTAAATCTAATCAGGATAATTTTGAAAAGGCCGCGGCCACTACAATAAAGGAATTGGAAAACCAGCTCAAAAAGAGAAAAGAAATCTTTAAAAAGTATTGAATAGGATATTTTAAATAAATGACCATGAAAAAAATATTAGTCCCGGTAGATTTTTCGGAACATGCAGGATATGCGCTTGAAGTTGCGGCAAAACTGGCAAAGGATTTTAGTGCAGAGATTATTGTACTTCATATGATGGGTCTCTCTGAAGCCTACTTAACCAAAAGTGAATCTGATGAAGCCGCAGAGGCTCATTTTTATATGAAATTGGCCAGGAAGCGGTACGAAACTTTTTTAGATAAGCCATTTTTAAAAGGTGTTAAGATTACCGAAATGGTTCAAAACTATAAGATCTTCAGTGAGATTAATCAGGTAGCCAAGGAAAACAATATTGACTTGATAATCATGGGCTCACATGGGGCAAGCGGGGTTAGTGAGATTTTCGTAGGTTCCAATACGGAAAAGGTAGTGCGCTCTTCTGATATACCGGTATTGGTAATAAAAGAACCTTCTCCTTTATTCGCTCCTAAATTAGTTGTTTTTGCTTGTGATCTTCGGGTAGAGAGTATAAAAGCATACCATAGTGCAAGGGCTCTTTTTGCAAAATGGGACCTTAAGCTTCATCTGGTATATGTCAATTTACCTAATGAAGAATTCATCAGTTCCGGGGAGATAAAAAAGAAAGCAGAGTTTTTCCTTAAAGTAGCTCATAATGGTCCGGTTCCTTCAGATACTGAAATGATCTATATCTCCGATTATTCAATTGAAAGAGGCATATTTAACCATGCGAATGAAGTACAAGCCGATTTGATAGCTATTCCCACCCATGGAAGAAGCGGAATAGCGCATTTTTTTAAAGGCAGCATTGGTGAAGATGTGGTGAATCACGCAAATTTACCGGTGATTACTTTTAAGGTCTAGTTAAAGCTTACATTTTACTTTCGGAATATTAATTCCATAGCTTAATAGATGCATGTTTTTGATAAAAATATTAATATTTTCCATCTACTTTCCGAAGCTGTATCGGAGGGAATATTAGTGGTAAATCAGGAACAGCTAATTGTCTCTATAAACAAAAAAGCAGCACGTCTCTTTGATTTTTCCCATGATGAACTTTTAGGGAAGCCACTTTCTGAAATAATTCCTGATAAGTATAAAAATGTCCATAAAGAGCATCTAAAAAAATACTACAAACGCACAAAGAAAGATTCAATGGCTGGTGGGCGTTGTGTGCAGGGACGTAAAAAATCTGGCGAGGAATTTCCTTTGACCGTAAAGTTTAATCCTTTTACAATTTATGAAAGAACCTATGTTCTGGCACTAGTCTATGATTTGTCGGAAAGAAAGGAGGTTGAAGAAAACTTAAATGTAAAAAGTGAGGCTTTAGAGGCTACCCAAAACGGTATTGTTATTTCAGATGCATTAAAGGAGGATCATCCTATTATATATGTGAACAGGGCATTTATGAAACTTACGGGGTATTCAGAATCTGAAGCCCTGAATAGAAATTGCAGGTTCCTCCAGAAAGATGATAATGACCAAAGAGGCGTTAAAATAATGCACAAGGCAATAGAAGCGGGTAAAAGGTGCCAGGTGCAGGTGAGGAATTATAAAAAAGACGGCACCTTATTCTGGAATGAAGTCTCTATTAATCCAATCCGAAATCAGGAAGGTAAGATCACACATTTTGTAGGAATTCAAAATAATGTAACCAACCGTGTAAAAGCCGAAGAAGAGATAAGACATTTCTTAAAGATTTTTGATGAATCACTTAATGAGATTTATGTTTTTGATGTCGTAACACTAAGGTTTACACACGTAAATTATGGTGCGCAGAAGAATACCGGATATACCATTAGAGAAATTAAAAGATTAACAATAACGGATCTTATTACGGGTATTACTGAAGATCGGTTCAGGGAAATTCTAAATCCCTTACAGTTGAGTAGTAAAAAGAAAATTACATTTGAAACACAGTTTAGGCGCAAGGATGGAACAACATATCCTGCTGAAATTCATTTGCAATCCTCCAGTCTTGGTAATAAGATATTGATAGTAGCCATTGTCCTGGATATTTCTGAACGAAAAAATTATACTCAAAAACTCGAAAAAACAGTTGCATTAAGAACCAAGGAACTTAAGGAAGCTTTGGTCAAAGAAAAGGAACTGAACAATCTAAAGACCAAATTCCTTTCGATGGTTTCTCACGAATTTAAAACTCCTTTAAGCACTATCCTTACCTCAGCCACATTGGTTGGTAAATATACATCTACTGAACAGCAGGATATGAGGGCTAAACATTTAAAATCTATTAAAACAGGTGTACATCATCTTACCGGAATATTGAATGATTTTTTATCTATTGAGCGATTAGAGAAGGGAAAAGAAGTTTATAGACTTAATGATTTTTCGCTTAGTAAAGTTGTTAATGAAGTAATTTACAATGCGAATATGTTATTAAAAACAGGTCAAAAAATTAATTATCCTCTTAATATAGAGGATCTTACAATACATCAGGATGAGAAAATTATTTCATTGGCATTAACCAATTTGTTACATAACGCCATTAAGTATTCTCCTGAAGAATCTGAAATAGATTTGCAGATTGATATAAATGAAGATGATATTCGCTTCCATGTTATTGACAAGGGCATTGGTATTCCAAAAGAAGATCAAAAGCATATATTTAACCTTTACTTTAGGGCAGACAATGTACTGCTGACACAGGGTACCGGTATAGGCCTGAATATTGTCAAATCACATGTTGAGAACCTGGGAGGGAATATTAGTTTTAAAAGTGTGGAAAACAAAGGGAGTAAATTCACGGTAGTATTGCCGCTTTATGGCAATCGCGAAGAAGTCTAGCTAATTTTGTTTTAAAGAAAGAGGTTCTTTTTAAACCGTAATAACTGCTATTATGATCAAAAAGGTTTTATTAATTGAAGATGACACTGCTTTAAGGGAGAATACAGCCGAATTATTGGAATTAGCAAATTACAAAGTGCTTACCGCTCCTGACGGGGAAAAGGGAGTATTGGTTGCCAAAACTAGTCACCCAGACATTATCATTTGCGATATAATGATGCCAAAGTTAGATGGATATGGAGTTTTAGATGCTCTGTCTAAGTACAATAAGACCAAGGCAATCCCCTTTATATTTCTCTCTGCTAAAACAGAGCGAAAGGATGTAAGACATGGTATGGATATGGGTGCGGATGACTACCTGACTAAACCATTTGAAGAAGCAGAACTTATTGGTGCTATTGAAAGCAGAATAGCCAAGATCAACATTCTAAAAGAAGCGCAACAAGAAAAGTTATACGATGATTTGTCAAGTGAAGCCCGGGTTAAGAGTATTCATCAGCTGAAGAATTTTATTGATGACAATGGTGAGGAGTTCAGGTTTCATTTGGGGGATTCAATTTACAGGGAAGGCGACAATTCAAATTTAGTATATTTGGTGATAAAGGGGAACGTCAAAACGCATAAACTGGATGAACAGGGGAAGGAGTTGATCACAGGAATTTACAAAGCAGATGATTTTTTTGGATTCACCAGTTTCACTAAGAATATACCGTACCAGGAATATGCAACTGCCATGGAGGATTCTGTCCTAATTGGTTTACACAAAGATCAATTAAAAGTGATTTTGGAGCAAAATGGGGAATTGGTAATGGAGTTATTGCAACTTCTATCCGAAAACCTTGTACAGATCAAAGAGCAGTTGTTAGAAATGGCATACGGTTCCGTGCGAAAAAAAACTGCGTCTACCTTACTTAAATTTGCCGAAAAGTTGCAGGAAGATGAAGCCGGTAATATTCACGTTTTAAGGAGTGACCTTGCAAGCGTTGCCGGAATGGCTACAGAAACCCTGATAAGAACCTTATCTACCTTCAAGAAAGAGGGTATAATTGAGATTAAGGATAGAGATATTAAAATTTTAGATATGGATCGGTTACAAAGGATACCTTATTAAATTTTTAATTCCAAAAGGCGGCGAACATGATTGTAATCATTTTAAGGTTCTTTTGGTGATTGTAATTTTGTTTATATAACAAATCAGACTAAGATGCAACGAATTTTAATCCCGACAGATTTTTCCAAAAATTCACGTAATGCAATTAATTACGGGCTTGAATTATTTAAAAAAACCAAGTGTATTTTTCACATCCTTCACATCAACCCGATACCACCGTATTCAGGTGCCGGGACTTCAGTTAAGGGAACCTCCGTCCTTCTTAAGGAAACAGTCTTAACTGAGAGCAAAAAAGACCTTAAAAAACTTTTAAAGTATATTGAAGAGCATCACAAAAATGAATTACATTCCTTTGTTCCGATAGCAAAGTATGACTTTTTTGTGGATGGAATTAAAAGGGAAATTGAGGACAAAAAGATTGACCTTATTATAATGGGTACTAAAGGTTCATCAGGACTTAAAAAAGCTGCAATGGGCAGCAATACAGGCGATGTGATAACTAAAGTAAAATGTCCCTTACTGGCAGTACCTGAAAATAGCCTCTATAAAAGACCAAAGGAAATAGCCTTCCCGACAGATTTTCACATTGCCTATGATATTAAAGTCCTGGACACTCTAATTGAGATGGCAACAATGAATAACTCTGTATTAAGAGTTGTTCATATTTCTAAAAAAGGTGAAATGTTGAGTGAAGAACAATTGCGTAATAAAGATTTTTTACATGATTATCTGAGGGGAATTGACCATAGTTTCCATTCCTTAACCGGTTCCAAATTGGAAACTTCCGTTCAGTGTTTTGTTGAAAGCAGAGATATAGATCTTGTGGCCATGGTGGCTAAAAATCTTAACTTTTTTCAGCGAATTCTCTTTAGGCCTGCCGTAGAAGAAATTAGTTACCATACAGATATCCCATTTTTGGTATTGCACGAATGATGGATAATGGAAATGGTGATGTAGTTAAGTCCTCGCCTTGTATAATATGTTCAATAAAAACCTCAATTGAAAACAATACTCAAGTTGTAATATAATTACCTAAAGGATTCGACGATATTAATAATTTCATCTTTTGGCACAACGCCAGATTGTCTCCATACTTGCTTTTTATCCTTGAATAGCAGCATTGTTGGAACACCTCTTACCTGATATTTAGAAGCAATGGATTGATTTTTATCCACATCTATCTTTATTATTTTGATTTTATCTCCCAATTCTTCTTTTACCTGTTTAAGGATGGGCCCCAGCATTTTACAGGGTCCGCACCAATCTGCATAAAAATCTACAAGAACAGGAATATTACCGGCTGTTAATTTTCCAAAATTTTGTTTCATTTTCTTATAATTACATATTGCTAAATTAGAAAAGTTATAGAATTCAGTAACTGATTAATGTCATGGTTTCTTGTCTTACTTAATGTTAATTTTAGAGCGGTTATTAAGATAAATTGGATATGAGGAAAGTTGTAGTGCCCACAGATTTTTCTAAGAATGCATTTAATGCACTCAAATATGCCTGTCAAATATTCAAATACACAAGATGCGACTTTTATATTCTACACGCATATGCAGATGAGGTATACCAACAAGACCGGGTGGTTATACGAAGTAAGTTAGATGAGCTAAAGGAGGTAACCTATAAGAAATCCGAAAAAAAACTAGCAAAAATTTTAAAAGACATATTTGAGTATTCGCCTAATCCAAAGCATAAGTTCAAATCAATTTCGGCCTTTGGAACACTTACAGATGAGATCAATGATCTTATAAATATGGAGAATGCGGATATTGTTATAATGGGGACAAGGGGTGAAACTAATGACAGAACAATAACCTTTGGCAGCAAGACTATTCAGGTTTTGAAATACGTACAATGCCCTGTACTGGCTATTCCCGAAAATTACAAATACCATCCTCCAAGAGAAATATTGTTCCCTTCAGATTATTTAGTACCTCTTAAAAGGAGGGAATTAAAACTATTGTGTGAACTAACAGGTTCCTTTAGGTCATCCATTCATATGCTTTATATAGATGCTAATAAGAAACTTTCGCTTCGGCAGGAAGATAACATGCGATTTTTAAAAGAATGTTTGTATAAAGCCAACTTGTTTTTTGAAACAACAGAAGGGAAGGATAAAACCATTGCCGTCACAAAATATATTGTGCATAAAGAAATAGACCTGCTGGTAATGGTTAATTCCAGACATTCACATCTTGAGCTAATGTTGCATCAATCCACTATTGAAAAAATAGGTTTACACATAAAAATACCATTTTTGGTTTTACAAAATTTGTCCCGTTAACATTTAAAATATGTACTGATGAAAAAAATAATTCTTCCTACCGATTTTTCCTATAATGCATATAATGCGATCTCTTATGCTATGAACCTCTTAAAGGATGAGAAGGCAACTTTTTATCTTATGAATACTTATACGCCAGCAATTTACCAAACAGAATATTTGTTACATAGCCCCGGTCAAATCGGTCTGGGAGATATTTACCAATCGGAGTCCATAAATCAACTTGAAGAACTTCAAAAAAAACTTGAAAAGGAGTTTAAGAATCCAAAACACACTATAATAACACACTCTGCTTTCAATATCCTTGTTGATGAGGTGGCTGCAATGGTTGCCAGTGAAGAAGCTGATTTGGTTATTATGGGTACCCAGGGAGCAACCGGTGCAAAAGAAATTTTCCTGGGCACACATACAGTGCACGTTATTAAAAAAGCTACGTGCCCTGTGATTGCAATTCCTGCGGATTTTGAATATGAAATTCCCAAAGAAATACTTTTTCCAACCGACTATGAAGTTGAGTACAGTGAAAAACAATTAACGGGTCTTCTTAATTTATCCAAAATACACAATTCCAGTATTGAAGTCATTCATATTTCAAGCGGCTATGATCTTACCGAATTTCAATTGCAAAATAAGGGCAAACTGGAAAAAATATTAGAAAAAATCCCCCATAAATTCCATGACCTCCCAAATCAGGAAATCATAACAGGAATAAATAATTTCCAACTAAAGAACAAGATGAACATGTTGGCAATGATCCAGAACAAACACACTTTTTTGGAAAGTCTTTTTATAGAGC
>Ga0316194_10003350_pt1 | contig 11191 bp, 6 predicted proteins | sample CroRivsedime1_MG_FD_204936 | JGI IMG/M metagenome (GOLD analysis project Ga0316194, IMG submission 204936) | Coastal sediment microbial communities from Maine, United States - Cross River sediment 1 | ecosystem: Environmental > Aquatic > Marine > Coastal > Sediment | place: USA: Maine... | reverse complement strand
GGTGCATTTTCGCGCCGACTTCGACCCCATTGCGGCCGAGACCCTGGTCGTTATCGCGCCGGGCATCCATCCCTGCAAGCTCGACGATCTCGAGTATCACAATCTGCGTAGCGGTGTGCGTCTCGGCCCGTTGGGTCCGGTACACCGGAGTTAGGCCAGCCCCAGTTTTTCCAGATTCTGCAAAAAACGATCACGTTTGCTTGCGTCATTACTATGGGAGCGGGTCAGTCCCCGGCCATTCATGCTCGAGTCGAGCTTGCGGATTTCTGCGGCGATCTGTTGCGCTTCGGTCTCATTGCCTTGTTCTAGCAGCACATCTGCCAGGTAGAAACGGCACAGCGGGGAGTCGGGTTCTGCCTTGATTCCGCGGCGCAGTAATTCGGCGGCCTTCTCCAGATTACCGGTATCCTGATGTGGCTGGGCACCGACCAGGTAATACCAGGTAGGACAAAACGGACAAAGGCTGAGAGCCTTATGAAAATGCTCTGTAGCTTTTTCATAGTCACCGATAAAGTTCATCGCAAATCCGGCCAGTGCCTGGATTTCGGCATTTCCCGGTTCCAGTTCAAGCGCGCGATTGCTGGCGGTAACGGCTTTCTCGGATTCGTGTCTGGTAATGTGTATCGTACTCGCCAGAATCCAGGCTTCGGCATTGTCCGGTTCGAGCTGGAGTGATTGCTCAACCGCATCGGCCGCATCGGCCAGGGAATGCTCCAGGGAATCTGTCCAGTCACTGTAGGCCTCTTGCCAATGCGTCCAGCCGAGCGCGACTCGGGCATAGGCATAGTTCGGATCGAGCTCTATCGCCTGCAAAATCATTTTGCGGGCATCTATAACATTCTGCTGGATGTAGCTGTCCTGCAGGTCGGTGGCAAGCAGCACCAGTTCCCAGGCTTTCACATTACCGGTGCCGGTGGTTCGGCTGGCGCTGCGTTCACCGTCGGTCAATGCCACCTTCAGTGCCACGGTAATGTTGCGGGTGATGTCATCCTGTACTGCAAATATATCATCGAGGTCACGATCGTAACGTTCGCTCCAGATGTTTTGTTCGCTGAGTACGTCGATCAGTTCAGCGTTGACCCGGATTTTCTCGGCGCTCTTGCGCACGCTACCTTCGAGAATATAACGCACCGATTGTTCACTGGCGATATCGGTAATCGAAGCTTTGCGGTTTTTATACTGAAGGATTGAGTGGCGTGAGATGACATGCATGTGCTGAAATTTTGACAGTGTCGCGATGATATCGGTGGTAATGCCGTCGCTGAAAAATGCCTGTTCGGGATCGCCACTCATGTTCTCAAACGGCAGCACCGCGATTGAAGGCACTTCGTTCTGCGCCTGGTCGATCTCGTCGCACAGTCCGGCCTGCTTCAGTTGTTCGAAGAAGAATTTGAAATCTTCATCCTGCGGGTAGGGTGTGATCGAGTACCAGTAGTGATGCCAGTCAGCCACTGATTGCGGGTAGGCAGGCATTTGTTCATGCGCCAGTCGATGATAGCGCTGCATTTGCGCCTTCGCCTGGTCCAGCTGACCGAGGGCGGCAAAGCAGGCGGCGCTCTGCGCGCGAACGCTGGGCGACAAATGCGGAATCGAGCGAAACGCATCGAGAGCCCTTTGGTACTGTCCGGCCATGCGATAAACCTCGCCAGCGTTCCAGCCCATGTAATAGTGGTGGGGATCGATCTGCATGCTGGTGTCGGCCGCGTCCAGGGCTGCGTCGATGTCTCCACTGACCGCGAGTAAGTACGCCATGACACCATATCCATCCGGCATCGTGGGGTTGAGCTCAATCGCCCTGCGGGCATGGAACAAGCCGAGGTCAAAGTCGCGCGTAAATAATTGATGCTCCGCCATCGTGGCATGGACATGCGCATCCTGTGGCGCCAGCAGCAGCGCTTTTTGTATGTGGCTATAGGCTTTGGCCTCGGCAGCCTTGCGGTCGGCGCACCAGTTTTCAAAGAGTTCGACGGCGTAGGATAGCGCAAGCGCGTTGTGCGCCTGGGCGTTGTCGGCATCGATATCGAGGCATTTCTGAAATTGCTCAATCCCGATTGCCGTATCGCGGGCTGTGAATTTTTCGAGGTGATAATTGCCTCGCATCAGGTAATCATAACTGCGCATATCCGACGCCGGTTTGCGCAGCGAAGATGTCTGTGACGCGTGCCCGATACGCCCACTGACAGTCCCGGCGATGGTCTGCACCAGTTCTTCTTCGAGTTCGAACAGATTTTCCAGCGCGGAATCGTAGCGTTTCCCCCAGACCTGGTTGCCGCTCAAGGTGTCGCCCAGCTGAACTGTGATGCGCACGTTGTCGCCCAGCTTGCGAATGCTGCCTTCGACCACGTAGCGAACGCCGAGTTCGGCACCGATCTCTTCGATGCTATGGCTGCTGTCGCGGTAGAGCACGCTGGTGTGCCTGGACTTTACATTGAGAACCCCGAACGAGCTCAGGCTGACGATTATGCTGTCGCTGATGCCGTCACTGAAATATTCCTGCTCTGGATCACCGGATAAATTGCTGAAGGGTAGTACCAGAATCGCCGGAAGGGCTTCTTTATCAGTCGATTTATCGGTGGCTGACGATGTCTCCCTGAGCCCCGCTTGCAGCATGCAATCGATGATTTCCTGATTGTTGGCAGGATCAGTGAAGGGTGCGTTGTCTCGATAGTATTCCAGCCATTGTGCGATAGTTCGCGGCATGGATAACATGTTCTGCCGGCAGAACTGAAGAAAAGCTGCCAGCGCCTTTTGCGCATCCTGCAAGCGATTGAGCTTGATATTAGCCGCGATGTTGTAGATCTGGATAAACCCGGGGGCATTTCCAGTGCTGGCTATAGTGGCAAGGCAATCTTCGAAACTGCCACTGAAGAACTGCGCCTCGGCTTTTATCCACCTGGCCCAGGCGTGATACGGATCGAGGAGCAAGGCAAGTTCTGCTTTTTCGAGGGCAGCTTCCGCTTTTCCCTGAAGGCTGAGGTTGACTGCCTGTACGGCGATGGCTTCTGAATCATTGGGATTTTTTTCTAGCGCTTGTCGCAGTTGTTGCTCGGCTTCGTCATAGCGAAAGCGGAAGGACAGGTAGTCAGCATAAGCAACCTGGACCAGGTTCGACTCAGGACTCAGCGAAACAGCCTGGTGGATATGTTCGTCAGCCAGTTTGCGGGTCTGTTCGATATCTTCCACCCAGCGATCGATCACGTTCATGTCGTGGCACCAGAAGAGGGCCGTGTGCGCGAGGGCATTGACCGGATCCAGGGCCAGGCACTGATTCAACTTTTCTATGGCGACTTGAATGTCTTGAGCACTTCCTCTGTCGAGATAATATCTGCCGGCGAGCAATAAATCGTAGGCTTGGAGATCTGTTGCGCTCTTATTGAGCGCAATGCGTTGCAGATCAGACTCGATTTGCCCGGTGACCGTGGCGGCGATGCAGCGGCTTAGCTCTTCCTCCAGGCTGAACAGGTCGTCCAGCGGCGCATCGTAGCGCTTGCCCCAAAGCTGGTTGCCGTTGGCGGCCTCGACCAGTTGCACGGTGATGCGGATCTGCTCGGCGGATTTGCGAACACTGCCTTCGACCAGGTATTCGACGCCCAGCTCCTCGGAAATCTCGCCCAGGCCTTTGATTTGTTGTTTGAAGGCAAAACTGGAATTGCGTGACTTTACGATGAGCCCCGGAAACATGTTCAGATGCAGGATGATGCTTTCCGAGATGCCGTCGCTGAAATACTCTTGTTCGGGATCTCCGGACAGGTTATCGAATGGTAGCACGGCGATATTGTGTGAGGATTCTGCGACCGGTTGCGCCGGGCTATCGAGGAATTCGTCGAGTCCTGCTTGCATCAGGCCATCGATGATCTCCTGGTTGCGTCGCGAATCAGTAAACTGATAAGTCTCCAGCGAGTACTTGAGCCACTCGTCGCGATTTTGCGGCATGGAAATCATGTCTTCCCGGCAAGCCTGCAAATACTCCTGCAACGCCGTGCGGGCGAGATCGATGCGTTCGAGTTTTACATAACTCAAGCAGGCGAAAATTCGCGAAAAACCCGGGTCAGTACGAAACTGTTCAACGGTATCCAGGGCTTCTTTAAAACGCCCGGTGAAGTACAGGCTGCAAGCCAGTTCCCAATGCGCCCAGGAATGGTTGGGGTCCAGCTGTAATGCGTGGCGAGCATCCTGCTGCGCGGTTTCGAACTCGCCCAGGCCATTCAGGCATACTGCCCGGGTAGCGAAGGCATCCGGATCGTTTGGATTTATCTCCAATGCCTTGTCGATATGTCGGATGGCCCGTTCGAATTCGCCGAGCAGGCTCAGGTACTCGGCATAGAGTATCTGTACCTCCGCTATTTCCGGTTCGAGTTCCAGCGCCCTCTGTATATGAGTTTGCGCGAGTTGCAATGATGCCTGGTAGTCCCGGGCCCAGCGGCCCAGGTAGTCCATGGCATGACCACCATAGAGTAGTGCATGTGCGCGAACATTGTCGGGGTCCTGTGCGAGACACTGGTTCAGTTTATCGAGGGCAAGCACCGTATCCTTGCGACTGAACTTCACGAGATGATATCTACCGGCAAGCAGCAAATCGTAGGCATGCTGATCAGCAGCGCCCTTGGCGATGGCGATGCGTTGCAGATCGGATTCAATCTGCCCGGTCACTGTCGCCGCGATGCTGCGGCTGAGTTCCTCTTCGAGCTGGAACAGGTCGGACAAATCGGCGTCGTAGCGCTTACCCCAGATCTGGTTACCACCGGCGGTGTCGATCAATTGCACGGTGATGCGGATTCGATCCTGCGAACGGCGGATGCTGCCTTCGACGATGTAATCGACCTTCAACTCATCGGATATTTCACCGACACTCTTGATTTGCTCTTTGAAGGCGAAGCTCGAATTGCGCGACTTGACCTGCAAGCCCGGGAACATGGCCAGGTTGAGGATGATGCTGTCGGTGATGCCGTCGCTGAAGTATTCCTGTTCCGGATCACCCGACAGGTTATCGAACGGCAATACGGCAATGCTGTGATCACCTGTCGCCGCAGTGGACGGCACTGGCGAGTCGGTTGTTGCTGCTGTCGCCGGAACTGGCGCAGCGGCTTTTGCCTGACCTGAAGCAATAGCGTCTCGCAGTGCCAGGGTTTCGGACTCGGGTTCGACATCGAGTTCGTTACCCAAAACCTGCTGGCAGCGTTTGAACGCCTGCAGGGCGTGGCTGCGATCGCCGTTTTCATGGCAGGCGCGCATCAACAGGCGCCAGCCCGACTCGCTGAGTGAATCCTGTGCGACAAGATTCTCGGCGGTGCGGATTGCGTGGGTGAAATCTCCCGACGTGAGCTGGATATGGCCAAGATCAGACAGTATGTCGATGTATTGTCGTTTGAAGCGGGCGCGTTCGCTGTCCATCCATTCCTGGCTTGCGGCATCGCGAATCGAAATGCCGGCGAGAAATTCACCGCGGTACAGCTCGGCTGCGCTCGTCAGCGACTCGAGCTCGGTGTCGGCGGCCAGGCGCTCGAACTCGAGCGCGTCGACTTCGATCAGCTCGGAATTCAGGCGCACCGTATTGCGGTCGACCTCTAGCGCCAGTTCAGCGGCTTCGCCGAGCGATTTGCGGATCGTACTCAGGCACTGGCGCAGCGAATTTCGCGCCTGCTCTTCACCGCGATTGCTCCACAACAGGTTGATAAGGCGCTCCCGGGGATGGCGAATGCCGGGAGTGAGCGCGAGGAAAGCCAGTAGTACTTCGGCCTTGCGCATGGAAAGCGTAGCTGGCTTGCCTGATGGCAGCAAACACTCGAAATGACCCAGCAACAGCAGTTCCAGTTTCGACATCAAGCTTTCCGAGGTGGAATCTTAATCAGATATCAAAAAATAAAACGATTAAAATCAGCGACTTGTAAAATTTAATGATTATTTAACGATCATTTTGGGTCAATTAACGGAATTCGGCAAGTGAATTAACAGCGGCTGGCGAGAATTGCTCCATCGAAACCACAACAGCCCTAACGAGGATCCCGAAATGAGAAGAGTCAGAAACCAGCGCATCCATACCAGCAACCCTTCACTCCTTTTTGCCCGCGGCGTCGAATCCATCATCAGCGAGCAGTTGCAACGTCAGCGTCACCAGCACGACGAGGCCGAGAGCGTAACCAGGCCGGTCGTAGCAAAGCCCGAGCCACGCGGTAACTTCCTGAATCTGCTGATGCGGCAATTTGCCAACTTTTAGTGATAGCATATGCAGCCTCTGGATTGGATAAAAAATGAGGCTGCAGTGCGAGTACTTGAAGAATTTGGTAACAAGAGCCACGTCATTTTGCTGGACGGCGAATATCGCCGCAGCGAGGCCACCGAGAGTCGGGATGTGATCGATCCGGCGACCGGTGAACGAATTGCAGAAATTGCCGAGACGTCGGCAGCCGAAGTGGACGCCGCCGTCGAGGCGGGTCACGTCGCACAAAGAAAATGGTGGCGTATGAGCGCGCTCGAACGCGCTGAAATCATGCATGAAATCGCCAACGAGCTGTTGACGATGAAACCCATCCTCGCCGAGGCGCTCACCCGTGAGATGGGAAAACCCTACAAGGAATCGGCGGATGAAGTTGACTGGTCGGTGTCGGCGATTCGTTATTATGCCGAAATCGGGCGTACCGATATTGGTCGCGTGGTCGGGCCGGCGGTTGCGGGGCATCTCAACTACACATTGAAGCTGCCGCTCGGCGTGGTGGTTTCGATTCAACCCTTCAACTATCCGATGACCCTGCTTGCCTGGGAAGGTGCCGCCGCGCTGGCCTCGGGTAATGCGGTGATTACCAAGCCGTCCGAATACACCACCATTACGACTCTGCTGTTTGCCGAACCCTTTAACCGTCACCTGCCGCCCGGCCTGTTCCAGGTGTTGACCGGCGCCGGTGATGCCGGCAGGCAGTTGGTTGAGCATGCTCGCACTAACATGGTGGCGTTCACCGGCAGCGTGCCGACCGGGAAAGCAATAGCGGCGAAATGTGGCGAAATGATGAAGCCCACATTGATTGAAACCTCGGGCAACGATCCCTTTATTGTCATGCCGTCAGCGCCAATTGATGTGGTGGCGCGCGGAGCGGCATTTTCAGCCTATATGAACTGCGGCCAGATCTGCGTGTCCGCCGAACGTTTCTTTGTACATGAAGCGGTGCACGATGAATTCGTGGAAAAGATGGCCGAACACGCGCGCGCGATTCGCATCGGCAACGGTCTCGACAAGGTGGAAATGGGGCCGATGGTCGCGGAAAAGGAGCGCACGCGCTATGAGGGCGTGCTTGAACACGCGCAGCAACAGGGTGCGCGCCTGCTGCAGGGTGGTGGCCGCCCGGCTGGGCTTGAGGACAGGGGCTGGTTTGTCGAACCGACGATCCTCACCGACTGCAATCCAGATATGGATATTTTCAACAACGAAAGCTTTGGTCCGGTGGCGCCGATCTGCAAGGTCGAGAGCTTCGATCAGGCGCTCGAATACGCCAATAACTCGATCTATGGACTCGGTGCCTGTCTTTACACCATGGATATGCGCGAGAGCATTCGAGCCACGGAAGAACTGGATGGCGGTATGGTGTGGATCAACGCGCCGTTGCTCGATAATGATGCCGGCCCCTTCGGTGGCACCAAGATGAGCGGCATGGGGCGCCAGCTCGGTCCGGAAGGGCTGGAGACTTTCCGTAAAACCAAGTTTGTCTGGCTTGATCCTAATTGTGGTACGCAGGACTTCTGGTGGTTCCCCTACGCCGATGGCGAGGCGTACCCCGAAGCTGAGTAGCTAACCTGTTCGCAAGTTAAATGTCATCCCGAAACGTCTGGCCGTTGCGAAAGCGACGGTCCGACGTTTCGGGATCTTGCAAAGAATGACGCGATTTTCGGCACTGGCTTAATTATAGCAATCATCGGCTCCGAGCGTCCGGGAGCGAGTTTGCCGCACAGGCTCCGATGGGCCATCCCTGGCCCGGTCCCGCGGCTGTCCTGCCGCTAGTCACCCGCGCGGCAAACTCGCTCCCAGGCTCACAGCTCTAAAGCTAGTTAAACATCATTCCGATACGTCTGGCCGTTGCGAAAGCGGCGGTCCGACGTATCGGAATTTTGTATCCCAGGCTTTGCGGAAGATTCCCGCTTACGCGGGAATGACCAGTTTTTCTTTCCCGTCATTCCCGCGCAAGCGGCGGTCCGACTTATCGGGATCTCGTATAGATGGCGTGATGCTCGTCAACCTCCTTAATATTCGGATATGTCGATCGGCGTGTGCGCGTGAATGGCGTTAGTCGATCATTTCCCAGATGACGGGGAGGATCGAGGCGATCAGTAGCAGGGCCATCGCGATGTTGAAGGTCTTGCGATGTAGCGGATCCTTGAGAAAGCGTTGCAGGCTCGCACCGAAAACCAGCCAGATGCCGGCACAGGGAAACGTGATTGCGCCGAAACAAATGCTGATGACGACTACCTGAATAAAAAAACTGTCGTCCAGGGATGTGTAGGCGGCGAGCGCGCTGCTACCCATTACCCAGGCCTTGGGATTGATCCATTGAAATGCGGCCGACTGCCAGAAGCTTATCGGCCGGGTCGGCGCGGCCTCGCTGGACGCTCCCTCGGCATTGGCAATCTTCCAGGCGAGATAGACCAGGTAGATGACGCCCACAATCCTGATGATTTCGTGCAACAGCGGAAACAGTTGAAACAAGGTGCCGAAGCCAAGTCCGATTAGCGCCAGCATGACCGGGAAGCCAATGGCTATGCCCAGCAGATGGGGCATGCCGCGACGCACACCGAAGTTCAGCCCGGTGGTGGTCAGCATGACGTTGTTAGGTCCGGGCGTCACCGCGGCTATGATGGCGAAAATAACAAACGAGACAAAAAGTTCTAGTTCGATCAGGGGCTCCGGATTAGTCGTTGCTGATTGCGCCCGCGGGCGCAATTTTCGTGGCTAGACTACAGAATGTGCAGGCGCGAGTAAAACGCCCACTGCACAGCCTGGTGCTGGCAATAAAGACGCGTCATCGAACAGGCCTGCGTGGCGTGGGTCGATGCTGATTCTCGGCCGGGATAGCGTGATTCGTGCCAGCCGCCATGCGCCCGGGTGTTACACGAGCTGCGTTTGGCGTAGTGGCGATATTTCCGTCGAGGATGCTCGATTTTGTGCCAGATCTCTTTAGACTTTGCACTATTCAATCTACGGAGAAGTCCTGTGTCAGTAAGTCATGAATTGCTCGATGTCGTCGACGACAATGATGAAGTCATTGCGGTAAAACGTCGCGGAGATATTCACGCCCAGGGATTGATGCATCGCGCCGTACACATTCTGTTGTTTAACAGCAGGGGTGAGCTGTTCTTGCAAAAGCGCTCCATGAGCAAGGATGAGCAGCCGGGTAAATGGGATTCTTCGGCCGCCGGCCATGTGGACAGTGGTGAAGATTATCTCGACTGCGCCCGTCGCGAGATCGGTGAGGAGCTGGGTGTAGTTGTGAATGCTCCGCTGCAGGCGCTGTTCAAGTTGCCTGCTTCGACGCGCACCGGCAATGAACATTGCATGGTCTATCAATACTTTTTTGATGGCCCGCTGGTGTTGCAGGCGGACGAAATCGACGATGGCGAATGGGTCGAGCCTGAGACTATGGACAGACGGGTAGCCGATTCTGATCCGCTGCTTACCGATGCTATCGGCCTGATATGGCGGCGTTACCGTGAATTGATTATGCCAGCGAATTAAGGTCATGGAACCAGCGGTTTCGTCCTGCGAGAGAATCATCGCTGCTACCCCGGGCATTTAAGTTATTAACTATATTTTTTAATGCCTATATTTAACGGACATAATTAATCCAAATTAGAGAGTGATGAGGTAAGTATGACGCTCTGCTCTCGATATCAACAGACACCTGGAACAGCCCTGGCCCAACCACCTGGTTGTTGGTGCTGGAGTTGCTGGGATCAATTACTTTGCTGCGCAAGACGCTGCTTTAAAATTAACGATACAAATTCGCGATACAAATTAACTATACAAAAGGGTATCCCGGGGTTTTAATATCGCGCAGAAAGTTTGAAATCATAGGGGTATTAGATGTCTAAATTAGCTTTGATCGTGGGCGCAGGCAGTGGCAACAGCGCAGCCTTCGCACGTGCACTGGCGCAGGACGGTTACCAGGTGGCGCTGGCCGCGCGCAATATCAACAAGCTGGAAACGCTGTGTGCGCAGATTGGTGCGCAGGCCTTCCACTGTGATGCAACATCGGTTGAATCGGTAGCCAATCTGTTTGCAACGATGGAGCAGGCGCTGGGTAAGGCAGAGGTCGTGCTATACAACCCGAGCGCCTATACCGCCGGGTCGATTACTGACCTCGACCCTGAACTGGTGTTGAATTCACTGATGCAGACCGCCTATGGTGCCTTCCTGGTGGCGCAACAGGCAGCTATTGGTATGCAGCAGCTTGGTAAGGGCGCGATTTTCTTTACTGGCGCCACTGCCAGCGTCAAGGGCTTTCCAAATTTCGCACCGTTTGCGATGGGCAAGTTTGCGCTGCGCGGTCTCGCGCAGAGCCTGGCACGTGAACTCGGCCCGGAAAACATTCACGTGGCACATTTCATAATCGATGGCGGCATTGCCGCACCGGGCCGTGACCTGACGAGCGTCGACAGTTCCAGTAATGCCGACGATGCCCAGCTCGAGCCCGATGCCATCGCACATACCTACATGGCCATTCTGAAACAGCATCGCAGCGCCTGGACCCATGAAGTCGACCTGCGTCCCTGGAAAGAGAATTTCTGAGATGTTGCAACCCGTCGATTATCTGTCTCCCGATGTTCCCGGGCAATTACCCTGGCATGACGTGCCACTGATTGTCGCCGATGATGAAACTGTCCAACCCTATGGTTGCCTGGTTGTGGATCCCGAGGATTTTGAAATCGAGATCGTGCAGTGGCCAACCCCGGACTGGCGACCCGTCGATGCCGGTACTGGCGATGAGGGCGGCGCAGTTGAAGGTATTTTTCACAGTGAGTGGCGCGGTGAGGTGTTGCACGGCCGAAACGACGCGGTCAACGGCAAATATGTACTGGGCTGGTCAGATAATCCGGCCACGGCCGATGCTGATGCCGAGGTCGACAACCCACAGCGCGTTTTGCTCTGGCACCTGAACTATCATCCCGACGGTGGGCAGATGTTTTACCCGATGGCTAATCAGCCTTTCGT
>Ga0316194_10003347_pt1 | contig 11193 bp, 8 predicted proteins | sample CroRivsedime1_MG_FD_204936 | JGI IMG/M metagenome (GOLD analysis project Ga0316194, IMG submission 204936) | Coastal sediment microbial communities from Maine, United States - Cross River sediment 1 | ecosystem: Environmental > Aquatic > Marine > Coastal > Sediment | place: USA: Maine... | reverse complement strand
CCATGGGCACGGAAAACCCGACGCCCACCGATTACGCACGGCTGGTAGGGGAGGCGCGCCAGCGCCCCGAAGCCGACATGATACAAACCGTGATACTGCGTTCCATGCTGCAGGCCTGTTATAGCCCGAATACCACGATCGGTCACTTTGGTCTTGCGCTCAAGGACTACGCGCATTTTACCTCGCCGATTCGTCGCTATCCGGACCTGCTGGTGCACCGCGCCATCAAACACTGGATTGCCCACCAAAGTGCTGCCGGGTATTACTATGACCTGGACAGAATGACGGCACTGGGAGAACTCTGCTCGCGCTATGAACGTCGTGCTGATGACGCTACTCGTGATGCCTCTGACTGGCTCAAATGCGAGTTTCTGCAGAAACAGATCGGCGAGCAGTACAACGGCATTGTGGCCGCGGTGACCAATTTCGGCCTGTTTGTGCAGCTCGATGACCTGTTGATCGACGGCCTGGTGCACGTGACCTCGTTGAAACGGGATTACTATCAGTTCGACCCGGCCCATCACCGCCTGGTAGGTGAGCTTACCGGGCGCAGCTATCGCCTGGGTGATCGCCTGCAGGTAGTGGTCGCGCGGGTCAATATGGAAGACCGTAAAATCGATTTCGACCTGGTTGGCAGCGATGCCGAAAAGCAGATCGGCAAAACGCGGCGCAAGGGTGGCAAGGGTGGCAGGGGCAAAGGAGATCAACAACGTGGTCCGAAGACTGCAGGAAAGGACCGCGCCAGTGGCAAGCGCCGGGGCGGTAATAAAAAGAAGAAGAGCGCCGCTGGCAAAACCGGCTCCTGATGCCGCATAGTTTTCATGAGTGAGAGTTTTGTATACGGCATCCACGCGGTGACGCGATTTCTCAAGCAGTCACCGGACCGTTGTGCGGCGCTGTATTGTGCGGACAAGCGCAACCCACGCTTACTCGAATTGATCCACCAGGCGCGCTCTGCAGGGGTTGAGGTGCATCTGGAAAAACGTGCGCGTCTGACGCAGCTCGGGGGCAGCGATAAACACCAGGGCTGTCTGCTGGAAATCATTGATTCGACCACGGCACTGACTTTTGACCAGTGCCTGCAAGCCATCAATGCCGACACCCTGTTGCTGGTGCTCGACGGCGTTCAGGATCCGCATAACCTGGGTGCCTGCCTGCGCAGTGCCGATGCCTGTGGGGTTGATGCGGTTATCATACCGCGCGATCGATCGGTGAAGGTAAATGCCACCGTGCGCAAGGTTGCCGCGGGCGGTGCCGAATCGGTCCCGGTTATCGAGGTGACAAACCTGGTGCGCTGCCTGAAGGAACTCAAACAGGCCGGGGTGTGGGTTTACGGTAGCAGTGGTGAAGCCCCTGAAAGCCTCTACGATCGCGACTACAGCGGCCCGATCGCCCTGGTGATGGGAGCCGAAGGTTCAGGTTTACGACGCCTGACGATGGAGTCCTGTGATCACCTGGTCAAGCTGCCGATGCGCGGGCAGGTGGAAAGTCTCAACGTTTCGGTTGCTACCGGTATCTGCCTCTATGAAATCCTGCGTTCGCGATCAACTTCGTCCGCGTAAGCCGCCAGTTCAGGCCAATCGCAGGACCAGGCTATAACGGTATAGCTTCCAGCCGTCGGTTTGCGATTCTGTAATTCTGCTGCCCGGTCATCGACAGCGTTTCAGCACCAGCTTTTTCCACCATTTCTATTGCGGGCCGGGCGACGCTCGGGTACAATCCGCGCTCCTTGATTCGGGAGCTGTAACCGGCCTTTGAATCACTCCTTGCTCTACGGATCGCGATCCGGGGGCATTATCCCACGAGGAGAACAAATGAGACATTACGAAGTCGTGTTTCTGGTCCACCCTGACCAGAGTGAGCAGGTGCCCGCGATGGTGGAACGCTATCGCAGCATGATTACCAATTCCGGCGGCAAGGTACATCGCGAAGAGGATTGGGGTCGCCGTCAGTTAGAATTCCCCATCAAGAAAATTCATAAAGCGCATTACGTGCTGGTGAACATCGAGTGCAGCCAGGAAATTCTTGATGAGCTCGAGTCTGCATTCCGTTTCAACGATGCTGTGCTGCGTCACCTGACACTGACCTGTAAAGAGGCTGTCACCGAGAAGTCGGCGATGATGAAGGAAGTCGAGCGCGAAGAATCAGCCAAATCCAGCGATCGCAAGCCCGCCCCTGTCGCTGAGGATACTGCAACAGCAGAGACCGCAGATGAAGCGCCGGAAGCCGAGACTGAGACTGAGACTGAGACTGAGTCGACCGATGCCGAGACCACCACAGCAGCAGGAGTAGAATAAGATGTCACGTTACTTTCGACGCAAGCGTTTCTGCAAATTCACCGCAGAAGGCATCGACCAGATTGACTACAAGGATCTGGAAACCCTGAAAGAATACGTCACCGAGACCGGCAAGATCGTGCCGAGTCGAGTGACCGGTACCAAGGCCAGATACCAGCGTCAGCTGGCTACCGCGATCAAGCGTGCGCGCTTTCTGTCGCTGTTACCTTATACCGATCAACACAAGCTGAGATAAAACCTGTGGGTGTCAGCTTGTTGGCACTGGCTAGATATACCCTGAAGGGACCATACCAGGCAGCCGCTGTAGTGGGTTTGCTGGCGGTCCTCGCGGTTGTAATACCGCCGATGGCGGGAAACAGCATGTTCGGGGTTCTGGTAGCCTCTTTGTGCATGCTTCTGTCCTGCTCACTGGTTGGTCTGGTTATCCTGACCCACGGGTCTATATCCGGGCTCAAGGCGATTGCGGTATCGATGCTCGGTATCACCCTGGTGGCCTGGGCCCTGATCAACGCTCCTGAGCTTGGATTCTGGACGGGCCTGGTGCAGTGGTTGCCGATTATTCTGCTGGCGCAAACTCTGCGCAGTACCAGGTCACTGGCGCTCACCCTGCTGGCAGGGACGGTGCTCGGGGCTATTGCGATCGCCATGCAGTATCTGTTCTGGGGTTCGATACAGTCTGAAATGATCAATCAGGCATTGCTGCGCATGGGTGATGTCGCACAGCAGGAGCAGGAGCTGGTGGAGCGCAACCTGCAGGTGCTGCAGTTGTTTGTACTGGCGATGGTGGCAATGGTGTATCTGTACATCATGCTGATCCTGATGGTCGCGCGCTGGATGCAGGCGAGCCTGGTCGGCTCAAACGGGTTTCGCGAGGAATTTTACGGGCTTGCGCTTGGCAAATCGGCCAGTGGGGTCGCCTTGCTGTTAGTGGGGCTCAGCGTCTGGCTCGAGCAACCATGGTTGGTCAGCCTGGCGTTCCTGGCGGTAATTGCCTTCATGTTCCAGGGCATTGCCATAGTGCACAGTAGATTCGGCGCAAAGCGCCAGTCGCGGTTGCTACTGGGTCTGTTTTACATGCTGTTGCTTGTGTTCCCACAGGTAGTGGCACTCACCTCGCTTACCGGGGTGATCGATAACTGGTTGGTTTTCCGGAAGAAAGCGGTAAAACCTGATGACGAAAATGAACTTTGATAAGAGGTAATCCAATGGAAGTTATCCTGATGGAAAATGTTGAAAACCTGGGCTCTGTTGGCGACAAGGTAAATGTGAAATCCGGTTTTGCGCGCAACTACCTGGTGCCGCATGGTAAAGCGAAAATGGCGACTGCTGCCAATCTGGCCGAATTTGAAGCCATCCGCGCCGAGCTTGAAAAAGCGGCTACCGAGGCCCGCCAGGCAGCGGAAGCCCGTAAGGTGGAAATCGAGGCACTGGGTGCCATCGAAGTAACTGCGCGCGTGGGTTCAGAAGGTAAGTTGTTCGGCTCCATCGGTGTCGCCGATGTCAGTGATGCGATTGCAAGCCTCGGTGGCAACGTCGAGAAAAGCGAAATCCGCATGCCCGAAGGCGCCTTGCGCACCGTCGGCGAGCACATTGTCGACATCCACCTGTATACCGACGTCGATACCCAGGTAACGGTAAATATCATCGGCGAAGAATAACCCCCGTCGCTGGTTTTTTTGAAGAAAGGCTGCCTTTAGTGCAGCCTTTCTATTTAGGGCGTTGTGAAAAAGGTTTATCATAGCCGCCCGATGTCGATCCCGAACGCCTATCATGTCTGAAATCACCTCCCGTTTAGCCGAGCTCAGCCAGCGTGTCGATGACCTCAAGGTTCCGCCGCATTCGCTGGAGGCAGAACAATCGGTTATCGGTGGATTGATGCTGGACAATCGCTCATGGGATGATGTCGCCGACATCGTGGTTGAGCAGGACTTTTATCGGCACGACCACAGCCTTATTCTGCGCGCAATCAGTGCGCTCGCTGCCGACGACCATCCCTACGATGTGGTGACCGTTTCCGAATGGCTGGGAGCGCGCGGCGAACTCGATACCATCGGTGGCCTGGCTTATCTCAGTATTCTTGCCAACGACACACCAACCGCGGTCAACACCAAGGCCTATGCCAATATCGTGCGCGAATACGCGGTGTTGCGCAGCCTGATACAGATTGGCAACGAAATCTCCGCCAGCGCTTATAACGCAGATGGCCGCAGCAGCAAGGAACTGCTCGATGAAGCCGAGCGCAAGGTCTTTATGATTGCCGAGCAGAGCGCCGGCAGTCGAGAGGGTTTTGAAGCGATCAATGATTTGCTCGGACGCGCCGTCAAACGCGTTGAGGAAATGTATCGCAACAAGGAATCGATTACCGGCATTGCAACGGGATTCACCCTGTTTGACGAAAAGACTTCGGGGCTGCAACGCTCGGACCTGGTCATTATCGCCGGTCGCCCGTCGATGGGTAAAACCAGTTTCGCGATGAACATTGCCGAAAATGCAGCCTTGCACAATGAAAACTCGGTTGCCGTGTTCAGCATGGAAATGCCGGGTGAGCAACTGGCATTGCGCATGATGTCGTCACTCGGGCGTATCGATTCGCACAACCTGCGTACCGGCAAACTCGATGATCAGGACTGGCCACGCCTGATCTCCTCCGTCAATATGTTGTCCAAGTCCAAGCTATTTATCGATGACTCTCCGGCATTGACGCCCACGGAACTGCGCGCGCGTTGCCGTCGCCTTAAACGTGAACATGGTATAGACCTGGTGATCATCGATTACCTGCAATTAATGCAGGTCGGTGGCAGCACCGAGAACCGGGCCACCGAAATCTCGGAGATTTCACGTTCATTGAAAGCGCTGGCCAAGGAATTGAATGTACCGGTGATCGCGCTGTCGCAGTTGAATCGTAGCGTCGAACAGCGTCCGGACAAGCGCCCCGTCATGTCGGATTTGCGTGAGTCAGGCAGTATCGAGCAGGATGCAGACGTCATTCTGTTTATCTATCGCGATGAGGTCTACAACCCCGAAAGCGCCGAGAAAGGTGTTGCCGAACTATTGATCCGTAAGCAACGAAACGGTCCTATCGGCAGTGTCAAACTCGCTTTTCTCGGCCAGTACACCCGCTTCGAGAATCTGGCTTTCGAACAATACGGGAGTGAATTTGAGTAACTATGATGTGATACGGCATGGAGCAAATCGTCACCCACGCGCGATCATCGACCTTGAAGCCATAAGGCAAAACTACCGTTATCTCAAGCAGGTCGCCGGCGGAAACCGCTTAATCGCCGTGCTCAAGGCCGACGCTTATGGACACGGTGCCCGTGAGGTCGCAGCCGCGCTCGAGGATGCCGATGCGTTTGCCGTGGCCGCCACGGGGGAAGCAGTGGCGTTGCGCGAGTCGGGCATCAGGCAACGGATTATGGTGATGGGCGGGTTTATCTCTGCTGACGAACTGCAGATTTGTATCGAACATGGCCTTGATCCCGTGTTGCACCACCAGTTTCATCTCGACTGCCTGCAGGCAGCAAGCGATCTCAATGATCTCGACGTCTGGGTAAAGATCGATTCCGGTATGGGCAGACTCGGCTTTGCGCTTGATCGGGCACACTCGATTATCAGTTTCCTGGCCAGTCTTAATACGCTCGGTAGCTTGCGCCTGATGACGCACCTGGCGAACGCCGACAGTCTGGATAGCGCGTTTACCAATCACCAGCTCGGTGCGATTCGTGCGCTCGAACTCGATGATTACGAATGGGGTATCGCCAACTCTGCCGGCATCCTGGGATGGCCGGATGCGCACAATCTATGGGTCAGGGCAGGGATTGCACTCTATGGTGCCGATCCGTTGTCGGACCGCAAGGTGTCAGGGCGTGAACTTCAACCGGCAATGACGATGAAGTCGAAGGTGCTCGCCGTGAACCGGCATCGCCGGGGCGATCAGATCGGCTATGGTAATACCTTTACCTGTGATGAGGATATGACGATTGCGGTTGTTGCCTGCGGTTATGCCGATGGCTATCCGCGCCATAAAATTGATACCGCGCAGGTGATGATTCGCGGTGAGCTCTGCGATGTTGTCGGACGCGTGTCGATGGATATGATTACGGTTGACGTCAGTCACCTGCCGGAACCCGGGGTAGGGGATGAAGCCACGCTGTTTGGTGCGGTGCCCGACGTCAATGACCTGGCTGACTGCTCGCAAACTATAGCCTACGAAATTCTATGCAACGTAGGTTCCCACGCGAAACGTGAATTCACCGGCTGACCGAGCGCCAGGTCTGCGGGTGATGTCGTGTTATTGCCGATCTTCTCTCCGGCCATCATCGCTACAGCGGGGATGTCTAGCTTAATGCCGGAATATCAGTGCCCGTGGCTTTAAAAACACTCCTCTTTTTACAATTTGCGCTGGCAAACCAAAGTAAAAATCCGTAGAATCGCGTCCTCAAATCAAGCGCCTGTAGCTCAGCTGGATAGAGTACTCGGCTACGAACCGAGCGGTCGGGAGTTCGAATCTCTCCAGGCGCGCCATCTTTAAACCCTTGTAGGTCAGTGACTTGCAAGGGTTTTTTAATGTTACTCCTAAGCTGTTATTTTCCCGGGTGTAGCCAATAATGTACCACTCACACCCCGCAGCTCGCTTATGTTTCCGGCATAGGCCGATAAATGCTCTGGAGCCAAGTGGGCGTAACGCTGCACCATTCGTATGTCAGACCAGCCGCCAAGCTCTTGCAACACGTGTATCGGCGTGCCGTTTTGAACGTGCCAGCTGGCCCAGGTATGGCGCAAATCGTGCCAGCGGAAGTCCTCGATACCCACCTGCGATAACCCTTTCCTGAACGCCTTGGTATTCGCCTTGGCAATGGGTTTACCAAAATAAGTAAAAACATTTCGCGTGTGTTGTCCCGATTGCTGCCGCAGCACCACTATCGCCTCGTTGTTGAGGGGAATCCCAATGGCCCGACCTGACTTTGACTGATCAGCATGAATCCAGGCGAACCGTCTTTCGAGGTCAACCTGCGACCATTCGAGACCGGTAACATTCGATTCACGCAGACCCGTTGCCAGACTAAACCGACACATGGCCTCCAGATGCTTCGGTAACACCCTGCACAAGACTTCGGCCTGATCCGGGGTGATCCAGCGTATCCGGCGTTTCGGCTCCTTCAGCATGCGCACATAAGGCGCTCTGTCGAGCCATTCCCACTCCCTGACACATTTGTTCAAGATGGCACGGATCACTTCCATCATTCGATTGACCGTGCCAGGTTGAACCCCTGTGGCGAGCTTGTCGGCGATAATCTGCTCCAGTAACTTGCGGTCGATCTGATCCAGATAAAGATCACCCAGGTAGTTATCCGCAAAGGCCAGATAAAGCCTGTCCGTGGATAGCGTCACCTTGTGTGAAGACTCCCTGAACCATTGAACCACCGCCTGTTTCCAGAAATACCGGGGCTTATCACCGAGCTTGTACACTCGCCAACCCTCGCCCTTGAGCCGATCCTCGAACTCTTGAGCGAGTTTCTTATCTACCGTTTGAGTAGATACTTGTACTCTTTGTCCATCCGGCGCGGTGAAACGGCACCAGTAGAACTTCGAGTTTGATCGCTTGTATAACATAAGGATTCTCCCATACGTTGTACTTGCGACCTTGATCGCGGACTAGCGTACTTCGAACGAATGTGAGTGACAAGGTCCTCTTTGATGAAAACCCATTGCTTGCCGATTTTGGCGCCGGGTATTTTTCCCGACTTAGCCTTTTCTCTGAGCGTCTGCCAGTGCATTTTCAGATACTCAGCCGCCTGTTTGAGGTCGAGGGTTTCGGTATGTTGCAAGGGTTTCATAAGCGGATTTCTTTATCGAGATATGACTGAATTTGCTGAGAATCCGTTTGATGCACTCTCAGGAAATATGAAAACCTCAAACCATCGTACCAGTGGTGTAGTGCTACCTTGGCGCTCAATATAGGTCCAGTTCATTGCATCGACCCCAACACTCAGAAATCTGCAAATAGTAAAGAACCTGGGTTGTTCAAACTTGCTTGAAAGCAATGTCTTTTAGATGACCTTTACAGCTTGACAGTGCTGCTTAAGGAAACTCAAACTCTGTTTTTCCCGAGTTCAATTTTCGAACGCTCAAATTTCGAACTACGGTAGTAGTAGTAATATAAATAAAACTACTACTACGAATACCGTCGAACTGTCGAATTTTGTACTGGAGAAAGAAAACAATCAGGCAGAAAAACTGATTAGCTGCGCCAGACAACGAAAAGTGAGTGGTTTAAAACACGTTTCTGAGGCTCGCGGTCTAAATGGAATCAGTTGCGGAGGAAATAAATCAATAACTTGAAGCATATACCTAAAGCTGTTTAGTGGTTTAGCGTGTAAATCGGTGCTCCTGGCAGACTTGAGTGTCGAATATCGACAATGCAATCGCAGACAATTCGGGAACGGGGGATAATCTGGATTGATGCCCAGCATAAAACAACGACTATTCAGGAAGGGATTATTGCTTGGCAGTACAGCCTGCGAGCAGTGCAAGGCTCCTGGTAGGATCTCTGTCTCCCACCTTATGCGCTCGTCGCTTGAGATACCTCCAGCTCGATGGCTTGCCCATGCGGGTGGCTGGAACGCGCAGTGCCAGTGCGTTGGCTGAAAGCGCCATTGGTTTCATGTATTTGTTACGCAGGACTTCTCCTGGGTGGATGGGTTGTAATTTGTTTGTTGTCATCTCTGTTACCTCAATGACAATCGATAATTTCTATGTCGAACGCATCACCTTTATGCCAGCGAAAACACAGACACCATTGCTGGTTGATGCGGATACTGTGCTGACCTCCTACGATTGCCCGGCGAGTTGCGCAGAAAATTCAGTGCTATGGCCATGTCCAACGTAGACAATTTCTAAGCAAGATTGAATGCCAGGTTAACTTTACTCCGAGAAGCTTAGCTGCCATCGAGCCACAAGCCATTTCCGACACGGTGACGCGAGCCTCATACTCGCATGCCAAGGGCGGGGTCGCGACTAACGGCGTCCGTGGACTCTGGGGGTCAGGTATTTATGCTTGAAGCAGCGCAATCACATTTCAATAGCAAACCCTGTGACAGGCTCTGGCCTGGCGCCAGGCTTGCATGCTCCGAAGGCGCCCTCGTCACTACAAAGCGAAGCGGGGTAGTGACGAGGGTGGCAAACCCATTAACGGCGCGGCTTTGCGATTGGATTTCGAGGTTACGGCGGGGTTTTGTGTTCTTATACTGCCACCCTCGATCGACAAGAACGAATCGATTTATCCGTGGCCACTGCGTGTACTAGTGGCACCAAGCGTATTCGGATCCTGTGACGCGCAACGGCTGTAAGCCGTGGGTCCATCTTCCAAACCGAACCGATTTATCCGATTAGGGGATCGGCTCATTCTCGCAGGCAATCGCCTGCCATTACTCGACGAACAGAAACGCCCGCCATTGGCGGTGCCGTTCATGTTCATTTTCTATAAACCGCGGAATTGTTCCGCACATTTAAACGGAGGTATTTTATGAAACCAACCTAAACGAAGGCCCATTAGGGCATGTTGGCCAGCACTGGGCCATTACCCAAAAGGGGAAAACAGTGTTGCCTGAGACCAGGCATATTCAGATCGTATGGGAGTGGTGTCCCGCGGTCGTACCGCGCAAGCGGGCCTCGGTAGCTATTGTTGCCAGGTGACCATAAACACTTACCCATGGAGTGAACACCTTGAGAGATCCGAATTACCAACTGAAACAAATCTGTCGTCGTAATCGCGATGGCAGTTATGAAACACAAATGATGCACCTGCATTCAGTTGATGCACATCGCGAACAAGTTGGCTGCAGGGATTTCCCGGCATGAATGCCCGTCCGCTGAAACCAACATGTTGATTGGCCGAATCTTGAAATTGGAAAGCACGTAAGTCACGTAACTGATCGTTCCGGTGCGAGAATCCATCTTCCTCGGATGTAGTCTCCCAATCAACCGGATGACAGCGTATAGCCGGAGATCTGCTCGATAGGGGTCCCCCAAGGGGATTCGAACTTATCCCCCGGCTGGAAACATCGACACGAGTGTCAATTTAGCCTAAAGCCTTTAGATGCGTCTGCTCGCATCAAGCTGGTGCAGATACTTATCGGAACCGCCGGAATCGTCTAGATCGAGTTTGTACAAATGATCAGCCAGCGCTAGACTCAGAGTTTACTCTGAATCGCAAGGAAGCGAATCATGTCCACCGTCGTTACGGCAAGGATTGCCAGAGCGGATTCCAGCACTTTTCGCTATCAGCGCCATCAGCCCGAGAAAACGCTACTCTATCAGTTGTTGTTAAAGCACTACCCGGATTTCAGACGGCAGTTGGCCGAGGAAGACAGGATACTGCCTGACTACGTGCAGCGGGAATTCGAGGAATACCTGAAGTGTGGCAGGCTTGAACACGGTTTTTTGCGGGTACGATGCGAGACTTGCCACGAAGAACGCCTGGTTGCTTTCAGTTGCAAGCGCCGCGGGTTCTGCCCCAGTTGCGGTGCGCGCCGCATGGCCGAAAGTTCAGCCTTGCTGGTAGATGAGTTATTCCCGCATCAATCGGTGCGCCAATGGGTTCTCAGTTTTCCATTCCAATTGCGTTTTCTCTTCGCCAGCCGTCCGTTAATCACCGGTCAAGTGCTGGGAATCGTTTACCGTGTCATCTCCATGCATCTGGTCAAGAAGGCAGGTTATTCGAAAAAGACAGCCCGTACTGGCGCGGTAACGTTGATCCAGCGGTTTGGTTCCGCACTGAACCTGAATATTCACTTTCATATGCTGTTCCTGGATGGGGTGTATGTCGACCGCCTCGATGGATCAGCTCGATTTCGGTGGGTCAGTCCGCCGACAACCCAGGAGCTAACTCAACTAG
>Ga0316194_10003346_pt1 | contig 11194 bp, 7 predicted proteins | sample CroRivsedime1_MG_FD_204936 | JGI IMG/M metagenome (GOLD analysis project Ga0316194, IMG submission 204936) | Coastal sediment microbial communities from Maine, United States - Cross River sediment 1 | ecosystem: Environmental > Aquatic > Marine > Coastal > Sediment | place: USA: Maine... | reverse complement strand
ATTGGGACGAAGAGTCGGTGTTGTTCGATCGCCGCTCGAGTCAGACTCATCTTCTGACTGCAATGGCCGCCGAATGTTTACTGCTGCTCCAGAAAGAGGACCTGAACCTGGAGGAGCTGGCCGAAAAGATGGGGGAACGATTTCACTCAACGCCGCAACAAGCAACACAGAAGCAAATCGGTCAGTTGCTGCTGACCCTCAATGAGCTAGGGTTGGTAATGACCGTGTCGGGATGAAACTGAACAGCCTACCGTGCTCCAAGCTGGCAGCGCTGCTAGCCGCAGGAGAGTTTGTGTTACGGATGGGGCCCTTCTTCGTCCAGTTGAAGGCCGATATCGATGATCTCGCTGAGTTGATCCAGCGCCTCTATGGTGACTGCCAGCTCGAAACGCCAACCGGCATATCAGACTTTCACCTGCACCTGAGCAAGCCAAGAAGCCTCAGGCGTTTTTACCGTCCTCAGGCCCGCTTTCTGATCGATGGACACTCGCCGTTTGCTGCTTTCCCGTTGGATCACGCATTTCCGTTGTTCGAATGGGGTCTCAACTGGTGCGTGGCAAGCTATTCCCACCAGTTCCTGATGCTGCATTCTGCGGTTGTTGAAAAGAACGGTAAAGCGGTTCTGCTGCCGGCATGGCCGGGGTCGGGAAAGAGCACGCTGTGCGCTGCACTGGTGTATCGCGGCTGGCGTTTGCTGTCGGATGAATTTGGCCTGATCCGGCCGGGCAGCGATGCCATGATCCCGTTTCCACGCTGTATCCCGCTCAAGAACGAATCCATCGCGATATTGAGCGATTTTGCGCCAGAGGCCGTGAGTGGCCCCATTTTTCCCCGGACACGGAAAGGTGATGTGGCTCACTTCAAGCCGCCGACCGAGAGTATGCAGCGTTCCACAGAGCCGGCTACGCCACGTTTTGTGATTTTTCCGCGTTACACCCCCGGCCAGCAAGCTACCCTGAGGCCCTTGGCCGGGGGGCGCGCATTCATGAAGCTTGCCGGTAATGCCTTCAACTATGAATTGCTGGGAGAAAGTGGATTCAGGACCGTCGCAGCTTTGATACACGCTTGCGACACCTGTTTATTTCATTATGATGACCTCGACCAGGCAGTGCAGACCTTGGATAGTCTGGTCGAATGAATGTCGCCGGCGACGCTCGTGGAAGACCGTGTTGGCCATCTTATGAGCTATTTAGCATCAAACCGTTGAATTAAGGTTGAGGAGATTAAGTCAGGTGGAAAGGCTGATTTCACTGGCAGGTAATCTGCTCGCTGCGATTGGGCTGATGATATGTCTGGGTGCCGGGTTGGTAAGGCTGTCGGGAAACTTTCATCTGTTTGGATATTCTGCCATGACCGTTTTTATGGCAGGAACAGGTCTGATGGTGATGGCCTGTCTGGCAAAGCTGGAACTGCTCCTGCTGAGAAAAAGGGAGTAAGTCTCATTTAAAAAGAAGTTTATCGAGAGCTGCCACAATGCCCAGACTGCTCACCCGGAATGCTGATCTGTACGGATATCCCTATCCAGGCAGGCAATATGAGACGGTAGAAGATTCCAACAGGCTGCGCAACCGGCGCAGGTTGGTGCTGTTTCTGTCCGTGTTGATCACAAGCTTGCTCGTCAGCCTTGCCTATACGTTTATGCGGCCCGCTGTCTATCAGAGCAAGGTGACCCTGCTGGTGACCCCGCCGCTCATCAACGAGCAGCTTGGTGATATCTCCAACTCACAGCACGTGGAACTTGAGCGTCAGGCGCTGCTCAGCCGTAACGTTCTCAGCGCCACGCTGGATAAACTGGTCGATGAACATGGGCGAACCGATGTTGATGGGGTCACACTGCTCAGGCTTGATGAAATGCTCAACGTCGTCCCCATTAACGGTACCAACCTTATCGAGTTAGTTGCGGCGGGCTCTGACAAGCAGCAACTCCCGGTCATTCTAAATGCCTGGCTGGAAACCTATGTAGCCGCACACGGGGCGTCGCTTGCACGCGAATCAGCGTCCGAAACCGCGGATCTCACCAGACAGCTCGATGAAATCAGGCGTAAAGTCGACGCCAAGCGTGGGCAGCTGGAACAGTATCGCAGTGACTATGACATTGTCTCCATGGAGCGTAATGAGAACCGTATTCTCAAAAGGCTCAATGGATTGACCGATTCATTAAACAAGGCAACCGAAGAGAAGGTGGTCGCGCAGGCACGGGTCAGCGCCATCCGGGCGGCATTGGCGCAGGGCAGGCCCGTGGGTAGTGACCGGGCTCAGGCTGGCCTGGTAAGCCTTGAGGACAGGCTGGTGGGTATACAGGAGCAGATAGAAGAGCTGGAGCGTGAATTTACGCCGCAATACATGTCAATCGATCCCGGCATTGCCGCGCTGGTCAAGAAAAAGAAACTGCTGGAGGATAAAATCAACGAGAAACGCAGGGAGGGCGGGGAGATCGCACTGGCCGAGGCACAACAGGATCTGGCAAGCGCAGAGCAGTCGGTCTCGAGTATCCAGCGGCAACTGGATGAGCAGAAACAGAAAGTGATGGAATTTACCGCCCGCTTTGCGGAGCACGAGGCGCTGCAGGAAGAACTTCTGCTGCTGGAGACGCAATACCGGACCGTACAGCAGCGCCAGGTACAGACAGAAATCGACAAGAAAAAGCTGTTCTCCCAGGTGGCAGTCAAGGCCTATCCGTTCCTGCCGGACAGGCCTGTTTCTCCAAATTACCTGCGTGATGCGGGCATCAGCGTCGCGGCATCTGTGCTGTTGGCGCTGTTGTCGGTCTGGTTCTATGATTTCATGAACCGACCTGTGCGGCAGCCTGCTGTTGCGGATATCCATCCTGTATTTGTAGCGGCACAGGAGCCAGAGGCCCTGGAACAGGGAACAGCTGGGCGCCTTCCGCACCACGCCAACGCACCGCCGGTGCTCGGGCAGCAACTGCCGCGTGAATTGTCTGAAAATGAGGTTCTGGCACAACTGGAAGCAGCGGGTCCGGATACTCGGCTGCTGCTAGTGTGTCTGTTAAGCGGCCTGAATACAGATGCAATATCGGCTTTGCGCTGGGGGAATATCGATCTTGATACGGACGCCGTGCACATACAGGATCATACGGTCAGGAAGTTAGTTATGACTCCGTCAATGAGGGCCGCCATTGCAGACTATATGCCTTCGGATCCGGATCCCGATTCCCCGGTCTGGCAAGATGCTGGTGGAGAGCCGTTGTCAGATAACAATCTGGAAGCGTTGATCGCCTGTGTAGCCCACGATGCCGGGCTGACCCGGCCGTCAGAAGTTACTTCTAGAACGTTTATGCATACCTACCTTGCGTATCTTGTTCGCAAGGGCGTCAAACTGTCTGACCTTGACAAGGTGGTCGGGAGGATATCGCCAACGGTTCTGGCAGCCTATGGTGTTTTTTCCCCGCCAGGTGCGGCGCTGTCACTGGACTCCGTCGAGCAGGTCTATCCGGCCTTGCAGATATTTTTCAAGACGCAGACCGGATAACATACTCATGCGTATATGTCTGACAAATTAACATTTTGTTCTGTGTGTGTGGATGTCTTCGTCTGGCGGACAATCCTGTATGGACTGGCCTGCGCTTTGATATTGCCCTTCTATGCAGCGGCGGGCAGCAGCCCTGAGACAACCCTGCTGGTGGTCAATACCCACTCTCCGCTTTCCGTGCGAATTGCCAACGAGTACATGCACTTGCGGGGTATCCCGGGAAACCATGTCGTCTGGCTGGAGGGCGTGCCCTCTCTAGGCGTCATCCCAATTGAGGCTTTTCGGGAAAAAATCTGGTTTCCTATCCGCGATTTTATTCGTTCCCATAAGCTCGACGAGGAGATCGATGTCATTGCCTATTCGGGGGATTTTCCTTACGCAGTGGATTTTACTTCTGATCTCAAGAGCAAAAAGCTCGAGAAAAACAAGTATCGTGGCAGGATAGCCTCGCTGACAGCGCTGACTTATTTTGCGCGGCGGGTTGAGGTGGGTGATCTCGGATATCTTGGCATGAACCATTATTTTCGTGATTTTGCCGGTCCGAAAGTGAAAGCGGATACAAAGCATCATGTTGCCTTTCCGCGGCTGGAGGAAAAAGAGTTCAGACAACTGAGGGACACTGCCCGTAAAGCTCTCAATCACAAGGACTCGGCAGCGGCAGTAGGAAGTTACCAGAAGATTCTGGACAGCTATCCCGCTAATCCGGAGAACTGGTACAACCTGGCCCGCAGCCTGGGCGCAGCGGGCGAAACGGACAAGGCAATTGAAGCTCTGACACTGGCTGTCGATTACGGATGGTCCAACAGCCTGCGTGTTGACAGGGACCCGTACTTTAAGTCGTTTTACTCGGATCCGCGATTTCAGGGCTTACTGAGTCGAATGGAAACTGCTTACGGGCCATTCCAGCTCACCCATGGGTTTCGAAGTCATTACGTCTGGTCAAACGCAGATCTGGCATTCTGGGAGCCCGCCGATGCCCTGAATCAATACTATCTGTCGACGATGCTGGCTTACACGGGCCCCCAGGGTAACAGCTTTTCTGAAATTATGAATTATCTCACGGCGGCGGCATCCAGTGACGGTACCGGACCGGACGGCACCGTCTACCTGCTCGAAAACTCAAATGTACGCTCGGAAACAAGGCAGCCCCTCTTTCCGGTCACCCTGGCCGAGCTTGCCAGGCGTGGACGAAAGGGTGAAGTGCTCAACAAGGCGAGTAGCGGTCAGGACGGGATACTTCCCATCGCCAAGGCTGATGTGATCGGGGCAGTGGTGGGGTACCCTAGTTTTAGCTGGGAAGAGGCGAACAGTCGCCTGTTACCGGGCGCTATTGCAGAGTCTCTTACCAGTTATGGTGGAGATTTCAACAAGGCTGTTCAGACCAAACTGACCGAGTTTCTCCGCCATGGTGCAGCGGGATCCAGTGGAGCCGTGGCTGAACCTTTCTCCTTCCCGGAAAAATTCCCAGTCCCGCTGATTCACGCCTATTATGCCGATGGCTGTTCCCTCGCGGAATCCTTCTACCAAAGTGTCAAAGTGCCCTACCAGCTTATTATTGTCGGCGATCCGCTGACTCGACCCTTTGCCGCGTTCGCTGACATAAAACTGAAAGCACCGGATCTGGAGCACCCGTGGTCGGGGATTGTGACCATTGAAGCGGATGTCCAGACACCACCGGGAAATCCGGTCAGCAAGCTGGAGTTCTGGGTCGACGGACAGTACCAGTTCGAGGTGACGGTCGATAAAGCATTCTCCTGGGATACGCGAACAGTAGAAGATGGCAGCCACGATATTCGACTGGTGACCGTAGAAGATAGCGGTATTGAAACGCGCTCGTCCGCCCGATTGATTTCGCGGGTGTTTAACAATGATCATCGAGTCAAGGTTGAAGACGTCAGTCGACCGATTACCTATGGAGACAGCGTTGAAATCACCGGGACAGCCCAGGGGGCTGAAAGGGTCGAGATTATGCGCGGCTATCGCAGCCTCGGCGCTGCAACGGTAAAGGATTCAAGATGGCGCGTTGCCATTCCGGCCAGCACGTTGGGAATAGGTCCGGTATCATTTTTTGTCAGGGCTTCATACCAGGACGGATCAAGCGTCCGCAGCGAGCCTGTCGCGCTCTCTATCGGTGTACCAGACAGTCTGGAACCGGTGATGGAAGAAAAACCTCCTGCCGATGGCCTGAGTGCCACAGCCTATGACAAGAAAGAAAATGAGCATCGCCTGGTGATTGGCCAGCTGGATGGCCCGCTCAAGGAGTTGCGTAAAAACAAGTTGAAAGCCGAAAAATTGATACTGGACGGTTTTTTTCATGTCGCTGAACCGGGTTTTTATCAACTGGCAGTAAAAACCAGCGGACGTGTCAGACTCACTGTGAACGACCAGACGCTGCTGGATAAAGACCTGTCTATGCGAAAAGGCGAAGCCTTTCTGCCCATCAGTCTGAAACACGGCTGGTATAAACTCGGGATCGACCTTGTGATTTCAGGTCGCCAGTTCCTTAGAGTGGTGCTTGCCGGTGATCAGGCGCCGGCGATTCTAGCGGGTAACAGTCTGGGCCGCAGTATAGACGCAGCTGGAGAGTGATCGGTGAAAAGCAAATTTAAAATTCATTTTTCCTGAGCTGGTCTGATGTGGATCTGGAAACGACGCTTCACCCCCGGATTGATGCTGTTTGACTGTTCCAGGTTGGTATCCAGATCACCGCGTTCTGCGGAGTGAATGCCTGGCTCAGCGAGCCCCTGGTTGACGAGGTATTCCGCGACCGCTTTTACCCTCAGGTCTGAAAGATACAGCTTGTATTCCGCTGGCCCGGAAGAGTCGGTATGCCCCACGATCTGGATAGACAGGTCGTCATGTTCGCGCAAGACATCGGCCAGTTTCTCAAGTGCAGGTCGGACGTCATCTTTTATCTGAGCGCTGTCAATATCAAACAGTCTGTCATTGCTGAGATTGACCTTAAAGAGGTCATTATGCAATCGCTCGATCAGAAAGCCGCTTAGGCGAAGGTCTTCTTCCAATTGCAAGGCTTTTGTTTGCCCGCCGCCTTGGCCGTGGGCCTGTACCAGCTCCGCTGCCGATTCGTGCAACCTTGTTTCATTTTCTGATACATCGCTTTTTGGAGCATGGTTTGGCGGAGATGATTTGCGAACCACTATCCCCGTGTGCTTGTCCTCATCGGCTTTGGTATTCTGCTGCTGGAACTCTCCAGTGGCAATGTTGGGAGTTTTCTGCCCGCCGGCATGTTCCGACTTGACCAGGCTCCGTTCGGTCATATACACAATCATGAGTAACAGCCCTGCGAGTAGGCCGGATAGACCTGTAAGTCTCCATGGACGCAGTCTACGAGTCCCCTTATTAGCAGCCGGCTTTTCATGTCTGTGAACGTTGCCAGCTCCCGGTCCAGCAACAGAAACCGGTTCCCTGGCAGGCATGTGAAGCGGTGTATCAGCTGCCATCGTAGGCCGTTTCTGCCCGGCTCTTTCAGTTCCCGGCAGGCTTTCTGTAGCGGGCAGCACGGTCTTCGGCGCTGGAGGACTCGTTTGGGGTTCTTCTTCGTAGGTTTCCCCATATTGCTCCGCTGGCCATGAAGCCGCCTCATTGATGCCCTCTTGGCCCAGTGGCAGCAACAACTCTTGCTGGAGCTCCTCGACCACAATCTTTAAGTCGGCCAGGCCAAGCCGGTGTTTTTCCTCGATGCATCCATGCAAAAAAAGACGGCTGCAGATCTGGTTTATGCGGCGTGGTATACCCTGACTGTAGCGCTGGATTATGGCATAAGTTTCCGTGCTGAGCAGAGGATTGCCCTTCCAGTTCACACGGCGCAGCCGGTGTTTGATATAAGCCTTGGTATCATCGGTATCAAGGGGCTCAAGCAGTGTCGCGGCAATCAGGCGTTGATGTAACTGTTCCAGGGAGGGTGTGTTCACGGTAGTCCGCAACTGTTCCTGGCCAACCAGAAATACTTGCAGCAATTGATGGTTGCCAATCTGTATGTTGGTCAGCAGACGGAGTTCTTCGAGCGCATCGTCACCCATGTCCTGGGCTTCGTCAACAATCAGCAGGGGGCGTCGTCCGTGCTGATATTGTTGTTTCAGGAAGCGTTCCACCTGAATCAGTACTTTGGCCTTGCCACCGCCCTCGGGGTCCAGATTGAATGAGTAAGCTACCAGGTTGAGCAGATCATCCGCCGTCAACTGTGTACTTACAATTTTTGAAACAACTACCTGGTCCGCTTTAAGCGTCTGGATCAGATCATTAATCAGAGTCGTCTTCCCGGTACCTGGTCGGCCCGTAATCATGATGAACCCCTCCGCGCGGTGGAGGGCGTGGAGCATGTAGGTCATCGCCTTGCGGTAGGTCCGATGCGGAAAACAGAATGCCGGGTCCGGGCTTAAGCGGAAGGGGTCAGCGCTTAACTGATAGAAGGTTTCATACATTGGAACAGCTTATTTTAGTTTTGTTGGATTTGGATCAGGCTTAGCTGTTTGCTTAGCTGTATCTGGAAAGCGTATCCAACAAAAGAGCTTCTTAATTTGTATGTGTTTGTTTTATAGGGTCAATTATACACTGGTTTGGACTTGTTTGCCCGGCTCTGCTATTTTTCCTTATTATTCATAAGAAAGCCTGTCGTTGGAGACGGTCGTGAAGAATTATTTTAAGAAATTTCCATCCAGATTGACTGCCGCCGTGATGCTGTTCAACCTGAACGTCAGCGCTGAAACTGTTGCTGACAGCGAAGGCGGTGTTAAATCAGAAACGCTTAAGGTTACTGTAACCCGTACCGGCGAAGGTATCGAAGTGGTGACACCGGACGGTCGGCATGTCCTGCTGAAAAATGATCAGACCTGGGAGTATCTCGAGCTAGCGCAGTTGCCAGCTGAGGAAAGCGCGGTACTTGACGTGGTCAACGTCAAGGAACTTAGCAATGCCTGTGATGTTGGCTTTAAATTGACCAATAACCAGCCATACAAGATCAAGAGTCTGGTACCCAGTTTCTCGGCCTATACTAGGGATCAGGTTCTGTTTGATACCCAGTCCAAGTCTTTCAACTCTATCAAGCCGACACGCAGTCAGTACCAGAAAGTTCGCTTCATTGGCATCACTTGCCCTGAAATTTCGCATATCAAGTTGCTTGGTGCCGATCGCTGCACAATGGGACCGTTTACGAAATTCGACTCGGGTGAGGGTGAATGCCTGAAACGGATTCATATACGGGAGAACGATCTGATAAAGGTGCTGAAGTGAACAGCGAATGAAACGAAAATTCGATCTCATGAGACATTTTCAGGATGCCAGACCGCTGCTCGCTGTCTTGGTGTTATTCATAATGATGAACGCTACCGGACTTGCGTTGGCAAATGACGATAAGGGAAATACCCGTGAGCGCTTCACCGAGGTCGACAGAGAAATTCAGGCAGTGAAGCAGGAGATCCTGGAAATCAACCGGGAAATCCTGTGGCTCGAAGAGGAATTGCTCTACCCGGCCGGCCAGCAAGTGGTGGTGTTTGTTTCGTTAAGCGCCAATAGTCGTGTCAATGTGAACAGCCTTTCGTTGTCGCTGGACGGGCAGGTTGTAAGCCGCCACGTCTACAGTCGAAACGAGGAAGCCGCACTGCATAATGGCGGTATTCACCGGCTTTATGTTGGCAGGCTCGGAGACGGTGCACACGTTGTCGATGTTTCTCTTTCTGTCACGGGAACGGATGGGCAGCAATTTCTCCGCCAGCACTCTGCTAAAATTACCAAGGCTGCGGGTCGCAAGGTCATGGAGCTCAATATTGCGGCGCTAGATAAGCGAACGGAACCGCAATTTACCCTTCACGAGTGGTAGCACCCATGCCGGACAACTTAGCGGAAACTGCCCGTACGATCTTCGGTCTCTCGCTTGGCTTGGTGTTGATGTCGTTGAACCCTGCGGCGCTGGCAGATTCCCGGGATAGCAGCTCCAGCCGATTGCAGGAGTTGCTCTACGGCGAAGCCCTGTTCCACTTCCAGCAGCAAGACTACTTCTCGGCGATTACCCAGCTGCAGCTGGCAGACGAGCAAGGCACGCTCCCGGCATCATCCACAGACACCCGGATCTTACTGGCAAGGCTGAAACTTGCCTACGGGCTGGATGTGGACGCCGCCTTCGATTTCCACGCCTTGCTGGATGATAATGTTTCGGATACGGTCAGAAATCGGGCATGGTATGAACTTGCAAAGTCTTTTTTTCGCAAGGGCTATATAGGGGCGGCAGAGGAAGCTCTCAGTCACATTCGCGGTGAACTACCGGAGGACATTAGCGGGGATCAGCAGTTGCTGCGTGCCAGCGTGTTGATCGCCCAGAATCGGAACAGTCAGGCCGCACAGTTGCTTGAGCAATGGAAAGGGGCGCCGGAATTGGCAGCTTACGCGCATTATAATCACGGTATCGCGCTGATGCGTGCGGGTGACTATGAGAGCGCCATCAAATCTCTCGAACGCGTTGCGGATCTGCAGGCAGAGGGGGAAGAATCGCTCGCACTTAGAGATAAAGCCAATTTGTCTCTTGCTTACGCCTTCACGCGAGCAGGAAATCTTAATCGAGCCCAAACGCAGCTTGAGAAGGTGCGCCTGCAAGGCCCGTTTTCGAACCGCGCTTTACTGGCCCTGGGTTGGATAGCACACAAGCAGGGACGCAGAGAAGCTGCGCTGGTACCGTGGATGGAACTTCGCGGCCGCGCACCAACCGACCCTGCCGTTCTGGAAACGCTCCTCATTGTCCCATCCCTGCAGCGGGAACTGGATTCGTTGCACGTTGCCACCCAGGATTATGAAGCGGCGGTGGCTACCTATTCTAACGAGTTGCGCGGCTTGAACGACACGCTCGAATCGGTGCGCCGCGGCGGCACCGTGAATCTGCTGCTGCAGAAAGCAGACGTATCGGATGGATCAGCGCGGCAAACGGGTCAAGCTTCCATCAGGCCGGAGACACGCTACTTCGGGCGACTTCTTGCGAGCCGTGATTTTCAGCAGACGCTGCAGGATCACGGTGAGCTTCAGTCAATGCTACATGAGATAGATAAGGGCTTAACTGACATTGACAAGCTTACCGGGGGCGTTGAACCGAGCGCGGACCCTGGGACTCAATCAGCAGCATTTACGCTATCGACCTCACCCGTCCGCGAGTCTGGCAGACCAGCAGCGGCCGATGGCACAGGACGGGCTAATGAGGAAGCTCATTCCAGTTTGCGTTCCGATGCGGAGCGGGAGGTGGAGCGGCAGCGGCGCGAAGGGCGGCAAGCGGAACACCCGTCTCCGGGAATTCCACTGCTGCCGGAAATCGACTTGCCGGAGGGCCAAGCCATTGAGCCATTACCGCAATCTGAATTCACCGGGTTGCCTGAGTCAGAATTCACCGGCTTGCCCGCGGCACCTGAACCGACAGCGCTGCTGCAAGGATCGGAAGACGTCGCGCTTCCCGTGTCCGAAATCGCGTGGTTGCCGGAAACCGGCAGGCTTCGCTTGCCATGGAATGAGCAGGATTATGCCTATCCGGATGCGGTCGTACTCGACAAACGCCGTAGCGGGCCAGGTAATCAGCGCCAGCGGATGCGGCTGACTACCCCTCCTGGTGCAGACGCCGGTTTCAATGCCGGTGCAGAACCAGTAGGCGAGGCACTACGCGAGCTGGCTGCCGCGCTCAGCAGTGCCACGGATCGTATGGCACGACTGA
>Ga0316194_10003340_pt1 | contig 11203 bp, 10 predicted proteins | sample CroRivsedime1_MG_FD_204936 | JGI IMG/M metagenome (GOLD analysis project Ga0316194, IMG submission 204936) | Coastal sediment microbial communities from Maine, United States - Cross River sediment 1 | ecosystem: Environmental > Aquatic > Marine > Coastal > Sediment | place: USA: Maine... | reverse complement strand
CGTCAAGGAGGGCGGATCGTCGCCCATCCCCCTGGACGTGCTGGCAAGAGTGACGCGGGTCACCTTCGAGGCGCGGGGCCAGCTCGGCGGGGCCTAGGCCGGCGCGGGACCGGGGCCGATGAAGATCCTCTACCTCACCGATCGGTTCCTGCCGGAGATCTCCGCTCCGTGCTTCCGCGCGATGGAGCACGCTCGGGTCTGGGTCGAGAACGGCCACGAGGTCACGGTAGTGACATGCGCTCCGAATTCGCCCCGGGGAAAGATCTTCGACGGCTACCGCAACAAGCTCTACCAGACCGAGCGGATGGACGAGGTGTCCGTCATTCGATTGTGGTCCTACATGGCCGCTAACGTGGGGGTCTTGAAGAGAACGCTCGACTACCTGTCCTTCATGCTCGCCGCGATCGCGATGTGCTGGCGTTTTCCCAGATTTGACGTGATCGTGGCCAGTTCCCCGACCTTCTTCACCGCCGTCGCGGGGTACGTCATCTCGATCCTGCGCCGTCGCCCGTGGGTATTCCTGATACGGGATCTGTGGCCGGCGTCGATTCGGGCCGTGGGCGCTTCCGACAGCCGGGCGCTCGACTGGGTCGAGCGACTCGAGCTGTACCTCTATCGCAAGGCGCACCGCATCGTTGCCGTCGGGAATGCCATCAAGGCGGACCTGGTCTCGAGAGGCATCCCGGCCGAAAAGATCGACGTGGTGACCAACGGCGTCGATCCCGAGCAGTTCAACCCATCGCGAGTGACGTTCGACGCGAGACCGCGGATCGGGATCGAGGCGGGCGATTTCCTCGCCGGTTATATCGGGACCACGGGGATGGCTCACGGGCTCGAGACAATCCTGGATGCTGCGGAGCACTGCCGCGACGACGACCGCATTCGGTTTCTCATCATGGGTGACGGCGCCAGGCGCCAGGAGCTGGAGGATTCGGCTCGTCGGCGCGAGATCCCGAATCTCCTCTTCAAGGACGTCGTGCCCCACGACCAGATTCCGAGCTACCTGGCCTCGATGGATCTCTCGATCATCCACCTCCGGCCCGATCCTGTATTCAGGACCGCGATCCCGTCCAAGACCTTCGAGTGCATGGCGATGGGCGTGCCGATCCTGATGGGGGTCGAGGGCGACGCCGCACGGATCGTCGAGGAGTCGGGAAGCGGGATTTGCATCCCTCCCGGAGATCCCGATGCGATGGCCGCGGAAGTCCGGAGGCTCGCCTCGAGCCCCGACGAGCTCCGCGAGCTGGGCCGCAAGGGGATGAGCGCGGTGGGAGAGCGGTACGGCAGGCCGGTGCTGGCCCTCAAGGAGCTCGCCTCGGTCGAGGCTGCGATCGAAGCCTACCGGCGGGACCGCCGCTGACGCTTCGCCGATCGTAGCCACGCCAGCGCCTCTCGGCAGGTTCGGATCTCGCCTTGCTCTTGCGCCTCCCGAATCGCATCGAGCGCAACTCCGACTTCCGGTCCGGGCTCGATGCCCAGCGCGGCCATGACGTCCCGGCCGTCGAGCAACGTCGGAAGCGGGCGTTGGCGGCTTCGCTCGCCCAGTGCTTGAAGCTCGAGCAGCACGCGCCTCAGCCGGGTCCAGCGTTTCCGGGCGTCGGGCGCGCCGGACGCCCTCGCATCGCACGCGGCGTGGAGCACGAGCAGGGGAAGGTCGTGATCGGCCTCGCGCACCAGGCGCCTCATGCCGCGAGGCGGGGCGCCGGCATCCGACAGGTGATGCGGCCGGAGGTGGAAGAGGATGAGACGCTTGACGCGTCGGCGGAGATCACGCGACTGCCGTAGTCTGCGAAGGAGCGCGTCGGCCCTGCGAGCGCCGAGGACCTCGTGCCCGTGGAAGGTGGGCCGACCGTCCGGACCGGCCTCGAGGGTGTCGGGCTTGGCGATGTCGTGCAGCAAGATCGCCCAGCGCAGGACGAGGACCGAACCGGGCTCGTCGATCGACCGCCCACCCGGAAGGCGGGTCGGGCGTACGCTCAGATCGAGGGCGTCGAGGGTGTGCCTCCAGACGTTCGGGCGATCGCGACCGGCGGTGCACGATTCGAGTGGGACGAGCTCGGGAAGCACCGTATCGAGCGCTCCCAATCGTCGGATCGTCTCGAGTCCCCGACGTGGCGCGGACGCCACGAGCAGCCGGTTCAACTCGTCGCGAACTCGCTCGGCGGACTCCCGCGGAAGCCGGCGTACCACGGCCGCAGCCTCGAGCCGCGTCCCGGGCGAAAGGCGCATCTCGGGGAACTGCGCGAGAAACCGAGCGACCCGAAGGGCACGAACAGGATCCTCACGGAAGACCCCTTCCCGCGGGGCACGCAGCTTGCCCATTCGGAGATCATTCAGGCCGCCCAGCGGATCGCACAGACGGCCCTGGAGAAGGTCGAAGGCGATCGCATTGACCGTGAGCTCCCTGCGCAGCAGGTCCCGTTGCAGCCCGCGGTGGCCGGCGTCGACGAGATCGACATCGCGGTCACCGATTCTGAATCTCCACGTGGTCACCCCGCGCTTGCGGACGCGGAAGCCGCGTGTCCGCCAGATCGCCCGCAGCGCACGAGCGAGCCTGTCCGCTCCACGCCCCGCGGCGAGATCGACGTCGCTCGCCGCTCTGGCCAGGGCCGCGTCGCGAACGTACCCGCCGACCAGCCATACCGCGACGCCCGAATGGGTCGCGGCGTCCCGAATCTCCCGAAGAACGGGATCCCGCGCCGCCCGGTGACGCAGCCGGGCCTCGACCTCCGACCCACGCAGGCCGCGCGAGGACGATCTCCGTGCGGTCACGAGCTTTCCGAGGGGTCGGCCGGATTCTCGTTTCCGCCCTCGCCGGCCCCGAGCCGCTCGAGCATCGCCTCGCGGACCCGTGCCATCAGATCCGGGAGGTCGTCCGGGCCGAAGAGGGTCAGGTCGATAGGCGGCGCGAAGCGCACCCGGATGTCGCCGCTATGAAGAAAGAACGACCCCGGAGGGCACAACGCCCGAGATCCCGAGATTGCGACCGGCACCACCGGGACCCCGGCGCGAAGCGCGAGATGGAAGGGGCCCTTCTTGAAGGCTCCCAGCTTCCCGTCCCGGCTGCGTGTGCCTTCCACGAACAAGATCAGCGCCCGCCCTGACCGGATCCTCTCCGCGGCGCTATCCAGACTCTCGATCGCCTTGGCTCGGTCGGAGCGGTCGATGGGGATAAACCCTCCCGCGGTCATACCCCAACCGATGAATGGAATCCGGAAAAGCGACTTTTTGGAGACGTAGAGGGTCGACAGGGGCAGGGCCGGAGCCAGCGCGAAGGGATCGATCATCGACACGTGGTTCGCCATGTAGACACACGGGTGATGACGGTAGGCGTCGTCCAGCCCGTCGTAAGACACGTCGATTCCGGCCGCGCCGAGCATCAGTCGTGACCACATCCTGCCGGCGCGCATCGCCGTGTGGCCGCCGGGTCGGATCATCGATCCCACGATGGCGTATGCCCCCAGGATCCCACCGCTGACGGTCAGCACGAAAAGCGCCCACAGCGAACGAAGCATCGGCAGACTCCGAAGCCGTCTCCGGCGACGGAGCCGACCGAGGCGAAGTATAACAATCGCCGCACCTTGACCCTCGCCTCCCACCCCACCTATTCTGTCGTTCGGCTGGCGATCGTCGCGGGGTCTCCTGGATCGTGCCGCGATCCTTGGGGGAGGAATCCGGGGATGACGGGCATCCTGAGACAGAACCTCAGCGAGCTGGGGAGGATGGTCCTCCTCCTGTGGGAGTCGATCCGGCAGGGGCTGCGCCGACCGTTCGAATGGGATCTGTGGATGGAGCAGCTCTTTCAGCTCGGGGTTCGCTCGCTCACCATCACCAATCTGACCGTGCTGTTCACCGGAATGGTCCTCTCGCTGCAGACGGCCTACTCCCTCAAGACGTACGGGGGAGAGACCTTCGTGGGCGACATCGTCGCGCTGTCGATCGTGCGGGAGCTCGGCCCCGTCCTGGCGGCGCTGGTGGTGGCGGGGCGAGTCGGCGCGGGGATCACGGCCGAGCTCGGCACGATGGCGGTCACCGAGCAGGTCGACGCCCTTCGTGTCCTGGCCGCCAGCCCGGTCAAGAAGCTCGTCGTCCCGAGGGTCGGAGCCCTGCTCGTGATCCTCCCGCTGATCACGATCCTGGCCATGGCGATGGGGCTGTTCGGTGGGCTGCTGATGGCGAAGTACGAGGTCGGCCAGACCTCCGCGTTCTTCATGAACCACGCGCTGGGAGCGCTCACCGTCGAGGACATCTTCAGCGGCGTCGGCAAGACGGTGTTCTTCGCGCTATTCATCGGAATCATCGCCTGCTACAACGGCCTCCACGCCACCGGTGGGGCCGACGGTGTCGGCAAGGCCACGACCAATACCGTGGTCATGGGGTCCATTTCGGTCATCGTCTCCGACTTTTTCCTTACCAAAATTTTCCTGATGTTCTGACGGTGCCGTGAGCGAACCTTTCATCCGTTACGTGGACCTCCACAAGTCATTCGGCGACAAGGTCGTCTTGAAAGGCGTCAATCTGGACATCGGGGCCGGCGAGACCGTCGTCGTGCTGGGCGGCTCCGGCACCGGGAAATCGGTGCTGCTTCGTCACACCATGGGGTTGCACGCCCCCGACAGCGGTCAGGTCTGGGTCGATGGCGTCGAGGTCACCGAGCTGGGCGAGAACGAGCTCCTCGATACCCGCAAGAAGGTCGGCATGTTGTTTCAAGCGGGGGCGCTGTTCGATTCGATGTCCGTCTACAACAACGTCGCATTTGCCCTGCACGAGCACACCGGGTGGGCAGAGCCCAAGGTCGCGGAGCGTGTCCGGGAGGTGCTGTCACTGGTGGAGCTCGAGGGCGTCGAGACGCTGATGCCCTCGGATCTGTCGGGTGGGATGAGAAAGCGGGTGGCCCTGGCCCGTGCGATTGCGCTGGCACCGCGGGCCATCCTGTACGACGAGCCCACCACCGGACTGGATCCGATCACGGCGAACACGATCAACCAGCTCATCCGCAGCCTTCAGAAGCGACTGGGGGTCACCTCGATCGTCGTGACCCACGACATCCAGTCCGCGTTCACGGTCGGGGACCGAATCGCCTTTCTGAGCGAAGGCGAGATCCACTTCGACGGCACCGTTGCCGAGGCAAAGGTGTCCCAGGAACACGAGCTGCGGAACTTTCTGGAGGGAGGCGGCTATGGCTAGGCGACCGGCTCGAGACCTGACGGTGGGGGTGGTGGTCTCCCTGGCCATCATCTTAATGGCGGTGGCCGTCATGACCGTGGGCGACGAGTCCCAGATCTTTTCAGCCAAGACTCGTTACCACGTCGTCTACCCGAGCGCAGACGGGTTGAGAGTAGGTTCCCCGGTGCGAATGGCAGGTGTCCTGGTGGGTTCGGTGCAGGAGATCACATTACCCACCGACCCCGAGGCCGAGGGCATCGATGTCGTGCTGGGAATCAACTCCGACTACGTGGAGCGCATCCGGGAAAACAGCATCTCGTCCCTGCGCTACCTGCAGCTGCTGTCGGGCGAGAAGTTCGTCGACCTGACGCCGGGGGACCCTTCTTTCCCTCCGGTCGAGGCGGGGGCGTCGATCCCCACTCGGGCGCAGGCCGAGCTTCTCGAGCAGGGGGCCGACATCGCCGAGAAAGTCGACGCGTTGACCGCGTCGCTGCAGGAGATCCTGGGACCGCTCGAGCGTGGCGAGGGCCTCCTGGGCAGGATGATCCACGATCCCGATTTCGGCACCAGAGCCGTCGAGGCCCTGACCGAGTCGTTTCGAGATCTGGAGGTCATCACCGGGCAAATCCGCAGCGGCGAAGGCTTTGTCGGTCGACTGTTGTTCGACGACGAGTTCGCGGCCCGGCTCGACGACCTGGGCGCGTCGATGAAGTTGCTGAGCTCGACCCTGGAATCGCTGGGCAACAAAGAGGGGGCGGTAGGCGCGATGCTCGAGGAAGGCGGCGCGGGCGAGCAGGCCATCGAGGAGATACGCGACGCGGCGGCCTCGCTGAAGCGGACCTCCATGAAGCTCGAATCCGAAGAGGGCCTGATCGGCAAGCTCAGCGACCCGGAGTACGCCGAGCGGGTCACCGCGGACCTGGAGGGCTTGCTCCGTAACCTCCGGGAGATCACCGACAAGATCAACCGGGGCGAGGGCACCGTGGGTGCTCTGATCAACTCTCGCACGGTTTACGAGGGAATGGAGGAGATCGTGGCCGGGGTCAACGACAGCGGGTTCGCCCGCTGGTTGATGCGGCGCTATCAGAAGAAGGGCATCAAGGCTGAGGAGAAACAGGCCGCTGCCGAGGAAACGGCGCCGGTCCCCGCATCGCCCTAGACGCCCCTCTCCGGCGGCTCAAAGCGGCTTGGCGTGTTGCTGTGATGCGTGTATATTCCTCCGTCAAGGCGCATATTCATATCCGAGTTTCTCCGAAGGGAAACGGAGCCTGATCCATGTCACAACACGTTCGAGCACTCGAGGAAAAGATCCGTTCGCGTCAAGCTCGCATTGCGGTGGTCGGTCTGGGCTACGTCGGGTTGCCGCTGTGCGTGGAGTTTGCCGAAGCCGGGTTCTCCGTGACCGGAATCGACGTCGATCCACGCAAGGTCGCGGGAATCAACGCCGGGCGATCCCACGTCGAAGATGTATCGAGCTCCGAGCTCGCTCCGCTGGTTCGCTCCCGGAAGATCCGCGCACGAGATCACTACCGGGGGTGCGGGAAGTTCGACGCGATCCTGATCTGCGTTCCGACGCCGCTGCGAAAAACCAAGGACCCGGACATCTCGTACATCGTGTCGGCCCTGGACCAGATCTCTCGCGAGGTCCGTCCGGGGCAGGTGATCGTGCTCGAGTCGACGACCTATCCGGGTACCACCGAGGAGATCTTGCGTCCCAAGCTGGAAGCGGGCGGCTTGAAGGCCGGCAAGGACTTCTTCCTGGCGTTTTCGCCCGAGCGGGTCGATCCGGGCAACAAGGTCTTCACGACGCGCAACACGCCCAAGGTGGTCGGTGGTACGACGGCGCGATGCACGCGGATGGCGGTCAAGCTCTACAAGGCGGCCCTCGAGTCGGTCCACCCGGTTTCCTCGACCGAGTCGGCCGAGATGATCAAGCTTCTCGAGAACACCTTTCGGGCCGTGAACATCGCCCTCGTCAACGAGATCGCCCTGATGTGCGAGAAGCTCGACCTGGACGTCTGGGAGGTGATCGACGGCGCGGCCACCAAGCCGTTCGGTTTCATGCGGTTCTATCCCGGCCCCGGGATCGGAGGGCACTGCATCCCCCTCGATCCGCACTACCTGTCGTGGAAGCTCAAGACCCTGAACTACTCCGCGAGGTTCATCGAGCTCGCGTCGGAGATCAACGGCAACATGCCATCCGTCGTCGCCCGCAGGGCGGCCGCCCTGCTCAACGGAAAGAAGAAGAGCGTCAATGGCTCCTCGATCCTGGTGGTAGGCGTCGCATACAAGAAAGACACCAACGATCTTCGTGAGTCACCCGCCCTGGACGTGATGAGCCTCCTGCGGGACCAGGGCGCCAGAGTGTCTTTTCACGACCCCCACGCCCGGACCCTCAAGATTGACGGCGGCGAGAGCCAGCACTCGAGGCCGCTGACCGCCGCGAATCTGAAAAGGGCGGACCTGGTGATCGTCGTGACCGATCACACCGACTTCGACTACGACATGATCGCCAGGCACGCGACCTTGATCCTGGACACTCGCAACGCGACCCGCGGCGTCAAGTCCGGCAGGGCCAAGATCCACAAGCTATGAGCAGGGACACGATCCTCGTCACCGGTGGGGCGGGCTTCATCGGCTCCCATCTGACCGAGCGACTTCTCGATGACGGTCATCGCGTCGTCGTTCTGGACAACTTCGACACGTTCTACGATCCGGCGGTGAAACGCCGCAACGTGGAAGCAGCGCAGCGACACACCGACTTCAATCTGATCGAGGGGGACATCCGCGACCGCAGCTGTCTCGACGACCTGTTCTCGACAGAGAAGATCGCCGCGGTCATCCACCTCGCCGCTCGCGCCGGGGTCCGTCCATCCATCGCGGATCCGGTGCTCTACTCGTCGGTGAATCTCGATGGGACGGTCAAGCTCCTGGAGGCCTGTCGTCACAACGGGGTCGGGCGATTCGTGTTCGGCTCGTCGTCGTCGGTCTACGGGAACAACTCCAAGGTGCCCTTTTCGGAGGACGATCCGGTCGACCACCCGGTCTCTCCCTACGCCGCGACCAAGAAGGCGGGCGAGCTTATCTGCCACAGCTACCACCATCTGTTCGGACTGGATGTTGCCTGTCTGCGTTTTTTTACCGTGTTCGGGCCCCGCCAGAGGCCGGAGATGGCGATTCACAAATTCACGCGGTTGCTGGCTTCGGGGCAGGCGGTGGAGCAGTTTGGCGACGGCAGCTCCGCCCGGGACTACACTTACGTCTCGGACATTGTCGAGGGCATCGTCCGCGCCCTCGATCGCTGCACCGGGTTCCACGTCTGGAATCTGGGAGGCTCGCACACGACTCGGCTCGACGAGCTGATCGGGAAGATCGCGCATGGACTGGGAGTTTCGCTCGAGGCCGTCCAGAAACCGATGCAGCCCGGGGACGTGGATCGCACGTGGGCCGACATCAGCAAGGCCCGGGAGAATCTGGACTGGTCGCCGCAGGTGGATTTCGATCGCGGTTTGGAGCTGTTTCTCGAATGGTTCCGCGCCGGACAGGGGAGCCGTGATGAGTGAGGTCGAATCATGAATATCGCCGTGGTGGGTACTGGGTACGTGGGCCTGGTCACCGGGGCCTGCTTCGCGGAGTTCGGCAATCGGGTCGTGTGCGTCGACAACGACGCAAGCAAGATCGAGCGGCTGCGCGGCGGAGAAGTGATCATCTATGAGCCGGGGCTCGCGGGGGTCGTCGAACGCAACACGAAGGCGGGTCGTCTCGAGTTCACCACCGACCTGGCCGGGTCGGTCCGCAATGCGCTGGTTGTCTTCATCGCCGTGGGGACCCCCCAGGGCAATGACGGGCGCGCCGACCTCTCGTTCGTCAAGGAGGTGGCCGAATCGGTCGCCAAGAACCTCAACTCCTACAAGGTCGTCGTGACCAAGAGCACGGTTCCCGCGGGCACGGGCCGGATGGTCCGCCGGATCATCGAGCAGAACCGCGCCGAGGACCATCCGTTCAGCGTCGCTTCGAACCCGGAGTTCCTGCGCGAGGGTTCGGCCATCGAAGACTTCATGCGTCCCAACCGGATCGTCATCGGGACCGAAGACGAGATGGCGGCGGCCATCATGAAAGACCTGTACCGCCCGCTGTACCTGATCGAGACGCCGGTCGTCGTTACCGACGTGATCACCGCCGAACTGATCAAGTACGCCTCCAACGCCTTCCTGGCGACGAAGATATCGTTCATCAACGAGATGGCCGACCTGTGCGAGACGGTGGGTGCGGACATTCACGCGGTCGCCAAGGGGATGGGGCTCGACAAGCGGATCGGCCCGAAGTTCCTTCACCCCGGTCCGGGCTACGGCGGCTCGTGCTTCCCGAAGGACACCCGCGCGGTGCTGGAGTTCGCGCGGGAACAGGGCGCCGATCTGAACATCGTCCAGTCGGTGATCGACGTCAATGACGCCCGGGTGCCACGGATGATGGATAAGATCCGCAAGGCCCTGGACGGCGGGCTGAAAGGCAAGACGATCGCGCTGCTCGGATTGAGCTTCAAGCCCAACACCGACGACCTTCGGGAGTCGCCGGCCATGTTGATCCTGGATGCGCTGCTCGCCGAGGGCGCCAGGGTTCGTGCCTATGACCCCGTGGCCATGGACGCCGCCAGGGCTACCGAGCGGACGGGCGTAAAGTACTGCTCCGCCGAGTACGACGCGGCCGAGGGCGCCGACGCGCTGGTGGTTGCCACCGAGTGGAACCAGTTCCGCGGGCTCGAGCCCGAGCGCCTGGCCAAGCTTCTGGCGGGGCCGATCGTCATCGATCTCAGAAACGTTTACGATCCGGACAAGGTCAAGGCCGCGGGGCTTCGGTACCACGGCGTCGGGAGGTAGCGATGGCCCTCTTTCTGGTGACCGGCGGCGGAGGCTTCATCGGGTCCAATCTCGCGGAAGCGATTCTCGAGAACGGGGATTCCGTGCGCGTGCTCGACGATTTTTCGACGGGCCGCAGGGAGAACCTGGACGAGGCGCCGGCGTGGGCCCGTGCCGGGGGGGGCACGTTCGAGGTGGTCGAGGGAGACATTCGAGACGCCGACACCTGTCGCGCAGCGACCGAAGGCGCGGACTACGTGCTCCACCAGGCGGCCATCCCTTCCGTTCAGCGCTCGATCGAGGACCCCGCCAGCTCGAACGCGGTCAACGTCACCGGGACCCTGAATCTCCTGCTCGCCGCCCGCGACGCCGGCGTCAAGCGATTCGTATCGGCCTCGTCGTCTTCGTTGTACGGCGAGAGCGAAGTGCTTCCCAAGGTCGAGACGATGACGCCGCGGCCGATCTCGCCTTACGCCCTGCAGAAGCTGGCCGGCGAGACCTACTGCCGGTTGTTCCACAGCCTGTGGGGCGTTCCGACGGTGGCGCTCAGGTACTTCAACGTCTTCGGTCCACGTCAGGACCCCGGCAGCGAGTACTCGGCGGTCGTGCCGCGGTTCGTGACGGCCATCAAGACGGGCAAGCGCCCGATCATCTACGGCGACGGCGAGCAGACCCGCGACTTTACTTTCGTGAGCAACGCCGTACGGGCCAACCTCCAGGCCTGCGAGGCGGGCAAGGCGGCCTTGGGTGAGGCCTACAACGTCGCCTGCGGTTTCCGCATCAGCCTCAACCGGCTGGTGGAGATCCTGGCCGGTCTCGCCGGGGTTCCGGTCGAGCCCGAGTACGCTGCGCCGCGCCCCGGGGACATCCGAGACTCGCTGGCGGATATCTCGAAGGCCGGAGAGCTGATGGGCTTCCGGCCCGAGGTCGGGGTCGACGAGGGTCTCCGCCGGGTGTGGGAGGCCATGTAGCCCGTGACCCCCAAGGGCGCCGAGCCGGGCCTTCAGGTCGTTCTGCTCGCCGGGGGGAGCGGGACTCGATTCTGGCCCCTCAGCCGCACCGACCACCCGAAGCAGTTCCTGCCGCTCGGAGGCCACGCACCCCTGATAGTCGAGACCTGGAAGCGCGTCCGGCGCCTGGTGCCGGCTATGAACATCTGGGTCGTCGCGCCCGAGAGGCTG
>Ga0316194_10003339_pt1 | contig 11204 bp, 10 predicted proteins | sample CroRivsedime1_MG_FD_204936 | JGI IMG/M metagenome (GOLD analysis project Ga0316194, IMG submission 204936) | Coastal sediment microbial communities from Maine, United States - Cross River sediment 1 | ecosystem: Environmental > Aquatic > Marine > Coastal > Sediment | place: USA: Maine... | reverse complement strand
AGGTGACACCGGGCAGGGCGAGAACGATGACGGCCCAACCGATCAAGGTGGCTTTCGGGTTTTCCAGGTCCTGTCCGCGGAGCAGACGCCAACCGAGGATGAGTCCGAGGAGCGGCAGGATGAGGACCACGACACCGAAGAGGCCGTAGAGCACCGCCGAAAGCGCCGCCCCCAAAGGTCCGACCAGGTTCACCGGTCCTTCGCGCAAGGTCGAAGCGTGCAAGGGGCTCGGGTCGATGGGCGAGTGCGACAGCAGCGATGCGGCCACCAATATCGAACCGAAGATCAGCCCGACCGCGACCATCTCGGAGATCAACCGATCGCGACTCATGGTTGTCCCCAGGTCAACACGATCACCACGAGGCCGAGCGGCACGCAGTACCAGGCAAAACGGTGGAAGACCCGGCTCGACAGGGTTTTGATGACGATGGTGAGGGCGAGATAGCCGGCGAGTCCGGCGGCAACGGCGCCGATGAGGCAGGCCGACCAATAGCCGAATCCGGCGGCGGCCAAGGCGTGGCGTTCGTCAAAGACCTCGAGAACTGCGACGCCGGCAATGGCCGGAACGCCGAGAAGAAACGAAAACCGAGCCGCCCAGCTGCGATCGAGACCGGCGCCCAGGGCCGACGAAATCGTCAATCCCGACCGCGACAGCCCCGGAAAGACGGCCATACCCTGGACCATGCCGATGAGCATCGCCTGCCGCCAGGTTGTTCCGGCCTCGTCTCGGGGGCCGCCGGGCATCCACTTCGTCGCCGCCACTACCAGACCGGTCACGAGCAGCGCGAATCCCACCCAGGTCGGGCGCAGGAAGGCGGCTTCGGCAACACTCTTGATCGGGAAGGCCACAACCGCCGTGGCGAGTGTTCCCAGAATCAGAAGCCCGACCAGTCGCCGGCCACTGGTGGAGGTCAACCAACGGCGGATCTCCCGCCTTTCAAACCAGATAACGGCGCCCGCCGTTCCAACGTGCAGCATGGCGTCGAAGACCACACCGGGCTGGGAGAATCCGGGAATGACCATCTGCGCCAGGGCGAGGTGGCCCGAGGAGGACACGGGGAGAAACTCGGTCAGTCCCTGGATGACCCCCAGCAGGACGGCGATTCCAAGGCTCATGAATCACACCTCGGGGCAATCGGCAGAACCGTCCCATCGCCCTCCTGGAAGACCTTCGACAAGCTTTGCATTTCCAGTGAATTCTATCACCTCGATTGGGGGGGGCTCGGTGACCAAAGCGACCCGCGTTTCTCAGAAATTCAGGTGGAAGATCGCTTGGCTCCTTCCCCTGCAATTTCTGAGACCTGATTGAGACATGAAACGACCCTGAGCGGTCATCTGTGGCTCTTCGAAGTACCGGATTCAACATTCAGCCTGTCCGGCCTTCGGCCGGTGGTTGATCGCACCACTTCGTTTCGAGGCTTCAATCACCCGCGAGGGTTGCCGCCAAGCGGAGCCAACCGTCGAGCTCGATCGTCCCAGGACGCGCGCTTGGATCGAGTCCTGCCGATTCGATGACCTCGATGTTCGCCCGGCCGCCCAGTGCATTGGTCAGTTTCTTCCGCGGGAGGGTCAGTGCTCCTCCGGCGAGCTCGAGAGCCCGACTGATTTCACTCGGGGCCGCCACGGGAGGTCGCAGGTCGAGCACCACCACCGCCGAGGTCACTTTCGGAACCGGGCGAAAGGCCCGGGGGTGAACATCAAAGGCGATCCAACTCTCAGCCCAGGCGGCCCGTTCCAGAGCCATGAGCCCATGGTTTCCCTGACCCGGCTCGGCCACGACGCGCACCGCAACCTCACGCTGCAACATCACCACAAGGCGGGTGAAGAGGTCATGTCGCGGCATGAGTCGTCGAAGGATGGCGGTGCCTACCGAATACGGAAGATTGGACGCCAGCTGCCACGGCCCATCGCCGTCGGCAATCTCACCGAGGGGCGCGGTGAGCGCATCGGCGTGGACAACCTCGAGACCACAGCCGCCAAACCGCTCTTCGAGGGGCCGCACCAGTCTCTCGTCGAGTTCGATCGCCCGGACGCGGTCGAACCGGTCCAGCAGCGGTTCGGTCAGCGCGCCTCTTCCGGGGCCGATTTCAATGACCCGCGAAGGTTCGGGTTGGAGGAGATCAACGATCCGATGGGCGACATCCTTGTCGACCAGAAAATTCTGGCCCAGACGACGGCGCTTGGAACGCTTCATGGTTCCACTCGGTTCAATTCTCGGCGGAAAAATCTGCGAATTTCCCCGCCGAGAATTGAAAATGGAGAGTATTTCTCACGAGGGCTTTCTACAACATTGGGCGAGCGGAGTGGCAAACGCCTCGACTCTTGCCGCCAGTCCTTCGGTGTCTCCCTCCTCAGCGATCTGATTGACGATGGCGGAGCCGACGACGACCCCATCGGCGATGGCGGCGACGTCGGCCACCTGATCGGGCGTGGAAATCCCGAAACCCACCGCCACCGGGAGCCTCGATGCCTTCCGGGCCGTGTGGACATTGGTCTCGAGCTCGCGGTCGAGGTCCCGCTGCGCCCCGGTGACGCCGGTTCGCGAAACCAGGTAGAGGAAGCCGCCGCCGAACCTGGCGGTCGCCTTCATCCGTGTCCGATCCGAAGTCGGCGTGACCAGCATGATCGCATCGAGGTCGGCCGCCTTCAGGGACGGGCGAAAACCATTCATCTCTTCGGCGGGAACATCGGTGAAGAGAACTCCATCGACTCCCGATGCGGCGGCGTGCTCGGCGAAACGTTCGATGCCGAATCGCACCACCGGATTGGCGTAGGTGAAGAGCACGATGGCCAACTGCGAGCGCCCTCGGATCTCGCGCACCACCTCCAGCACACGCTTGAGGGTCGTCCCGGCCGCCAACGCTCGTTCCGCGGCCCGCTGGTTGGTCGGGCCGTCGGCCATGGGATCCGAGAACGGCACCCCGAGCTCGAGGACGTCGGCTCCGGCCCGTTCGAGGGCGGCGGCGACCTCCACCGTCCGCTCGAGCGACGGGTCACCGGCCGTGATGTAGGGCACGAAGGCAGCCCGCCCCTCCCGCTTGGCGATCTTGAAGGCGTCGGAAATCCGGCTCACGACTCTCCCCCTTCCACCTTCGCCACCTCATCGAGGTCCTTGTCCCCCCGGCCGGAGAGGTTGACGATGATGTTGGCATCGAGGGCCATCCCGGGGGCGAGCTTGGCCGCATGGGCGATGGCGTGGGCCGACTCGAGGGCCGGCACGATGCCCTCGGTTTCGGCGAGCAGATGGAATGCTTTGAGGGCCTCATGATCGTCCACCGTGGTGTAACTCACCCGACCCGTGTCCCGCCAATTTGCGTGCTCCGGGCCCACCGCCGGGTAGTCGAGCCCGGCCGACACCGAGTGGGTCGGCTCGACCTGACCGTTCTCATCCTGGATGATCTGGGTCCGGGTGCCGTGGAGCACGCCCGGTGCGCCACCCCCGGCAAAACGCGCCGCGTGGTTTCCGGCGCCCGGACCGCGACCGCCGGCCTCGACGCCGACGAGCCGCACCCGGGTGTGGGGAACGAAAGCCGTGAAGATCCCGGCGGCGTTGGATCCACCACCGACACAGGCAACAACGAGGTCCGGCAGCCCGCGGACGGATTGCCGGAACTGGGCCATGGTCTCGCGACCGATGACCGACTGGAAGTCTCGAACCATCATCGGGTACGGGTGCGGACCGAGGACCGAACCGAGAATGTAGTGGGTCGAGCGGACGTTGGTGACCCAGTCCCGCAGAGCCTCGTTGATGGCGTCCTTGAGGGTCTGCGCCCCCCCGGCAACCGACATGATTTCGGCACCCATGAGCTGCATCCGATAGACGTTGAGCGCCTGCCGTCGCATGTCTTCCGCGCCCATGTAGACGCGGCATTCGAGGCCGAGCAGCGCCGCCGCCGTCGCCGTCGCCACGCCGTGTTGACCGGCGCCGGTTTCGGCGATCACCCTGCGCTTGCCCATCTCGCACGCGAGCAGGGCCTGGCCGAGGGCGTTGTTGATCTTGTGCGCCCCGGTGTGGCACAGGTCTTCCCGCTTGAGCCACACCCTCGCTCCGCCGAGGCGCGCCGACAATCGACGGGCCAGATACAGGGGCGTCGGGCGTCCGACATAGTGTGTGAGGAGTTCGTCGAGGCGCGATTCGAAGGCACGATCGCGCTTGGCCTTGTGGTAGGCGTGATCGAGCTCTTCGAGGGGCGCCATCAAGGTCTCGGGGACAAAACGGCCGCCCCACTCGCCAAAGTATCCGCGCTGGTCGGGCAAGGTCTTCATGACTGTTCCAATGCCGAAGATTCTACCGCGGCCCGAGCCGCAGCAACAAAGGCCCCGACGAGATTCGGATCCTTGATCCCCGGCGCCGACTCAACGCCCGAGGAGACATCGACCAGCGCCGGCCTCACCGTGTGGACCGCCTCGGTCACATTCTCGGGACTCAGGCCTCCGGCGATCCCGACCCAAAGACCGGTGGGACGCTGCCGCAACGCCCTCCAGTCAAAGGGCTCGCCATCGCCCGCCCCGGGGTCGAAGAGCGGAAGGCAGCGGCCCGACAGCATGGCCGCCCGCTGCCAGGGGTCGGCGCCGCGGGGTTGGACTCGACGCAGCGTGTCGGGTCCGAGGGCGTCGAACCACGATTCGGGCTCCTCGCCATGGAGCTGCACACGATCGAGGCCGAGCAGGTCGCGGATGGCGATGATGCTGTCGAGCTCCTGGTCGCGGAAGACCCCGACCGTCTCGACGCCGACCAGATCGCGGATCCAGATCGCTCTCGAAGGATCCACGAAGCGCGGTGTCCCGGGAACAAAGACAAAGCCGAGGAGGTCCGCGCCGGCCTCGATGGCCGCCTCGGCATCCCCGGGTCGCGTCAATCCACAGATCTTGACCAGCATCTCTTCTCAGTCCTCCCGAGGGGGTGCCAGGTTTGAGAATCTCGGGAAGATGCACCGCGATTCCCGGCCGTAGAAGCTCGACCGGAGCAACTTCCCAAGATTCTCAAGCCTGGCACCCTACTGGCACCCTACGACCCGCGCAGCCGGCGAAGAGCAGCCTCCGGGTCATCGGCGCGCACCAAGTGTTCGCCGATGAGGAAGGCGTCGTAGCCGGCGCCGTGGAGCCTGGAGACGTCGCCGCGGCCCTTGATCCCGCTTTCGGCCACCCTCACTCGATCGGTAGGGAGGACGGAAGCCATGGCTTCGACCACATCGAGGCGAGTTTCAAAAGTTGCAAGGTCACGGGCGTTGACACCGATGATCTCGGTCCCGGAAGCGATGGTCGGGGCCGGGTCCTCATCGGCGAAGATCTCCACCAGGGTCTCAAGCCCGAGCTCATGTGCGGCCCCGACGAGGTCGGCGAGCCGGTCGGTGGAGAGGATTCGCTGGATGAGCAGCACCGCGTCGGCGCCAAACGCCACCGCCTCGCGAAGCTGGCGCTCGTCGACGATGAAGTCCTTGCGCAGAATCGGGAGGTCGACGACTTCGCGCACCTCCGACAGCCACTCGAGCCTGCCCCGGAAGAAGTCGGGCTCGGTGACCACCGAAATCGCCGACGCTCCGGCCGCCTGGTAGCGGGCAGCCAACCGCGCCGGATCGAAATCGGCCCGCAGAAGCCCTGCCGACGGCGACGCCTTCTTGCACTCGGCGATGATCGACGGACCGTCGGTCGACAGCGCCCGGCGTAGCGACCGGTTTTGCGAAGACTCGCAAACTGCGGCGGCCCGGTCGGGAAGATCTTCAGATTCAGGCGCCGCCGCCAACCGAGCCCGTACGGCATCCACGATACGGTCGAGAACGGACTCAGACATCGCGACCCAGCTCCTGTGATCGCCGGGCGAGGGCCTCGAGGGTCCGGCCCGCGGAGCCGGAAGCGAGAATCACACGGGCAGCCTCGAGCCCGGACGCGAGGCTTTCGACCTTGCCGCCAACCAGCAGCGCCGCCGCCGCGTTGAGCGCCACCGCCTCGGACGCCGCCGATTGCTCGCGCCCTTCGAGGATCGCACACAGACGGCGGGCATTCTCGGCAACATCACCCCCGCGCAGCGTCTCGGGATCATCGCCGCGGATGCCGAGATCGGTGGGGTTCAACGACCAGGTCTCCGCCACGACGCCGTCCCGCACTTCGATCACCGTGGTCGGCGCCGTCACCGAGAGTTCGTCGAGGCCATCCTCGGAGTGGAGCACCATAGCGTGCACAGCGCCAAGCTCGGCAAGAGCCGCCGCCACCAGGGGCTGTACCTCGGGTCCCCACACGCCGAGCACCTGGCGACGGACACCGGCCGGGTTGGTGAGGGGGCCGAGGAGGTTGAAGATCGTCCGAACCCCGAGGGCCTTGCGGATGGGCACCACCGCGGCCATGGCAGGGTGGAGCCGCTGAGCGAAAAGGAAGGCGATCCCGATATCCTCCAGAACCTCCGTCAGGGCGTCGCGATCGAGATCGAGCCGAATCCCGAGAGCCTCGAGCACGTCCGCCGAGCCGCACCGAGACGAGACCGACCGGTTGCCGTGCTTGGCCACCGGCACTCCGCCCGCCGCCGCCACAAAGGCGGAAGCGGTGGAGATGTTGATGGTCTCGGCGCCATCGCCGCCGGTACCGCAGGTGTCGATGGCGCCACCGGGCGCCGCCACCCTGAGCGCACGGGCACGCATGGCGCGGGCAGCGGCCGCCACCTCGGTCCCCGACTCACCCTTGGCGCGGAGCGCCATGAGCAGGCCGGCCACCTGAGCACGATCGAGTTCGCCGTCCATGATGGCGCCCATGAGCGCCTCCATGGTTGCCGCGTCGAGATCGTCACCCTTGAGCAGCGTTTCGAGGATGATCTTGACTTCAATGGTCATTCTTGCGGCTCCGGGTTGCCTACGGCGGTGCCAGGCACGCACCCCCGCGTCGAACGCAGGGCCGGATGCCAGGCACCGAGCGTCGTTTTCTTGGTCGATCTACCGACGTCAACGGTCACGCATCCAACCTTCCTTGAGCTCAATCCCCGCAATCTCCAGGAAGTTCGCGAGCAGCCGCATCCCATCCACGCTCAAGTAGGACTCCGGGTGGAACTGAACCGCGTGATGCGGTCGCTCGCGGTGAGCCAGACCCATCACCAAACCGTCATCGGTCCAGGCGGTGATCTCGAGTTCATCGGGCACCGTGCTGCGGTCAACAACCAACGAGTGGTAACGGGTGGCGATGAAGGGGTTCGGCAACCCGGACATGACCCCATCGTCGTTGTGGTGGATGGCCGCGGTCTTGCCGTGGACCGGCAATGGGGCACGGATGATGGTCCCGCCGTGAACCGCGGCCAGGGACTGCATCCCGAGGCAGATACCGAGCATGGGCGTGGCCACCGCCGCACGGATCAGATCCATGCTGACGCCCGCGTCGTCGGGGGTCCCGGGCCCGGGCGAGATCACGATGGCCTTCGGTTTTGGCGCGAGCAGCTCCTCTGCCGTGCCGGCGTCATTGCGCAGCACGTCGATCTCAGCCCCCGAGATCTCGGCCAGCTCCTGGACCAGGTTGTAGGTGAAGCTGTCGTAGTTGTCGATCATCAGGATCATCGTTCAGCTCCGGCCCACGGATGCCGCGGCTTCGGCCATGGCCACGGCCTCGACCAGGGCGCTGGCCTTGTTGCGACACTCTTCGAGCTCACTCTCGGGCACGGAGTCGTAGACGATCCCGGCGCCGGCCTGGAGATGGGCGACTCCGCCCCTCTCGACCATGGTCCGGATGGCGATACACGAGTCGAGATCGCCGGTGGCGTTGCGATAGCCCACCGCCCCGCCATAGACGCCACGCCGAACCTCCTCGAGCTCGTCGATGATCTCCATCGCCCGCACCTTGGGCGCCCCGCTCAACGTCCCCGCCGGGAAACAGGCGAAGAGCGCGTCCCAGCCGTCGCATTCGGGCTTGAGCTCGCCCTGGACCTCGCTCACGATGTGCATGACGTGGCTGTAACGCTCGACCTCGGTCTCGCGGGCCACCGTCACCGTGCCCGGCGCCGCCACCCGGCCGATGTCGTTGCGCCCGAGATCGACCAGCATGGTGTGCTCGGCGAGCTCCTTCGGATCGGCGAGAAGTTCGGCCTCGAGGCGGAGATCCTCGTCTCGGTCGCGGCCCCTGGGCCGGGTGCCGGCGATGGGGCAGGTGCTCACCGTCCGGCCCTCGACCCGCACCAGCATCTCGGGGCTCGAGCCCAGAATCCTTGCGTTCCCGGTGTCGAAGAGGAACATGTAGGGCGACGGGTTGGTCACCCGGAGCATGCGGTAGATCTCGGCGGCGGTGCAGCGCGGAACCCGGCGCCACCGTCGCGACAGCACGACCTGGAAGATGTCGCCGGCGAGGATGTGCTCGCGCGCCGTCGCCACCGCCTCGAGATAGTCATCCGCGGAGGGAGTCGATTGCCACCCCGACCAGACATCGCCTTCGGGAACCGGCAAGGTATGGGGCATGGGTCCGTCACCGCCTTCAACAAGGGCGGTGTGGAGGTTGCCGATCCGTAGCAAAGCCGTTCTCCAGGCGACCTCGGGTGAGTCTTCGATGCGGGCGAGCACCACGACCTGCAGACGCTGGCGGGCACGGTCGAGGGCGACCACCGAGTCGTAGAGCCCAAACCAGGCGTCGGGTAGCCCACCCTCGTCGCGGCCGCTTGCGGGAATTGCCTCCACCAGTCGAACCGCGTCGTAACCGAGATAGCCCATGGCGCCGCCGCTGAACGGCGGCAGGTCGTCCACCGGGGCAACCCGGCCGAGATCGGTCACCCGCCGCAACACCTCGATGGGCGGACCGTCTTCGGGCACCCCATCGACCAGAACCCCGCCGTCGCGGATCTCGACGATGCGAAAGGGATCGACCCCGGCGAAGGAGTAGCGGGCAACATGCTCACCACCCTCAACGCTTTCGAGGAGGAAGGAATTGCGGCCGCCGCGGGACAGCCGAGAGTAGACGGTGAACGGTGTCACCGTGTCAGAGGTCAGCTCACGCACCACGGGCACAACGTCGTGATCGCGCGCCAGGACGAGAAACTCCTCAAGGGTGGGTCGAACTTCCAATAGACCTCCAGGTCGAGACTGAAGGCATTATTCTACAGCGAGTCCGGCAATCCGACCCGCGGCCGTTTTCAACAACCGGAAGTGTGCACCGCCGCGCTCGGAGAAAACCCGGCAGGAAGTGCCGGCCCGACCCCGCTGAAATCGATTTCCCCACCCGTATCCGAGGTGATAGGCTCGTTGGAGTGATTTCAACGCCAGTCTTCATCGTGGGGGTCTTTGTCGGCGGGCTGCTCGTGCTCGTCGTGCTGTCGGCGTTTCAGCATCGACTGAAACGTCAGATGACCGGGCTGATGGGCCGACTCGACGAACTCGAGCGAACCGCGCCCGTTTTCGGGGGCGCTGAACCGCCAGCGACCGGGGGCGGCGAGAATGAAGCCGGGTTGGAATCCGACCACGAACCCGGATTGAACCCTTCCCGAGATGTCCTTGCCGGCCGAACCAGCTTTGTCCGCCGTGCCGTCGAGGGCGAGCTTTCCCTGCCCACGTCGCTGGCCGGACAGGCAATCGCGCTGGTGCACTCGAGGATCGAGGCCAGATTGTCACCCACCGAGCTCGCCGGCGATCTGGCGATCTCGCTCCGGACCCTCGAGCGCGGTCTCGCCGCCGAACTCGGCTGTACGCCTCGTCAGCTGATCTCGGCAATGAAGATGCGCGAGGCTCGGAGAATGCTGGTGAGCGGCAAGTACCGGGTCAACGAGGTGGCCATGAGACTCGGCTTCGCGACACCATCACACTTCTCGCGCTGCTTTCGGACTTTCTACAGGACACCGCCATCGGAGTTGGCGCGTCGAGCCCGCACCAGCCTCCCCGACGCACGGGAGAGCCGCCGCTTCTGAAGGTCTTGTCGCACCCCTGACCCCCCGATGTGCAACGCACATCGGCTGCAGCGAGTGCCGCCCGGTCCGGCGAAGCCGGGCCCGGGCGGCACTCGGTGCAGCGCCCTCGTGTACAATCTCGCATTCGACAGGGAGGAACGATGTCTACGCCCGTGATCACCATTGCCGATCTCGCCTCGTTCGTGGACCAGGAAGTCACCATCCAGGGCTGGGTTTACAACTGGCGCAAAAAGGGCAAGCTGCGCTTCATCATCCTGCGCGACGGCTTCGGCTACCTCCAGTGCATCGTCTTCCGCCCCGAGGTCGAGGACGCGGTCTGGGAGACCGCGGTCGAGCTGACCCAGGAGTCGTCGGTGCGCATCACCGGCCGTCTCGTGGCCGACTACCGCGCCCCCGGCGGCTACGAGCTCAAGGTGAGTGCCCTCGATCCGGTCCACATCTCGCCCGAGTTCCCCATCGGAAAGAAGGACCACGGCCCCGATTTCCTCCTCAACCACCGCCACCTGTGGCTGAGGTCCAAGCGCCAACACGCCATGATGCGGGTCCGCTCCGAGGTCTGCCAGACCATCCGCGACTTCTTCTACACCCGCGGCTACACCAATATCGACTCACCGATCCTGACGCCGGCCGCCTGTGAGGGCACCTCGACCCTCTTCGAGACCGATTACTTCGGCGAGCCGGCATTCCTGTCGCAGTCGGGCCAGCTCTATCTCGAGCCCGCCTGCGCCGCCCTCGGCAAGGTCTACTGCTTCGGCCCGACCTTCCGGGCCGAGAAATCCAAGACCCGCCGCCACCTCACCGAGTTCTGGATGGTCGAACCCGAGGTCGCCTGGCTTCGCTTTGACGGTCTGCTCGATCTCGCCGAGGAGTTCCTCTCCGAGATTGTCTCCCGCGTCCTCGACCGATGCTCCGAAGACCTCAAACGTCTGGAGCGCGACGTTTCCAAGCTCGAACCCTCCACCCGCCGGCCCTACCCCCGTCTCGACTACGGCGACGCCATCCTCAAGCTCAAGGAGCTCGGCTCGGACATCGAGCACGGCGAAGACTTCGGCGGCGATGACGAGACCGTTCTCACCCAACAGTACGATCAGCCGCTCATGGTGACCCGATACCCGGCGGCCATCAAGGCCTTCTACATGCAGCCCGACCCGGCGGACCCGACCCGCGCTCTGGCCGTCGACGTCCTCGCCCCCGAGGGATACGGCGAGATCATCGGCGGCTCCGAACGGTCCGACTCGCTCGAACACCTCGAACGGCAGATCGCCGCTCACGAGCTCCCAAGGGAGGCCTTCGAGTGGTACCTCGACGTCCGGCGCTACGGATCCTTCCCCCACTCGGGCTACGG
>Ga0316194_10003337_pt1 | contig 11205 bp, 25 predicted proteins | sample CroRivsedime1_MG_FD_204936 | JGI IMG/M metagenome (GOLD analysis project Ga0316194, IMG submission 204936) | Coastal sediment microbial communities from Maine, United States - Cross River sediment 1 | ecosystem: Environmental > Aquatic > Marine > Coastal > Sediment | place: USA: Maine... | reverse complement strand
GTTTTATCAGGAATCCGTGTATGGAGGAGCTTGACCCTAATTACGTGGAACCGGGTTTACCGAGATTTATAAAATATAAGAAGGGGTAAGTAATGATAAGAATTAGAACGGCAGATTTCATCGTTTCTCATAACACGGTTCTCGGGGTCGGGAATTATGCTTTTCGTTTGAAAGCGGGTGAGAAGATTGAAGTTTATGACCGGAACAAGTATAATCAGGTTCGGGTGGTCATACAGGGTCAGGAAGTGCTCATAAACGGGACCATGTTGGATCGGGTGGCGAATAAGCAGAAGATAGTTCATTACCCAAAAGAACCGACGAAGGTTATAGGGAGTCCGGTATTGTGTGGGGACATGGCTATGACAGGTATTATGACGAGGGATAGTGATCAGGTAACCTGTGAAAAATGTCTTTCGATATTGAAGCCGGTGGATAATGTTTGATACGTGGAAATGTCATATATGTGGTGAAGAAAGACCTGATGCGTGTATCAGTGTGTTTACCACCGATACATCAGCGGGTTATAACTTGCCGGCAGGTACAATGAAACAGAATGTACGGTATTGCTCTCAGTGTAAAGAGGCAGCGCAGAAGCAAACCGCGCTTTTAAATAAGAAACTTTGTGGTAAGTCATGAAAAAAGACACTGTGGTGATGAATTAGAGGCACCTTTAGAAAGGAAACTGAATCTATGAAAGAGAAAAAAGTAACCTGTCCAATATGTAAACGTTCCAAGAAGCTTCCTAAGCTCCATGCAAACGGATATTATTATCATGGTAAGACCGAGTGTACAGATCGGGAGAAAGTAACCGTTCAGGGAAGGAATATTCGGGAAAAATGTAAAGTAGAAATCATTGAGTGCATCTATGTGGACTTTACTGGGATGAAAACCCGGTCAGGTTATTTAGGTAAGGATGATGGTATCGTACATAAGTTCCAGCGTTTTTGTTTGGATAATAATCTTTTAGGAATCCGCGGCCCTGGTGGAACTTCTGGTCCAGGTGTTTATTGCCATTGTCACCAGAACAGGGAAAAGAAAAAAATTATCGAATTTTTCGAGAGTGAAGATATCGACGTCACTCTCTATACTTCATAACTGGAGATAAGAGAATAAGGGGCTTTCAGTATAATGTGTTATACAATTAATTATAGTGGTGCAGCACAGCCAAAAGCCCCTTACATAACTCATTGAAAGAAAGCCCTTTTTACATAACTCATTGAAAGAAGATAAAAATGATTGATTCTAAAGATAAGAAGGTGTATAAGGCCAAGCATTCTTCTGAGGACGTTCAGAGAATGCGCAAAATGGCCGAGGAAGGGTATGCCATCAATTATATCGCAAGGAAGTTCAAGTGCTGCCCAAACGCCGCATATCACCGTGTATACGACGTTATACCGGCAAGGGTGGCCACACCTGTTCAACAGAAAAGATACCTGAAGAGATCGAACCTTGAGATTGCCGATGTAAAAAGAATAAGACAGCTTGCATTACAGGGAATGAATGCCGTTGAAATAGGGAAGATTTACGGTATATCTCAAACGACTGCCCTTTCCATCGTTAACGGAAAGACTTTCAGGTGGGTACCTGGAAAGACATTAAAAGGAATAATTCATCCTGTCAATTATGAGCCAAAGATAAAAACAGACAGAAGAAGGGGACCGAAGAACGGTTCAAAGCGAAGTGTCAAATCTGGAGTTCTTATTAAGTATGCTGAAAAACACGGTGTTGGTACCTCTACTATTTGTAGAAGGATAAAGAAAGGAAAAATAAAAATAAAGAAGGATGATTTTAATAAGGAGATATGAGTGAGATACCCTACAAGAAGACCTGCCAGTTTGCCTGGTAGTGGGAGTGCAATATACCTGTATCTTTTGGAAAATATTGCAGTACCTTCTCGTTTACCACATGAGCTGTGGTATGCGAGTCAGAAGTCAAAGTTGGAAGATGACCATGATCCTTTTAAAGGGTTCTTTCCAGTCGGCAAGACCTTTGAAATCAATTACGCAGGCAAAGGGATGGGGCCATACACATTTACCGGTAAAGAGAAGAATCCGGTATTTGTGAAGGATTGTTCGGACGAGACTTTAATGAAATTAGGTATTCGCGGCGCGAAGCCCGGTGAAAAGGTATTCAATCCAAATTTTGTTGAGTACGATGATTTGCCTGAAAATGCCCGTATAAGTAACGAGACAGCTACAATGTCTCTTGCGAAGAGTATCAGTTCTTATCTATGCGGTAAAAAAGATACTCTTTATACGGAACTGGATGTTTCTGAGATGCTGATTATTGCCATAAGAGACGGTAATTCGGAAGAGATGCGTTATATCCTGCACGGTAACCATATCGCCTGGTGCGCTGCGAGATACATTGAGACAGGTGTCATGGAAGAGGATCTCAAGAAGCAGTTTTATGCTCAGACTGACTCTGATTTCTTCGATAAGGACATTGGTACTATAATGCCCGGGATTCTCTACACTTTGGCGCTCTTAGGTTCGGATCCCACTGAAGTAATCAAAGAGCTTGGTTATGATATATGGGATATAGATAAAGTAGCTCTGAAGTTGAAATCCTATATGAAACCTGAGAAGGGTGAAGAAGCAGCGCAGGTAGCATAGGATAAACGGGAGTGGCAGTCGGCTGCTCCCATTATAGATTGGAGAGTTGGGTATAATGTCAGTTCCAGTTACACTTTTCATAGTGATGTCTTTATTTGTCGGAGCAATAATCGGTTTAGTCTGGTTACAGACTAAATACAATAAAAAACCGGTACGAAGGAACCCTACAATGGACCTGCTTTTTAAAGAAGCGTATGGCGGATTAAAAACATCCGTTGGTACCAAAGCTCTTCAGGATGATTTAAAGCTTCTTGGAAAGAAAGCGAAGGAGAATTTTAAGTCTATTGAAAAGGAATTGAAAGATAATTTCGGGACTCTTGTTATCTGTCCCCGGTGTGAAAAGACCATGATGTATACCGGAGATGAAGCTCCGGAAAAAGCACCCCTATGTTCCAGATGCGCGAGGTTTGAATGAGCAGTTTTTCTGTCTATGACTTACTAAAACATGCGGGTAAGGATGCGCCTAAGGAATACACCTTTTATCTCAAGGGTGATCTGCAAAGTATGGCTGAGCAGAAGGAGATAATGGTCTACAACGGGTTTGCTGTAGAGCAGAGTGATGTATACCCCGTACTCCTGGAAAAGGACAAAAAAGCAGCGTTGACTCTGATCTGGAGAGGAAGAATTGCAGGTTGGTGGCTTTATGAGAAGGATCTAGTCCGTGAAGGTGTCTGTACAAAAGAGGAGTTTCAAGCTGAGACTAAAAAGATAAAGGATGAAAAAATTCAAAATACAATAGAATACTTAAAAAAGAAAAAAGATGAGAATATAAATACAGTACCGGAAATTAAGAGGAGGTTGAGATTTTAGGTGTGTCTTTATGTAAGTATTAGAACTACCAATATAGAATTAAAAAATAAATTGCCCAGAACATTCTATAAAGTTTTTATAAAAGAAGGTAGTTGTCTGAAGACACCTTACAGAAAATACCTTATAGAAGGCCCGGGTATAGTGAAGGTGCCTGACCCTCTGAGTAGGTCTGGTGCGAAAGGCATCTCTATGTTAGGTAGTGGTGCTTTTCATGCGAGAACGAGAGAGGATGCCTTAAAACCTGATGCGTTCTATGTAAGATTTTTTAAATTGGGTGAATCTGTCGTGGTTCCTATTCATGTGGAGTACGAAGATATCCTGGTTTACGGGTTAGCGAATAGTGTGGCTGTAACTGCCTATAAGATAAAGGAGGGTACGTGGAAGGGCATTTTTCAGTAGGTTTAGTGAATATAATCTGTATATCAGCCGTTCTTTTGACTATAACGGTTTGTATAATCTGGGTACGGCTACGCTATGTGGTCATAAGGAATGATATCAGAAATTGCTCTGATAAGGAAATAAAGTATCCTGAATGGTGTGAGATGCATGGTTGGGAACGTTCGACCTATATGTTAACTGGAGAAAAATACAGGGTCAAGTACCTTTTTAAAGAAGTTGAGGAATTTGTGAGCCCTAAAAAGGTTGAAATAAAAATTAAAAATAGGAAGGGTCAAGAGGTTGACACTTTTTTTATAAATAAAGCTTTAAAGAGAGTTGTTATTCAAAGGATATCGGATGTGAAAGGGAAAATTCAATGAGAAGTATCTATGAGTTTACAGATCCTATAGAGTTTATGCGTATTCGGAAAGAAGAGTTGCATATGTCTTTTCAGGATATGGCTGATGGGATAGATATCAGTGCAAAAAGCTATTTCCATAAGGTTCTTAATCGGACGAAAGCGTATACCATGGAACGGGTAGTTCCCATTGCGGCCATGTTAAATATCACCGGAAAGAGGCAGTTGGAGTATTTTGAGGTCATGACTTTCCTTTATTTAGCGAAGGCTACTCCTATGATGCGGGAGAAAATACTGAATAAATTCCGTCCACCGAGTATGAGGTCAAAATGTTGATAATAGTTGGGGTTATTCTTCTTATTCTTCTCTGGTTTATAACAGGTTGTGGGTCCTTTTGGTTCTGGTGGACTAAAGTGCGTGATTTAACATTAGAGGAATTACCTATTATGTTTTTATGTGGTTTTACGGGTCCTTTTTCTTTTTTAATAGGCTGGGCAATTCACGGAACGAGATCCTATAGAGGTAAGGTGGTTTTTAAGCAAAGGCATAAAAATTGGGGAAAATCGTAAAAAATGGTAAACTCATGCCAATAACTCCGTATAATGTTAGAGAGGAAGAAATTTAACTCTATCTGAGGAGAGTGTATGATGGGTGTGTATGATATCAAAGGAACGGTGAATGACTGAAGCGACTTTATCATTAAAGGTTGGTGAGATAGGGAGTTTACACCCTGTTTCTGATAGAGACAAGATAGCTTATGCCGGTATGGTCGGAGGATTAATAGGGGAGAAGAGTTTTTCTCTTGTTTTTATGGAGGGTTCCATAGTCCGGCCGGAACGTCCTATTTTCAATTTATTCTTTCCGGAAAATGTGGAGATGATAGAGTTGGGAGATTATAGGGTATCGGTGAAACATCTAAGTCCAAAGGAAATAACACTGAGAGTGGTGAGAATGTCATGATTATTGAATACTGGAAACAGCTTGAAGGAAATACGCCGGTACAGTGGGCAGTAGCATTGTTATGCATTGCTTTTTTGTATTTCTGGCTACATGTTTTCCCCTACAAGTTCCCAAAACAGGCCAGGAAATTAAGGAAATATTATTTTGGAGAATAAAAGAAAAGTAGTCTATAAAGGATTCTCCGTCGTTTCAAAGGACGACGGGTATGAAGTAGTTGAAGTAACTGATTCCGTAGGGGTACTGATTTTTGATATTCAGAGCCAGAACTTTGTTTTCGTGAGACAGAAGCGCCCTCCTATGAAAAATAAGAGTTGCCCCTCAGGAGTGATCATGGAAGTACCTGCCGGCCGGTTTGATAAGAAAGTTTCTCTCAAACAGCTTATAATCGATGAAGTATGGGAAGAGGTAGGGATTAAAATCGATAAAAGCCACATACAACTACTTAATTACGGTCACCCGTTGGCCCTTTCCCCCGGTATTTTAACTGAGCGTATGTATCTGGCTTATGTAGAAATCGAGGATCTCCGGGATCTTGAAACGAAAGAAGGGACAACTTTTGGCGTGGCCTCTGAAGGAGAAGAGACCGAGAGAATCTTTGTTTCTATACATGACATAAATGATATGGGTTTCGATGACCTAAAAACATACGCTTTGGTAAAGAACTTTCAGATTGACAACTGATGGATTACACAAAAGAAGAACTATTAGAACTTTACCATGGTTTAAGTTCAACTCAATGGCTCGGCGCTAGCACAGCTACAGTGATTGCTTATGTCAGGAGTTTTTTAATAGTCCCTGATGAATTCCAATCGGATGCTTATCAGGTACGTAAACTGAATCCAACTTATGATGATATTGATTGTACTGATAATATAAGGGAGAGACTGATTCAAAGGTCTAAGAATACCGTTGAATCAGTAGACGATATAACAATAAGCGATATATTCGGTAAAGGTAAACAAATCCGGATAGCTCTTTTTTTAAAGAAATTGTTTTTTGATGTACCGTTGAAGAAGATGCCCTTATACATTGGTAAATTTCCTCCAGTGAATACTGTTGTTGGCTGGAGATTAAAGATAGGAAAATAATTATGAATAAGAAAAAAGACGTTCCAGTAATTAATCCTCTGACTGGCGGTACTTTTGGTGTCTGTAGGCCTGAAGATGCCAGTGAGATTCAGAAAGCTTTAGGTGCTAAAGCCGAAGGTGCTTTAGCTTACTGTAAAAAGAAGGGCTGGAACCCTGACAAACTGTCAATACCACAGATTATTGAAATAGTAAACAGGAAAGAAGATGAGTAAAGAAAATTTCGTAAAGGAATTAAAAAGTTCAGTAGGTATCTGTTACAATTTAGAATGTAATAGCTGTTCCTTTGAGGAAATCAGTGATCCAGATCGGTATGATTCAAAAGAGGATTTTTTAAAAGGTCTCTATAATGAAGGATGGCGATATGCAGAATCAGAGAATTTTAGCATAGATTGTGCGGCTGTATGTCCTTCATGCATGAAAAATGAAGATGAAGAAGAGGACTGGAAAGAAAAAGTATGATACCTTATTTCATTATGTTAGTAGGAATCCCGGGATCCGGGAAATCGAAGTGGTCAAAAGAGGTCAAGTCTGAGACAACGGTTGTGGTGTGTCCTGATGAAATCAGAAAAGAGATGTGCGGTGATATAAGTAATATGTCTGTAATTGTAGAAGCATGGGTTGAAGCAAAGAGCCAAACGGTATCTCTCTTAAAAGAGGGCATGAATGTAATTCTTGATGCAACGAACGTTGATGCTAGTTATTGGCAAGATTTTATTGGAGATTTACCTGAGTGCCAGATGGTCGCAAAGCTCTTTGAAGTGGCTCCAGAGGTCGCCTATGGACGCATAGAACAAGATATAATGAATAATGTAGACCGTGCTAATGTACCTGAATATGTTGTCTACCGGATGTACGGGCAATATCTTCATACGAAGAAAATTATCTGTGAATTTTTTACGGATGTTACGGATATAACGGATGTAGAAGATTGGATCACCGATGTTGAGGAATCGAAGAAGCGCTTCGGCGGACATTACAAACAGGAGGTGTAAGAATGAGAGTGTTATTAGGTCTTTGTTTATTAACAATAGGTTATTTCTTGTACCGGATAGAGAGTATAATGAGAAAAGTCCATGAGAATAACATTAAGTGGGCGATCAAGTCAGGCCTGGAGACAGAAGCTGAACAGGAGCTGTAGTGGCTGATTGGAAAGACCGGTTAAATTTAAAGAAGGAGGCCTTAAAAGACCTTGAGGATGCATTGGAAGCTCTGAAAAAAAAGATAAAGCCAGTAAATCCGAAACTCTTCGAGGCAATGAGTAAGGATTACCTAAAAAATATCGAAAGAATAAAAGTCGAAATGGGTACAATGACAATAGATGATTACATCCAATTAATAGATGTTCATCTTCCACTCGACGGTAGAGAGCCTGATATAAAAGGATTCACGATCGGTAGAGGAAAGAAAGTTTATTGGTATGTATCGCCAATGAAAAGCGGCAAATACAGGTGCCTTGCAGTTGAAAAAGGCGGTAAATTAGGCTGGCCGCGATTTGTTAATTGGGATCAAATGGTGAAAGTAGTAAGAAAATCATGAATATGAAAGTAAAAAGATTATTGGAGGGTCAGAAAGTAATATCAAAAGAGCCTGGAAACTCTATGACTCCAATATTAAAGTCAAGGCAACCCGTAGAACTGAGCCCTATATCATGGGAAGAGGCGAAGAAAAATGATATTGTTTACTGTAAAGTAAAAGGGAACTTTTATACGCATCTGGTAAAAGCAGTAGACCCACAGAAGGGCTGTTTAATCGGAAATAATCACGGCCATATAAATGGCTGGACAAAACAGGTATACGGGAAAGTAATTAAAATTCTAAGGAGGTAAACGTGGGTTGGAGCGTATTACCAGAGCCAGGGAATGACGGTGGCCCCTGCAAAGACAAGTGTGATCATACCGACTGTGCATGGACACGGAGAGCAGCCGAATCAAAATGTAGGTTTTGTAATGAACCGATCGGTTACATGCGTGGATTTTATTTAGATTCTGAGCAACCGGTTAAAAGTAAAAAGAACGCTGTTTTAGGCCAGACAGATGAAACATTCGTACATTCATCCTGTCAACAGGAAGCGATTGAAAAGGAACGTCTAAAAAGTAGCGTAGAATAACGAACTATATTATATTTCTTGTATGTACCTCGAAATATTAGACTTACAGGAGACTTAATGGATAAGAGACTGAAAGAAATAACACTCTATGCTTGGCTGGGAGAGGATGAGCTGGGAAGCGGGGAGATAGGTATTAAGCGGGGAAGAGTCCCTGCCGGAGATATCCCTTTAGTTGCTGTGGATGAGGAGAAGATGGGGAATCTTTCGGAGCAACTCGATGCTATGGGCAAGCATTTTAACCGCCGTATCAGTCTCTGTAAATTTAAATTTGATGGAGTTATTAAAGAAGTAGGTAAACAGGAGCCCTAAATTACGTATAATGTAATAGAAGAACATTTTAATGAAGGAGAACAATGACAGAGAAAAAGATTGATGACTTGATTGTGGGCTTATCCGAATCAGCAAAAGAACTTTTAGAGGAAAGCGGTAAATTAGTCCCGGTTGGAATGGTAATTAAAGAAAATGGACAGGTCATTCCATGCATGCTTCCTTTTTCTAATGACGAGGAAAAGAGCGCCATGTACCTTGCATTAGGTGTTGCAATGAAAACGTATAAAGCAACTCGGGTAGTCTTAATAAATGATGTGGCTATGAGAATCGTTGATAGTGTTGAAGATTATAAAAAGATGAAGGAAAACTACGATACTGAAGCTCCTTTAACCTACCCTCCAAGTCAGAGACTGGACGGAATATTCCTACAAGAAATCAATCTGGAAGAGAGTTTTATAAGAGGGTTTTTTCTGCGGTATGAGTATAATGAAGTATTGGATACTCGTAAATACCATGAATTAAAGGATATGACTCAAGGTAGTGAAGGTATGGGAGGCTATCTTATTAACCAGATAAAAAGAGGGTATGAAAGCTCAGAGAAAATTTTGGAAGAGGTAAATAAAGAAATAAATATACTTCCTTTGCCTATTTCACCGGACTTTCCTTCACCGGACTTTCCTTCACCGGACTTTCCTTCACCGGACTTTCCTTCACCGGACTTTCCTTCACCGGACTCTTCTTCGATAGGCCCGAATTAAATGAAGAAAATAATCAGTTTTCTTGCTCTCTGTATACTCGTCATTTATCTGGTGAGCAAGAAGAAAAAATATAAAATGACATTACACTTTCTTTGGTTTGATATATGGGTAGGGTTATACATCGACAGAAAGACCAAGACTTATTATTTCTGTCCATTACCCATGATTGTGTTTAAATTCAAGAGAAGGCCCTGGAGCCAGGAAGATTAGGAGTTCATATGAACAATAAAAATTTGCCGGTAAAGGTACTACCATTAACTGAACAGACATCAAACATAGTTAGCTATTCAATTAAAAATAGTAGTGGTGCTCAGATATATTGTGAAGGTGTTACTGTTGTTAACGGTTTTGTTACTATGACTAATCTGAGAATTCAGAAGGATTTCAAAACAAAAAAAGATGCAATCCAATGTGTAGGTTTCAGCAAAACTGATGCTTACATCTATTTGCAGAATAATAGTGTTGAACATTCTATATCAGGTTATAAAACATTAGCCAATAGAACAGTCCCTCAACAGTGTATTGACCTTATAGATTCCTATGGTACAGAAGAGCAAGAGCAATTACCCCTCTGGGCTCGTACTTCTGAAGAGGAGGCGCTTAAAGAATCAGCCCGTAAAGCAGAGGAAGAGAGAAATAAAATTCTACGAAGTAATGGACGGAAGTACTGCCTTATTGTTAAGTGTGCCTTTGAGAATTATTTACTTAAGAAATATCTTGCGATTCCCGGCTGGCGGAGAAAAATATTTCGTATAAAGAAACACGAATGGATAGAGGAAGAGCGACAAAACCCTGCCAGTGAAAAAATTCTGAAAGAAATAGTTCAAGGAGTTTGTGACGCCTATATACAAAAGGACGTCGAATACACTGGTAAACTCGAATACCACAAGGGCGTTGCCGAGGATCTGTACGACCGGCACGTCGGTAATAACAATAATGTAGATGCACCCTATTTGCTAGGAGAGTAATATGCATGAACAGACCTATATGATAAAAGTTAAAGTAAAAAGTAAGTCAACCCTCACTTTAGAAATTATTGAGAGAACTCTTCTAGCTGCAGTGGGAGCGAATTCACAGAAAGCGAATACTGAAATAGAAGTATTTCCTGTAGAAATAAAAGAGGGAACAAAAAGTATTAAAGAAGGGAATTCTGTTAATGCCACTATAAAAGAACCCTTAAGGGTACTCGGGCCTCTGTCTTTTCAACCTCAGAACTCCCGAGGAGAACTTCTGTTTTTAGATAAAGTATGAGAATATTACAAATAGGCCCTGAGACTAAAGAGGATATTGAGAAGCTCCTCAAATTTGCCGATGAGAACCGGTATAGTACCGCTATGTTGAAATTAATAGAGGACGGTTCTCTGGATCCTCCCGGTGATAACCCTGATTACATGCTCTATATCCATGACGGGTACCGGGTCGTGTATACAGTAGAAATGCATCCCCATAAGGAGGAGGGGAAAGAAGGAATATGGCTCCGGCACATATCAATTTCAGTGGATAAGAAGGGCAAATACCCTCAGCCGGTGGCTGTACAGATGATATTGAGGGCTTTTAAAATGAGTGATGATTTTGATAAATGCGTCGGCTGGACGCATAAGGAATCAGAATCAATTAATCTTTTACAGGAATTGAAGGATGACTAAGAGTAGTGTAGTGACGGATTTAATCGGAGAACAAGTTTATGTCCCTAATATTGATGAACGGGACCAACAGGAATTTGACCCCCGTCTTGCTACGGTGAGAGTGGTTTTTTACGGTACAGGCGGGTTAAAAGCAATTGTACAGTACCATGAAGAGGGAGACTTCCCTCTTGAAGAGGTGAAAGTCACGGATCTTACGATAGCTAAAAAGGAAATCA